>Ga0137403_10002888_pt1 | contig 20815 bp, 20 predicted proteins | sample CZOMad2_1_16fung_FD_122057 | JGI IMG/M metagenome (GOLD analysis project Ga0137403, IMG submission 122057) | Vadose zone soil fungal communities from Angelo Coast Range Reserve, California, USA - CZOMad2_1_16fungal (Hybrid Assembly) | ecosystem: Environmental > Terrestrial > Soil > Vadose zone...
GATTCCAGCCAGCGCTCCGCTTGTGCGCGATACAGTTTGTGCCGCGTATCGGAGGCCAGAGGATTCCGGTGGATTTCCAGATCGGCGACCAGCTTTTTGCACGCGGGCCAGGAGGCCGCGGTTAGTTCTTCCCGTTGCTCATCGGTGCCAAAGAAAACGCGACCATCGTCCCATTTGGCTATAGCCAGGCCGCGAAAGCGCAGCCACACTTCCGCGGACGATACCGAAGGATGCACGCGGATAGCTGGTGGCGCCAGCGCAATAATGCGATCGAGGGCACCGGCAGCTCGCTCGAGCAGCGATTGCGTCTCCCGCCGAGGCACGATCCAACTATCGATATTTCCCGCGGCGCGCGGATCCAGCTTTTCCAGCACTTCGCGCGCGGGGTCGCACTCGTAAAGCTGCAGAGCCAATCGAGGGTGCAGCGCTCCGATGCGTTGCGCCACCACGCGAGTTCTACCTTTCGGCAGAATGAGCCGCAAGCCGGCGATCGTGCCGCGGCGGCTTGATTGGCGGGCCCGCTCCAGCCAGAGCAGTGCAAAGGTGAGGCTATTTTGGATTGTGTCTGCGGACTCGCCGTCACCAACGCCGAGCACAGCCCATTCCGTCGAACCCCGGCGCAAGATGCCGCGCGCATAGTTGCCCGATAGTGAGTGCTCCAGGTCCTGCGAAATAGTGAGTGATTCTACGACCTCGTCAGGGAACTGCTCACTGAGAATACGGCGAAGCTGCTCGCAAAACGCGCGACGGCTGGTGTCTCGCTGCGAACGCTCAAAATTCATGCGTACGAATTCGAGCCTGTCTGGTTTGCTGCGGCCAAAGCGCTCGACGGCGAGTATCAGGTGCTGCTCAGAATAGTCGGTGATGGCCAAAACTCGGCGCGTAAGGTTGTATTCGGCGGACCATAGATGAAGAAGGGGTTTTTCCGCTGCGCCGCGCACCTCCCACGAAAGGCTGGCCAGCGGCGCAACGCGGCCGCCATTTTCGCGGACTTCCACGGTCGCAGCGGCTGAGAATTCGCGGAGACTGGCTTCCAGTTCCCTGGCAAGCTCCATGCGCGGCATTATAAATCAAGTTATTCACAATAAGTATTACTTAACGGGAATCATTGCGGCGAGGGAGCGAAAAGCAAACCGCTAACATGCACGATTGGCAGTTGCATGTTCCACGACGGGGGAATGTGCTCGAAGGAGACTTCGAAGGCGCGGCGTTCTCCTGGCCCAAGCGGCGGGCTCGCGGAGGTCAACGCCATCCGTGACTCGCGTAGGGCAATCTGGTTCATGTCGTCATCAAACTCGACGGTCAGTTCAATCTCTCGCAACGAACGCTCGCCGGTGTTAATCATGTCGCCCGCGAGAGTGGTCACTTCTTGATTCAAAAAATTTTCCGCGCGGCTTAACGCCAGGTTCTCAATTGCAATCTTGGCGGCATACGCTCGCTCCTCCGGGCCAAAAGGAGGGTGAACCTGTTGTGTACCGCCACGGGAAGGCGACTGACGGCCCGGCCACAAATAAAATCCCGCCAGCACGATGATTACTGCCGCCGCCGCAACCATCAATGCAAAATTGAAAGGCCCGCGCGCGGACGGCGGTTCGCCGGGAATTTCTATTTGAGGCTGCTCGTGCATCGGTCCAGAGTAGAACGTGCGTTAGCGATTCGCACGCAAATTCTAAACAGTTAGTTATTCGGGCTAACGGCCGAGGCTGAGTCGCTGCGCCAGCGCCTCTGGCAGGCGCGCTGCACGCATTCGCGATTGTACGGCGGCAATTTCGTAAGGAACGCGCCAGAACTCTACGATCTCGTGTTCCAGATCGGCGATGGCAAAGCCGGCTCGCGCATCTCCGTCGCGCGGCTGCCCGATTGATCCCGGATTCAGCAGATAGCGCAAGCCCCCCGCGGTGCGCAAAGCGGACACCGATTCCGAGGGACGCGGACGCAGATTCAACATCTCCAAATTGTTGCTGGTATTCGAGTAAGAAAATCCACCCTGATGGTGCGTATGGCCGAAAAAAGTTACTCCCGCGGCGGAATCCAGCAGCCCTTCCAGCGCCTGCGCGGGAGTAAAAACATATTCGTCTTCGTCCTGCAGTGCGCCGTGTACCAGAACGATTCCGCTTACTTCCAGCGGGCCGTGCGGAAGCTCGGCTAGCCATTTCAAATTTTCGGGAGACAGTTGCGAGCGCGTCCAGTCCACGGCCGCTTTTGCCACGGGATTGAAATCGTCGGTGGGCATCAATCCGGTGGCGGCCTTGTCGTGATTTCCGCGGATCGTTTGCGCATCCAGTTCGCGAATCTTCGAAGTCACTTCATTAGGATCCGGGCCGTAGCCGACCACGTCGCCCAGGCAGACGACGCGGTCCCAACGTCCGTTGGCCGCGGTCAGGGCCGTTTCTAAAGCGGTGGCATTGGCGTGCAAGTCACTAAGAACAAGAATCCGCATCGTTGAGGAAATCCAAAAAGAGCAACTGAGTATAGATGAAGTGGTTGGTAATTCACAGAACGAAGCGCCAAGCCGAATGGTACACAAGCCGATGACCGCAAGCGCATATGATGGAGAGTCGAAAAGACGACTGTAGTTCTAAATTTTTAGCAATTGTTAACAAGATACGGACGATTAGCAGGCCAATTCGGCTCTACACGTTTACAAAACAGCACAATTAAAAAGGGAAATTCGCGTTTGCTCGCGAAACATTCAGTAGGGAAGCTTCGTCTATAGGAGTGCAGCCGATAAGCGAAACGGCATTAGGTCTGTCAGAACAAACATCAAAAACCCCGCGGTGGCAGCCGCGGGGCGGTGACACGCATCTTTCCGGCCGTTAGTCCAGGAAGAGGAGGTGTCGTTGGGGGAAATCTACTCGTTCCCTCGCCTGCGTGTCAACTCCATCCGGCTCCTGGCGTCGTTCCTTCGGCTGACTCGTTCCAATGGAAAGGAAGTTGACCCGCATGAAATCCAATTCGTTTCTTCGAAGTGTTGCATTGCTGGCGGTAACCGCTCTCGCGGTGCCGGTTTTTGCCAAGCCGGTCAGCAAGACCATTAATATCACGCAAAGCGCAAAAGTTGGAAAGGCCGACCTGCAGGCCGGTGAATATCGCCTGCTGATCGACGGCACCAAAGCCACGGTGCAAAAGGGCAAGTCGGTGGTGGCGGAAAGCGAAGGCCGCTGGGAAGATCGGGATACAAAGTCCAACTACGATGCCGTGCTGCTAAGTGAGACCGGACAAGTGAAGGAAGTGCGCTTTTCAGGGCAAAAGCGTGTTTTTGTTTTCAGCGAATAATTGCTCTTAACAAACCGGGCCATTTTCCATGGGCCATTCACATTGGACGAGGGGAAGCCACTGCTCGGCGGCTTCCCTGCTCGTCGCATACCCTGAGTCCTTCCCAATCGTTCGGGCAAAGCGCCAAATCTCTATACTTTTAGCGAATCAACATGCAGTCCCCATAGCTGTAGAAGCGGTATCCCGCTTGCACCGCATGCCGATAGGCTGCCAATATGCGTTCACGACCGGCAAAGGCGCTGACCAGCGCGAGCAGCGTTGACCTGGGCAGATGAAAATTCGTAAGCAGCGAATTCACCACGCGAAATGAGAATCCAGGTGTAATGAACAAACGCGCTTCGGCTTTGCCAGGACATACCAGAGTGTCCGCACCGGCCTCTGCGGCGCGCAAGGCTGAATCTTCCAGCGCACGAACCACCGTAGTGCCTACCGCAAGGATCGGGCGCAACGCAGAGTACGCGGCCTGGATCTGTTGCGCGGCTTGCGGCGATATCTCGTAGGATTCCGCGTGCATCACATGATCTTCGAGCGTTTCGCTGTGAATGGGCTGAAATGTGCCGAGGCCCACGTCCAAAGTCAGCTCGCAGATTTCTACCCCCCGTGCGCGAATCGCTGACAGCATTTCCGGTGTGAAGTGCAGACCCGCGGTCGGCGCGGCAACTGCTCCAGGCCGGCTGGCAAACACCGTTTGATATCGTTCCCGATCCTCTGATTCGTCTTCGCGATCTATATAGGGTGGCAGCGGCACATGGCCGAGCCGCTCAATTTGCGCCGATACTCCCGCCGGATCGCGCGAAGTGAATCGCACGGTGCGCAACCCAAATTCGCCGCGGCCGATGATCTCCGCTTCGAGTTCCCCATCGCCGAATACAACCCGCTCGCCAGTTTTCATCTTGCGTCCGGGGCGCACCAATGCTTCCCATACGTCGGGGCGGACTTGCCGCGCGAGGAAGACCTGCACTGTGCCGCTCAGATGCTCCCGGCGCGTGGTGCGGGAGGGCGGGTCGGAAAAGACTCCCGCGCGTCTGCCGAAGAGTCGAGCTGGAATGACACGCGCATTATTCAGAACGATGAGTTCGTCGCCGCGAAGCAGGCCCGCAAACTCAGCGAAGCTTCGATCCGTGAGCTTGCCACTCTCCCGATCCATGCCCAAAAGCCGCGAACCGTCGCGCCGCGGCAGAGGGCGTTGGGCGATCTGCGCTTGAGGGAGGAGATAGTCGAATTCATCGAGGCGCATGGCTTGACAGTCTAGCAAATCCAGCTAAGCAGATGAAAAGCAGCAACTTGCCCCCTTTTTCGTCATCTTCCGTGCCGCGCCTAGCTAGTGAATAGACCTGATTGACGCTTCGCTGATGCGGGCAAATAGTCGAGTTGTTAATAAGTTAGGCTTGGGATTGAAGGTCATCAAGTCGTACTTGACAACAACACGCTAAGATTATATGCTCTTCTAGAAGTCATCATAAGGAGGCATATAAACAATGCGAACTCTAAGCCGTTTTGAGCCCTTCCGCGGGGCCTCTTCTCTTCAGGACCAAATTAATCGTTTGTTCAACGATGTGTTCGAGCGACCTGGAGATGAATCGAATCTAACCAGCTGGGCGCCGGCCGTCGATATCTTCGAGACCGAGCACGAGCTGGTTGTAAAAGCGGACCTTCCGGACGTCGACCCCAAGGATTTGGACATCCGGGTGGAGAACAATATTTTGAGCATTCGCGGTGAACGCAAGTTCGAGAAGAAAGTGAGCGAAGACAAGTACCTGCGAGTGGAGCGTGCGTACGGTTCCTTCAGCCGCAGCTTCTCGCTAGCCAACACTGTGAATTCGGAAGCGATTAAGGCGGACTATCAGAATGGCGTCCTAACCTTAACCATTCCGAAGCGCGAGGAAGCCAAGCCCAAGCAGATCAAGGTCAGCGTCGGAACGCCAGCAATGGCCACTGCAGCGGGCGCGAGGTAAGCGGGCATCGCGAAGTAAGCGGTACCAATTGTGGAGCGTAGCGGGGCTGGCGAAATACCAGCCCCTTTTGCTAACCACCTTTTTGCCACAAATGGATGAGGTGTTGTCATGATTCGATTTGAAAAAATGACCGTAAAGGCCCAAGAGGCGGTGCAAAAAGCGCAGGAAATCGCCGCGAGCCATCAAAACCAACAGATCGAGCCGATTCATTTGCTCGCTGCGCTGGTCAATCAACCAGACGGCGTGGTGCCGCCGCTCCTGGCTCGGCTCGGGATTCGCACGGAATTGCTATCACAGGACGTCGAACGTGAGATCGGGCGGCTGCCGCGTGTGACTGGTTTTGGGCAACAGCATATGGGCAAGGCGCTGAATGACGTGCTGGAACGCGCCTTCGATGAAGCGCAGAGATTTAAAGACGAGTACGTCTCGACGGAGCACATGTTCCTGGCCATCGCGCGGCAGGATCGTGATCCTGCTGGTCAGTTGCTCAAGAAGCAGGGAGCGTCGCACGACGCGATTTTGCAAGCGCTTACCAGTGTGCGCGGCACGCAGCGGGTGACCTCGCAGAATCCCGAGGCGACTTACGAAGCGCTGGACAAATACGCGCGCGATCTCACCGATCTCGCGCGCCGCTCCAAGCTCGATCCGGTCATTGGCCGGGACGAAGAGATTCGCCGTGTGATGCAGATTCTAGCGCGTCGCACAAAGAACAATCCTGTATTGATCGGCGAACCTGGCGTTGGCAAAACCGCCATTGTGGAAGGGCTCGCGCAAAGAATTGTGTCCGGTGACGTTCCGGACGTGCTGAAAACCAAGCGCCTGGTGGCGCTGGATTTGGCGGCCCTGGTGGCTGGCGCGAAATACCGTGGCGAGTTTGAAGACCGCTTGAAAGCGGTATTGATGGAAATCACCGAAGCGGAAGGCCAGATCATCCTGTTTATTGACGAGCTGCACACGCTGGTAGGCGCGGGCGCGGCCGAAGGCGCGATGGACGCTTCCAACATGCTGAAACCGGCCCTGGCGCGCGGCGAGTTGCGGGCCATCGGCGCGACCACCCTGAATGAATACAAGAAATACATCGAGAAAGATCCCGCGCTGGAGCGCCGCTTCCAACCCGTCATGGTGGAGGAGCCCAGCGTTGAAGATACGATTGCCATTCTGCGCGGATTGAAGGAGCGCTACGAAGTGCACCACGGCGTGCGCATCAAAGACGCCGCGATCATTGCCGCCGCCACGCTTTCCCATCGCTACATTTCTGATCGATTTCTGCCGGACAAGGCCATCGACCTGATTGACGAAGCCGCCGCGAGCTTGCGTATGCAGATCGATTCGCTGCCCGTCGAAATCGACGAAATCGAGCGCCGCATCATGCAACTGGAAATCGAGCGCCAGGCGCTGCTGAAGGAAAAGGACGCGCACTCCAAAGAGCGTCGCGAACAGATTGAGAAGGAGCTTGCGAGGATGCGCGAGGATTCAAGCGCACGCAAGGCCCGCTGGCAAACCGAGAAGGAAGCCATAGGCAAGATTCGCAAGCTCAAGGAGCAGATTGAGCAGCTCAAAGCAGAAGCCGAGCGCTATGAGCGATCGGGGGAACTCGCCAAGGTCGCAGAAATTCGTTACGGCAAGATCGCCGTCGCCGAACGTGAGCTGAAGGAGGCAGAGGAACGCTTCCGCTCGATGCAAAAAGATGCGCCTATGCTCAAGGAAGAGGTCGACGAGGAGGACATCGCCAAGTTGGTCAGCAAGTGGACTGGCATTCCGGTCGGGCGCCTGCTGGAAGGCGAAGCGCAGAAATTGGTGAAGATGGAAGATCGCCTGCGCCAGCGTGTAGTTGGCCAGGATGATGCCCTGGCGCGCGTCGCCAACGCGGTGCGCCGCAGCCGTGCCGGCTTATCGGACCCCAAGCGGCCCATCGGCTCGTTCATTTTTCTGGGGCCAACCGGCGTCGGCAAAACCGAGCTGGCGCGCGCCCTCGCCGAATTTCTTTTCGACGACGAAAAGCTGATGATCCGCATCGACATGTCCGAATACATGGAAAAACACAGCGTTTCGCGCTTGATCGGCGCGCCCCCAGGCTACGTCGGCTACGAAGAGGGCGGCCAGCTCACCGAACAAGTTCGCCGTCACCCGTATTCCGTAATTTTGTTCGACGAAATCGAGAAGGCACACCCCGACGTTTTCAACGTGCTGCTGCAAATCTTGGAAGACGGCAGGCTCACGGACGGCAAGGGCCGCACGGTGGACTTCCGCAACACCGTTCTGGTGATGACCAGCAACGTCGGCTCCACGGCGATTTTCGAGCTGGCGAATCGTGATCCCGAGCGCGCCCGAAGAGAAGCAATGGACGCGTTGCGCGCTGCGTTCCGGCCAGAGTTCATCAACCGCATCGATGAGATCGTGATCTTCAATCCGCTTGGCAAGGAGCAACTCGAGCGCATCGTGGAGCTGCTGTTGCGCGGAGTAGAGCAATTGCTGGCCGAGCGCAAAATCACCCTGGACCTCACGCCCGCAGCGAAGGAGCTGCTGGTGCGCGAGGGCTACGACCCGGCATACGGCGCCAGACCGCTGCGCCGCACCATTCAGCGTCTGGTGCAGGATCCCCTGGCACTGCAGATCCTGGACGGCAAAGTGCTCCCCGGTGATCACATTCGCGTGGACCGCGACGGCAAGAGCGATTCCATGCGCTTCGAGCGCGTGCAAGCCAGCAAACCGGCCGCCGCGGCCTAAACGCCGCCCGCGTAAGAAGTTGGCCCGGCTTTACGTATATAGTGGTAGGGAAGCCTTATGAGAGTTTTACGCACGACATTTCTTTTGACCGCCCTGACGCTGGTGCTCATCACCATTGGCGCGTACTTCGGCGGTCGTAATGGCATGACCATGGCCTTGATCATCGCCGCGGCCATGAATGCGATCGCCTACTTCTTCTCGGATAAAATCGCGCTCATGTCGAGCGGGGCGCAGCCTGTCACGCGCGAACAGTTGCCCCGGCTATACGAAGTGATGGAACGCCTGGCCGCCAAAGCCAATCTGCCGGTGCCTAAGCTTTATATTGTTCCCGAAGCGGCTCCCAACGCGTTCGCCACCGGCCGGAATCCCAGCCATGCTTCCGTAGCCGTTACGGAAGGTCTTTTGCAGCTAATGACGGATGACGAACTCGAGGGCGTCATCGCCCACGAGCTTTCGCACGTGCGCAACTACGATATCTTGATCAGCTCGATTGCCGCGACTATCGCCGGCGCCATCTCCTACCTTGGTCACATTGGCTTGTGGTTTGGTGGACGCGACGACGAGCGCGAAGGCAGCGGTGTGGCTGGAATTTTGATGCTGATTCTGGCGCCCATCGCGGCCACTCTTTTGCAGCTCGGCATTTCTCGCCAGCGCGAGTACTCCGCGGACGCTACCGGCGCTCGCATGGTTGGCCAGCCCTACGGCTTGATCAGCGCCCTGCAAAAACTGGGGGCCTATAACAAGCGAATCCCGACCACCACGGTGTCGCCAACCACCGCCGCGCTGTGCATCGTCAAGCCCATGTTCGGCTCCGAGACGCTCTCGTCGCTATTCAGCACCCACCCGCCCTTGGAAGACCGCATCGCGGCGCTGCGCGAAATGACGGTTGTCCCGCAACGCTGACTTTCCCGTTCTGGTCGGCCCGACTCGTCTCTGCCTAGATTCGACCCGTTAATGTAAAGATTTCTGCGAGACGCCGCGGCGAGCCCAATCCCGAATTTCATAACTTGCTGATTTCGTTGATATTACAAACTGTAATCGGCTCGCAACCCTTTGGTAAAGCAAGTGCAACCATATCGTGACAACCCAAAGCCCTTTAAGGAAAGGCTTCACGGACGGAATATGAGTTGCCGAGATACTATCCATTTGATTTGTTGGTACTTAGAGGGAAAGCTCTCTCCGCCCGTCGAGGATGAGATCCGGAACCATCTACAGGATTGCCCCGATTGCCATCTGGTTCTAGACGCTGCCAATACCACATTGGACCGCTACTTCGGGTCTGGCCATAGCAGTGAAACCGCCACAAGCATCAAGGCCGCCTGAATTCAGCAGACAAATCCAGCGCTCCCTATAGCTTGAGAATTGCCCTGAGGATTTCTCTTAGCAGATCGTGACGCTCGGATCGCCTCAACCGTAAAACTCCGCGAACTACAGTAATCCAGCGAAAGGCGTAAATTATACAGGTACTAGTACCTTTTAATAATGCGCTATCGTGCGGCTTCTGACGCCGCATGTGCTTTAAATTCATGGAATTGACCGATCCCACTCTCCGCGAGGCCATTTGGTGTAGCGGGTGCTCGTTTCTATTTCGCAGGGTATCGATGTACAAGGAGACGAAGTCAATGAGCGAGTATCAAGAACCGATTCAGGTGACCTCGGCTGCGACGCCACGCTGGGTTGGAATTGCCCTGGTGACGCTGGCGGCTGTTTCGCTGCTCGGTATTGGAATTGGATGGAGCGCCCTCAACCACGCAAACAGCGTGGAACAAACAACGCAAACCTCGGTCAGGCAGGCCAATGACGCGTTGGCCCAAAAGCTTGCCAAGGAAGATGAGATTAATCAGCAACTCCAGAGCGACCTGAAAGTCGTGACGGACAAGCTGAACGTCACGCAATCGGACCTGGTCAAGGCCCGCAAGCAGAACCGCCAATCCTCGGTCACGATCGACAAGAAGATCGCCGGCCTGGAAAACTCCGTAAATACGCAGCTCGCCGCCAAGGCTAGCGCCGACGATGTCAATAAGCTCAACACCGACGTAACCGGTGTGAGGAGCGACCTCGACGCCGCCAAGAACAATCTGCAAATGGCGCGCAGCGAGATGGGCACGCTTATCGCGCGCAACCACGATGAAATCGACCAACTCCGCCGCATGGGCACCCGCGACTACTTTGAATTCACCGTGACGCGCAAGGCTGGTGCACAGAAGGTCGGAGCGGTGCAGGTTGAACTGAAGAACGCCAACCCGAAGAAAAATCAGTTCACCATCAACGTCTTGGCCGATGACAAGACCTTCGAGAAGAAGAACCGGTCGGTCAACGAGCCGATTTTCTTCTACACCGGCGGGAGCCACGCGGCCCTCGAGCTGGTCATCAACAAAGTCACCAAGTCGACCGCTTCTGGCTACCTGAGCGTACCTAAGGCGGCCGGTGGCACCTCGGCAAGCGCTTCCACTTCAGGCTCATAGAAGCGGCCAACTCACAACTTGCATCGCAGCATCAGGGGGGGATTCCAGAGCATCCTCCCCTTCTTTTTTGCACGCATCTATGGTTCTGCAAAAGTCGTATGATGTTCACGACAGCGTAGCCGAGCTTCACAGCACCGGCCCGGCGCCGTTGCCAACAAAAGTGATGTCCAGGAGGGAAATTCCATGAAAGCACGTTTTGCGATAGGCATAAGCATCGTACTGGTCGCTTCCGCACTGGCGCTCGCGGGCGAGGGCAGTTGGACCGGCTATATTACGGATAGCAAATGCGGCGCCAAGGCCGCCCACGAGGGCTCAGAGGAATGCACGACAAAATGTGTAAAGGAAGGCGCGAAGCTGGTTTTCGTAAACGACACCGATAAGAAGGTTTACGCGATCTCTGACCAGGACAAAGTGGCGGCTCATGCCGGCCATCACGTTGCGGTGAAGGGCTCGGTAGAGGGCGACACCCTCACCGTAGCAAGCATCGACATGGCCCCGTCCAAAAGCAAACAGCCATAATCAAAGTTGTCATTCGCGACGGGCGGGACTTTGCTCCCGCCCGTTTCGTTTTGTAGGCCACGAAATTTCCGTTACGATGTTGATCTGCCTATGTCCACCATTCTGCTGCACGCTGCGCGCGCCTTGACTCCTACGACAGAAATACCGGACGCGGGCATCCTGATTCGCGACGGCGTGATTGAAGCCGTCGGCCCTCGCCAGGACATGACCATGCCCTCCGGAGCCACGGAAATTTCTGCCCCCGGCCAAACCGCTATCCCCGGATTCATCGATATTCACATCCATGGCGCCGGCGGGCACGACGTGATGGAAGGCACCGGAGAAGCGATGTCCACCGTGGCGCAAACTCTGGCCCGGCACGGCACGACTTCTTTCGTCGCCACCACGGTTACCGCCAGCCCGGACGATACGTGCCGCAGCGTCGAAGGAATTGCGCGTTACATCACCCAACAATTTGAGGCGCTGCAGCCCAAAGCAGAGGTCCTCGGCGTTCACTACGAAGGTCCGTTCATCAACAAGGCGCGTCGCGGCGTGCATCCCGCCGAGTGGGTGCAACTCCCGAACGCCGAATTGTTGCAGCGATTCATGCAAGCTGCGGCCGGCAAGGCCCGCATCCTCACCATCGCTCCGGAATTGCTCGGCGCTGTCCCCTGCATTCACGCCGCGCGAGAGGCAGGTATTGTCGTCGCCATGGGCCACACGGATGCTACCTACGAGCAGGCCCGCGCAGGAATCGCGCATGGCGCGCGCCACGCCGTCCATGTCTACAACGCCATGCGGCCGTTCTCGCATCGCGATAGCGGCGTCATCGGCGCCGTGCTCACTTCACCGGAGGTTACCGCCGAGCTAATCGCCGACGGCATACACGTCGAGGAAGCCGCCATGCGTCTGTTGCTGCAAGCCAAGGGCGCGGGCTGCGTAATCTTGATAAGTGACGGGCTTTCCGCCACCGGCATGCCGGACGGAAAATATATGCTCGGCAACTTTGAAGTGACCGTCTCCGGCGGCGTTTGCCGCAACGCGGAAGGGAAACTGGCCGGCAGCACGCTGACGTTGGATCGCGCATTGCGAAACGTAGTCGCGCTCGGCATTTCTCTGCCGGATGCGGTACGCATGCTCACCACAAACCCGGCGAAGTTACTCGGAATTGAATTCAAGAAGGGTGCGCTGCGAACCGGCGCCGACGCGGATATCGTGCTGCTCGACGAAAATCTTCAGCTAACCAATGTTTGGACGCGCGGCCTGCCGCTGAACTAGTTACGGATTCAGTGGCACATTTAATTCCATCGCCAGCTTCACCGGATTGAACGGACTGCACGCAAAATAGCGATCCCCCACTTTCAAAGTAGGAACCTTGCGTCTCCCGTGATTGGCTCGTAACACGATCGCTTCCGCGGATGGATCCTCTTCGATGTTGATTTCCACGTAGGTGACGCCGCGCTGTTTCAGAAAATATTTTGCGCGACGGCAGTCCGGGCACCAATGCGTGGTGTACATGGTGACTGTTTCCATTGTTGGCGTTAGCTCGAAACGGGCGCACCGCGCCGCTTGCGTGCCACCTGAATGCGAATCAGTGAGCGTTGCAGCGCGACGGCCGCGCGCCCCCAATCCACATTTGGATCATTTGCCGCGGAGGCCAGCCGCTCTTCGGCGCGCTTCTTGGCTTCCTCAGCACGCGCCACGTCGATTTCTTCCGGCCGTTCCGCCGTTTCCGCCAGCACCGTCACGCGGTCGCCCAGAACTTCCGCAAAGCCACTGATGATTGCCAGATGCACGGGTTCGCTCGCAGTCTTCGCGCGATAGGTCAGTTCGCCGATGCCCAATTCCGTGATCAACGGCGCATGCCCGGGCAAAATGCCCAAGCAGCCGCCCGCGCCGGGTAACGTGACTTCCACAACCGTCTCGCGCAGCAATTGCCGCTCCGGCGTTACGATAATCAGCTCGATGGACTCAGGAAGCATTGTCTCTGCCTAAGCGCCCACCTTCATTTTCTCCGCTTTTTCGAGCGCCTCGTCAATCGTGCCAACCATGTAGAAGGCTTGCTCCGGTACCTCATCGTACTTGCCTTCCACGATTTCCTTGAAGCTGCGCACCGTATCCTCAATCTTTACGTACTTGCCTTCCAGCCCGGTGAACTGTGCCGCCACGAACATCGGTTGCGACAGGAATTTCTCGATCTTGCGCGCCCGCGCCACGGTCCGCTTGTCTTCGTCCGACAATTCTTCGATGCCCAGAATGGCGATGATGTCCTGCAAGTCCTTGTAGCGCTGGAGAATCGATTTCACGCCGCGCGCCACAGCATAGTGCTCCGCGCCGACGATGCGCGGATCCAAAATGCGCGAATAGCTGGCCAGCGGATCGACCGCCGGATAAATCCCGCGTTCCACGATTTGCCGGCTCAGGTTGGTGGTTGCGTCCAGGTGCGCAAACGTCGCCGCCGGAGCAGGGTCCGTGTAGTCGTCGGCAGGTACGTAAATCGCCTGCACGGAGGTGATCGATCCCGACTTCGTGGAAGTGATGCGCTCCTGCAGCTCGCCAATTTCCGTGTTGAGGTTCGGCTGATAACCCACCGCTGAAGGCATGCGTCCCAGCAGCGCCGAAACTTCCGAGCCTGCCTGCACGAAACGGAAAATATTGTCGATGAACAGCAGCACGTCCAAATGTTCTTCGTCGCGGAAATATTCCGCCACGGTCAAGCCGGTTAGTCCCACGCGAAGGCGTGATCCGGGCGGCTCGGTCATCTGCCCGTAAATCAGTGCCGCGCGCGATTTTTCCGAATTGCCTGGAACGATCACGCCGCCTTCAGACATTTCCAGCCAAAGGTCATTGCCTTCGCGCGTGCGCTCGCCCACCCCGGCGAACACCGAAACGCCACCATGCTTCATGGCCACGTTGTGAATCAATTCCATAATCAGCACGGTCTTGCCCACACCCGCGCCGCCAAACAATCCGATCTTGCCGCCCTTGAGGTACGGCTCGATCAAGTCGACGACCTTGATTCCAGTCTCGAACATTTCCAGCGTCGTTGATTGGTCTTCCAATTTCGGCGCAGGCCGGTGAATCGGATAATGTTTGTCACTGACCACTGGACCAAGCTGGTCCACTGGCTTGCCCAACACATTCATCACCCGGCCTAGCGTCGCTCGCCCCACGGGAACCGTGATAGGTATGCCCAAATCTTGGGCCTTCATTCCACGCACCATGCCTTCGGTCGGCTCCATGGCCACCGCGCGCACGCGCCCTTCGCCCAGATGCTGTTGCACCTCGACCGTCACATCGAGCGGCTCCGGCACGTTGTAACCCTCGCTGGTGATGCGCACCGCGTTATAAATCGCGGGTAAATGCCCAGCCTCGAACTGAATGTCCAGCACCGGTCCGATGACCTGGACCACATGCCCGACGATCGCTCCTTGTTTCTCTGCCATTTCTTCTCCTAAGCTCCGTACGCTGCGCCGCTGACAATTTCAATAATTTCTTTGGTGATTGCCGCCTGCCGGACTTTGTTCATGTGCAACGTCAATGCCTCAATGACATCCCCAGCGTTTTTGGTTGCCGATTCCATCGCCGTCATCCGCGCGGCGTATTCCGAAGCCGACGATTCCAGCATGGCCCGCAAAATCTGCGTCTCGATGTAGCGCGGCAGCAATTTGTTCAATAATTCCGCTTCGGGCTGCTCGTAGATGTAATCGACCTGAGCTTCCGGAGTCTTCCCTGATTCGGGCTTTTCCTTCGCGTCTTTTCCCTCGCCGATGGCTTCCACCGGCAGCAGCTTCTCCAGCGTCAGGTTCGGCGCCATAACACTTTTGAACTCGCTGAAAATAATGTAAACGGAATCGACTTTCCTATCAGCGTACAAATCCGTAGCCAACTTGGCGATTTCTCGCGCGGTCTTGAACTCGACTCGCGCCAGCACGTTTACCCATTCCCCCGCAAACTGGAATCCCGCCTTCTTCAGCGCATCCCGGCCCTTCTTGCCCACCGGAACGGTTACGATCTTTTTCTCGCGATTCGCGCGAAAGAACTCATTCGCCTTGCGCAAAATATTCGCGTTAAATGCCCCGGCGAGCCCTCGTTCTCCAGTCAGCACAATCGCCAGTACATTCTTCTCTTCGCGCCGCTCGAGCAGCGGATGTTGTGGCTCCTGAATGCGCGCCATGGTCGAACGCAACACTCGCGCCAGTTCCTGCGCATAGGGCCGCGCCGCCAGCGCCGCTTCCTGCGCCCTGCGCAACCGCGCCGCGGCCACAAATTTCATCGCGCGCGTAATCTGCTGGCTGTTCTTCACCGAGCGTATGCGCCGCCGGAAATCGAGAAGTGTGGGCATGATGTTTGCTGAAAAGCGTTACGCGAATCCTCAGTTCGCCGCCGCGGCCACCGCCGCTGTAAATCGTTCGCGGAAAGCTTCGACCGCTTTCTTGATGTCAGCCCTGATGGAGTCGTCCAGCGCCTTCTTCTCGCGGATATTCTTCAATATCTGCGGCTGGCTGGTCTCCACAAATTGCAGCAGTTCGCTCTCAAATCTCCTCACTTCGTTGACCGGGATGGCATCCATCAGCCCGCTGGTCGCAACATAAATGCTCAGTACCTGCTTCTCGACGCTCAGCGGCTGGTATTGATCCTGTTTCAGGACTTCCGTCAGCCGCTGGCCGCGCGCCAACTGTGCCTGGGTGGCCTTGTCCAACTGGTCCGAGCCGAACTGCGCGAAGGCTGCGAGATCCCGATACTGCGCCATATCCAAACGCAGAGAGCCCGCCACTTGGCGCATGGCTTTGATCTGCGCGTTGCCGCCGACGCGGCTGACCGAAATGCCCACGTTAATCGCCGGGCGGATGCCCGCGTTGAACAAGTCTGCTTCCAGGTAAATCTGCCCGTCGGTAATCGAAATTACGTTCGTCGGGATATAGGCCGAAACGTCCCCTTGCAGCGTTTCGATGACAGGGAGTGCCGTCATGCTGCCTCCGCCGAGCTCATCGCTGAGCTTGGCAGCCCGTTCGAGCAGGCGGCTATGGCAATAGAACACGTCGCCTGGAAAGGCCTCGCGGCCGGGAGGACGACGCAGCAGCAGGGATACTTCCCGGTAAGCTACCGCTTGTTTGGAAAGGTCATCATAAATGATCAGGGCCGGGCGACCGGTGTCCCGGAAGAACTCCCCGATGGCAGCTCCGGCAAAAGGGGCATAGAACTGCAGGGGGGCCGGATCGGAGGCCGAAGCGGCTACGATCACCGTATAAGCCATGGCATCGTTCTCAGCAAGGGTCTTCATTACACCGGCAACGGTAGATGCTTTCTGTCCGATGGCGACATAGATACAAAACACCGGCTTGCCGGCTTTATAGAATTCTTTCTGATTGATGATCGTATCGATGGCGATGGCCGTCTTGCCCGTCTGGCGGTCGCCGATGATCAGCTCACGCTGTCCGCGACCGATGGGGATCATGGCGTCGATGGCCTTGATGCCTGTCTGCAGGGGCTCTTTAACGGGCTCGCGGAAAATTACGCCGGGCGCCTTGCGTTCCAGGGGCATTTCATATCTCTCCCCGGTGAGCGGGCCTTTCCCATCGATCGGCTCGCCCAATGTATTTACCACGCGGCCGAGCATGCCTTCACCTACTTTGATAGAAGCGATCTTGCCGGTACGACGCACTTTCGCGCCTTCCTTGATATCTCCGCTCTCTCCCATCAATACCACGCCCACATTGTCCTCTTCCAGGTTCAGCGCGATAGCTCTTACTCCATTCTCGAATTCCACCAGCTCGCCGCTGCTCACACCGCTGAGGCCATATACGCGGGCGATCCCATCGCCTACCTGCAATACGGTGCCTACCTCTTCCAGATCAGCGGAAACATCGAAGTTGCTCAATTGCTGGCGCAATATCGCTGAGATCTCATCTGGTTTAATTTCTGCCATAGTTATACTTATTAATAGTTGTCTGTTAGTTGTCTGTTTAATCCCGGTTACATTATCCGTAGGCGCCGGTTATCTTATTTTATAGATAAAATCGTTGTTCTGGAACTGCTTTCTGATATTATTAAGGTCATAGGCAATGCTGGCATCCACCATGCGTCCGTCTATTTCCAGCACGAAGCCACCGATGATCCCTGCATCGACCTGCTCTTCGAGCTCGAGATTCTGCAAGGACATGCCGGTCCTGATCCTGTCCATGATCGAGCTCTTCAACTCTTCGCTGATAGGTGCGGCCGTGGTGAGCTTCACCGTATGTATATTCTTATTCTGCTTGTACTGACCGATGAAGGCGGTGACGATCTCGGGCAGGTAGGATTCCCGGCCCTTATTCAGCAGCAGCTTGTTGAAAGTCGCAGTGATCACCCCGATCCTGCCTGTCGTGAGGGCGTCCAGGATCTTTCCTTTCTTATCGGCCTTGATGACGGGACTCTTCAGGAGGCTCACGAATTCCCTGTTCCTGCAAAGTTCCTGCAGGTAGAGCATGTCCTTGTACACGGCATCTAACTGGCTCTTTTCGATCGCGAGATCGAGCAGGGATTTGGCATATCTTCCGGCTAAACGGGGGTTGGGCAGCATAATTAATTCAATTTCACTTCATTCGATAATTCCCTGATATAGTTCTCCTGCTCGGACTTATTCTGCAATTCCCTGCGCAGGATCTTTTCCGACACTTCGACCACGAGCTTGCCTACCTGGTTCTTCACATCGGTGATTGCGGCCATTTTCTGTTGTTCGATGGCAATCTGCGCATCGGTAATGATCTTACCGGCCTCGACTTTTGCCTGGTCCTTCGCTTCGTTGATGATCTTATCTTTAGTATCCCTGGCCTCTTTCAGCAAGAGGGCCCTTTCTTCCCGGGCCTTAGCCAGCAACGCCTCGTTCTCGTTCTTCAGCTGGGCCATCTCGGCCTTTACTTTTTCCGCGGTAGCCAGGGAGTCGGAAATGGATGTTTCCCTTTCCTTAAGCGATTTGAGGATCGGCTTCCAGGCCGTCTTCTTCAGGACGAAGAACAAGATGAGGAAGGCCAGCAGGTTCCAAAGGAATAAACCTAAATCGGGAGTTAATAATTCCATACGAAATATTTATCTGATCAGTGTTTTCTAGTTGTTGTCAATCCTGCCCGGTCTTTTACTCAATTTAGCCCGGTCGGATTGGCGTCTGATGATTGGCCTTCGGCCGTCGTCTCTTCGAGACGAAAGGGTACTGCATCCTCGGCCCTGTGCTCCGGATGCAGTACGATTTTTACGTGCGATCCCCTTATTTCTGGAATACGGCCAGCAGACCGGCAACGGCAGCCAGCAGGGCAACGCCTTCTACCAGCGCTGCAGCCAGGATCATATTAGCACGAATGTCGTTCGAAGCTTCCGGCTGGCGGGCAATGGCTTCTACGGCTCCTTTACCGATCTGACCGACACCGATACCGGCACCGACCGCGGCAAGGCCTGCGCCGATTGCACCATAACCAGGCTGTACTGCATCCAACAAAATTGTCATCAACGTCATGCTACTTGGTTTTATAATTAAAAAAAGAATTAAACGACAACGGCATCGTCATGGCCTTCCTCATGGTGACTTCCTTCCAGGGCCTGGCTGATGAATACAGCCGTGAGGTTAGCGAAGATGAACGCCTGTATGAACGCTACTAATATTTCGAGCAGGTAGATGAACACCGCCAGCAGTACAAAGAATGGCGAAGTGCCCCAGCCCAGGGCCGTATTCATGGCGCCAAAGATGAAGATCAGGCAGATAAAGCTCAGGATGATGATATGGCCCGAGATCATATTGGCAAAAAGACGGATGATCAGGGCGAAGGGCTTGGTAAAAATGCCCATGATCTCCACGGGTATCATGATGGGCTTGACACCGAAGGGTACGGGCGGATTGACGATATGCCCCCAGAAATGCCTGTTGGAGCTGAACAGGATCACGATGAAGGAAATGATGCCGAGCACGGCCGTAAAAGCGATATTACCCGTCACGTTGGCGGTGCCGGGGATCAGGCCGATCAGGTTATTGATCAGGATAAAAAAGAAAATAGTGAGCAGGAAGGGCATGTATTTTTCATATTGCTTGCCCAGGTTGGACTTGCCGACCTCGTCCCTTACAAAAGTGATCACCGGCTCGACGGCATTCTGAAATCCCGTAGGGGCTGTCTTCACGCCCTGCCCTTTTGCGTACTGACCGGCGATGCCGTTCATCAGCCAGATCAGGAGCAGGACAGAGATCAGCACCTGCACCACATTGCGGGTCAGGGAAAGATCGTAGACCTTTACGCTCGTATCGGGCATTCCCTCTCCATCTACCGAATAGATCTTACCGGCATAGATCTTATGACCATGATAATTATTGAGATCCAGGGAATGTTCTTTGACAAAATCTTCCTCCAGCAAACGATATCCGTTCACCACTTTCTGGCCATCTTCAAATGCGGAAGACATGAATACGGACCATCCTTTGGCCGGGGAATACAGAATAACGGGCAAAGGAAGCGTGACGGGCTTTTTATTGATCGTAAAGAAATGGAACTCATGGCCATCTGCGACGTGCGCCAGGATGATCTTGGAAGGATTTAATTTTTCGGGCTCTTTATTGCCTTCAGCGGATGGGCTGGTCTGTTCCGTTTTTGGGGTTTCCCTCTGGGCTGCCAGCCGGGTCGAAAAAAACAGGCAACTTAGGCTGAAAGCCGCGACCAATAAAGATTTGAAGCTCTTGGATATCATACCTTCCCTAAAATTTGCCGCAAAGATACGGGGGGAGGGGCAAAATATGAAAATAAGATTAAAAAAAGCCGGAGTTCTGCGACTGGAGCGGGTTTGAGCGCGCGGGAGGCGCACCGCTATGCCTTACGATACCTTTCTTTCCGCGGGAAGGCTCTTGCTGAACTGCATCTCATGCAATTTAGCGTAAAAACCGCCCTGGGACAGGAGCTGTTCGTGGGTGCCGATCTCCCGGATCTCTCCCTTGTCCAGCACGATGATCTGGTTGGCCTTCCGGATGGTGGAAAGGCGGTGGGCGATCACGATGGAACTGCGGCCGGCGATCAACTTGTCGATCGCCTCCTGGATGAGCAGCTCGGACTCCGTATCCACCGATGAGGTCGCCTCATCGAGGATCAGTATCGAAGGGTCGTATAACAAGGCGCGGATAAAAGAAAGCAATTGCCGCTGGCCCAGCGATAAGGAGCTGCCTCTTTCCATGACATTATAATCATAGCCTCCAGGCAGGCGCATGATGAAGTCATGCATCCCGATGAGCTTGGCAGCCTCCACCACTTTTTCCCTGGGAATATCCTCGTTGCGAAGCGTTATATTATCCGTGACCGAGCCGGAGAATAAAAATACATCCTGCAGCACCACCCCGATATTGCGGCGATACGCCGGCATGTCGTCGATGCGCTGACCGGCGACCAGCACCTCGCCGCGGTCCTGGCGGATGAATCCTGCCACCGTGCGCAGCAGCGTAGTCTTGCCGCAACCCGACGGTCCCAGCAACGTGAAGAGCTCACCCGACTCGATGGCGAGGTCGACATCGTCGAGCGCCTGCGCGCCGCGATAGCTCTTGCTGATATGTCGCAGTTCGACCCGGGCCATGCGAATTCGCGACTAACCGCGCGGGGTCAAAGCAAACTCGCGGCGCTGTTGCTGCCGCCGGTAGTAAACGTGGATCGAGAGGGCGCTCAGCGGGCCAGCATCAAGGCGCGCCACTTGTCGATATATTCCTGGCGCTTGCTGGCCGCATTCTGGATGTCGTACTTGACCAGCTTGATCTGCTCCATCGGCTTCAACGCCGCCGGGGGCTTCGCGTCCTTGCGAATCGGCCGGCGGCCGAGCTCCTGCACCACCATCTCCTGAACCGGCGCGCTCAACGACCAATCGATGAATGCTTTGCCCGCCGCCGGGTTTGGCGCG
>Ga0137403_10002889_pt1 | contig 20803 bp, 18 predicted proteins | sample CZOMad2_1_16fung_FD_122057 | JGI IMG/M metagenome (GOLD analysis project Ga0137403, IMG submission 122057) | Vadose zone soil fungal communities from Angelo Coast Range Reserve, California, USA - CZOMad2_1_16fungal (Hybrid Assembly) | ecosystem: Environmental > Terrestrial > Soil > Vadose zone...
TCGGGTTTCCGCTGCCGCTGACGGGCACCTTCGCCGCCATCGCCGCCGACTTGCGACGCGGGGCCGAGCTCGCCATGGAGGAGCTCAACGCCAAGGGCGGCATCATGGGCAGGAAGCTCGAGGTCCTGTTCCGTGACGACGAGCTGAAGCCGGCCGTCGGCGCCCAGCGCACCAAGGAGCTGATCGAGAATCAGAAGGTGGACTTTGTCGTCGGCGGTCTCGCCGCTCATGTGCAGATGGCCATCAACGAGCAGACGAAGGCGGCCAACAAGCTGTACATCTCGGTGAGCCAGTCCGACGAGATCAGCGCCAAGCCGGACACGAGCCCACTGACCTTCCACGAGGCGCTGAACCCGACGATGACGAGCCGGGCCATGGCCACCTTTGGCATGCAGAATCTCGGCCGGAAGTGGTGGGTGGTCTATGCCGACTACGCGTGGGGCAAGCAGAACAACGCCGTGTTCACGGCGGCCATCACCAAGCTCGGTGGCACCGTTCTCGGGAGCACCCCGTATCCGCTCGGCAAGCCCGAGTTCTCGGCGCACCTGCCGAAGATCCAGGCGGCCAAGCCAGAGGCGATCTACGCCGTCACCCCGGGCGCCGACAACGTCCCCTTCCTGAAGCAGGCGATCAGCTTCGGCCTGAAGAAGGACTCGAAGATCGCCCAGCCGCTGCATTTCCTCTACTACACGAAGGAGGGCGGCGCCGACGCCTTCCAGGACATCTACGGGGCGACCCACTTCTGCCACGAGCTGGCGGAGAGCATCCCCCAGGCCAAAAAGTACGTCGACGCCTTCACCAAGCGCTTCAACCAGCCTCCCGACGCGTACTCCGGCTACGGCTACGCCGGCATCCACGAGGTTGCTCGCGGGGTCGAGCTGGCGAAGTCGACGAATTCCGACGCAGTGGCCAACGCGCTCCGCAAGAACCCGGTGTACGACCACTACAAGGGCAAGGAGTGGTGGCGGCCCTGCGACAACAAGTCGTTCCAGGATCTTTGGATCCTCAAGATCCGGTCGCCCCAGCAGGTGAAGGGGGAGTGGGGCTACTTCGACGTCGTCTCGAAGATCGCGGCCAACGAAGAGCTGGACCGGACGTGTGCAGAAAAGGGGCACGCGTAGCCGCGTGCCCGACGTCTCGCTGTCCGCGCTCACCGCTCAAGTGTTCACAGGCCTGGTCCTGGGCGGGATTCTCGTACTGCTGGCCATCGGCCTCAGCCTGATCTTCGGGCTGATGACGGTGGTGAACTTCGCTCACGGATCGTTCTACATGCTCGGGGCCTACGTCGCCTTCTCCGTCCTGGGGCTCACGAAGAGCTTCTGGGCGACGCTGGTGCTGGCACCGCTGGCGGTGGGCACACTGGGCTTCATGGTCGAGCGGTTCCTCATCCGCCGGCTGTACGGACGCAGTCCGGATGACCCCCTGCTGCTGACGTTCGGACTGTCACTCGCCATGGTGGAGGGTGTGAAGCTCCTGTGGGGGAAGATCGGCCTCACCGTCGATCCGCCGAAGCAGTTGGCCGCCGCCGTCGATCTCGGCTTCATGAATTTCCCAGTCTACCGGCTGTTCGTCATTGCGGTGACTGCGGTGGTCCTGGTGGCACTCTGGCTGTTCCTCCAGAGGACCAATGTCGGGCTCATCATCCGGGCGGGCTCGCGCGATGCACTGATGGTCCGCGCCCTCGGCCTGGACCTCAACCGCGTCTGGCTGCTCGTCTTCGGGATCGGGATCGGTATGGCCGGTCTGGCGGGCGTTCTCGCAGGCCCGATGCGCGGGGTCTATGCCGAGATGGGCGTGGAGATCATCATCGACTGCTTCGTAGTGGTGGTCGTGGGCGGAATGGGCAGCCTGGCCGGGGCCATCGTCGCCGGGCTGCTCATCGGCGAAATTGTCAGCCTCACGACGTTCTTCGCCCCCAAGCTCGCGGAGATCATCGTCTTCATCGTGATGGCGCTGGTGCTACTCATCCGGCCGAGCGGGCTCTTCGGCGAGGCGGGCCTGGCGGAGTGATCCAAGGGGCGTTCCGCCGGCTGGCGGCCTGGGGCGCGGCGCACCCGATCGCCTCCTTCACCGTCTTCTTCGCCGTCTTTCCATTCATCGCGCCCTACCAGGCGCTTGCGACGCAAGTCTTGATCTTCGGGCTCTTCGCCCTGGGCTTCAATCTCCTCTACGGCTACACCGGGCTCCTCTCGTTCGGTCACGCCGCCTATTACGGGCTCGGCGCGTACGGGACCGGCATCGCCCTGGCCAAGCTCAAAGTGACGTCGCTGTGGGTTGCCCTCGGGCTCGGGCTCGGGACGGCGATGGTGGGAGGCGTCCTGGTGGGGTTCTTCTGCTTGCGTCGCCGCGGAATCTATTTCGCGATGCTCACCCTCGCGTTCGCTCAGATGCTCTACTTTATCGCCTTCCACGCTGCCGACCTGACCGGTGGCGACGACGGGCTGCGCGGAATCCCGCTGCTCCCTCTGGCGCTGCCCGGTGTGTCGCTATCGCTCCGCCACCCACTGGCCTTTTACTTCTTCGCCTACGTGCTGGTCGTGCTCGCGGTCGCCGGCCTCAAGCGCATCCTGGACTCGCCGTTCGGCGCCGTGCTGCAGGCGATCCGCGAGAACAGCGACCGCGCCGTGGCCTGTGGTTACGACATCGACCGGATCAAGCTGCTGTCGTTCGTCTTCTCTGCCTCGTTCGCCGGGCTCGCCGGCGGGCTCGACGCGCTCCGCCTTACCGTCGTACCCGTCGAAGCGCTCTACTGGTCGACCTCGGGCCAGGTCGTGATCATGACGCTGCTCGGGGGGGCGGGGACGTTCTTCGGGCCCTTCGTCGGCGCGGCAACGTACCTCGTGCTGGCCGACCGACTCAGCATCTTCTTCGAATACTGGCCGCTCGTGATCGGCGTGATCTTCATGGTGTTCGTCCTGTTTCTTCCCCAAGGGATCTGGGGCACACTGACGGCGCGAAGGGGCCAGCGGTGAACCCGATCCAGCAAGCAGTCGTCGAGCGTGCCGAGCGGCTGACGCGCGAGCGGATCGCGAGTCGAGCGGGCGAGTACGACGTCGCCGGGGCCAACCCCGTCGAGAGCTGGCGCGATCTCTGGAAAGAGGGCTTGCTCGCCGGCACCATCCCGACGGCCCACGGCGGCCTGGGGCTCGACATGGCCACGTACATCGCGGTCATTCGCGCGGTGGCCCGCGGCTGCGCCAACACCGCCATGACCGTTCACATGCACTCGACGGTCATGCGGTTCATCGACGCGGTCGGGACCGCCGCGCAGAAGCGCCGCTACTTCGACGAGGTGGTGCGGCACGGCGGGCTCTTCGGAAGCTGGGGCAGCGAGCCCGCGGTCAGTCTCTCGCGCACCCTGCTCATGGAGACGGTGATCCGGCAGGACGGCGCCGGCTACGTGATCGACGGCGTCAAGCACTTCTGCACCATGGCCCTCGGCGCCTCGTACTACATGGTCTGGTGCGCGCTCGACGGCGGCGCCGACATGGCGAAGTCGCTGCAGCTGGCGCTGGTGCCCGCCGACACGCCGGGGATCACCACCGACGGCAAGTGGGACACGCTCGGCATGCGCGCGACCTTCAGCCCGTCGGTCACGTTCGCCGGCGTGCGCGTTCCCGACGACGGGATGCTCGGGGATCCGGGCGCCTCGCTCCGGATCGGCGTCATCGAGAGCTTCGCGCTCGGCTACGCGGCGGTCTACCTCGGCATCGCCGAGTCCGCGCTGGCCTTCGCGATGGACTACGCGAAGAAGCGCGTCGTGAAGCCGGAGAACATCGCCGTCGCGGCGGATCCGACCGTCCAGCGCCATGTCGGCGAGCTGGCCGCGCACCTCGACGCGGCCGGCCTGGTCCTGGCCGACTCGGCTGCGCGCTGGGACGCGGCCGACCTGATCGAGCTGGGGCCGCTCGCCAACCGGGCCAAGTATCTGGCGACGGAGGTCGGCCTGCACGTCACCTCGAAGGTCATCCAGGTCGTGGGCGGCCGCGGCGCGTACAAGGACTATCCCGCCGAGCGCGCATTTCGCGATCTCCGGACCTGCACCCTGATGCCGCCCACGGTCGACCGGATGCTCGAGGCGATCGGCAAGAGCGCGCTCGGGCTCGACGCGGCGATGTTCAACGTTCCCGGCGCCAATCCGCCCGCCCGGCACTGATCTCGACCCGCCGGTCGAATAGATCCCCCTCCTGGCCGGTCCAATTGGATCAGAGGGAAGGCAAGCGGTCGGCCCCCTCGGGAGGGACTGAGATGAAAAAGATCACGGTTATCGCGATCTTGTTGGCGCTGCTCGTCCCCGGCGCGGCGTTCGCGGGGTCATCAACCGACGCAGCGCTGGGCCTCGGAGCCTTCGCCGTCTTCAACCAGATCATTTCGGGCACCGGCATCTTCGGCGGGTTCCGTCCGGCGCCCCAGCCGGTCATCGTGCAGCCACCGGTCCCGCAGCCCGTAGTCGTGCGCGAGTACTATCCGGTCTACGTCCAACCTCCGACCTACTACGCACCGGTCTCCTACCCGCCGGCCCACTACGCGCCGGCCAGGGTTGTCGTGATCAAGGAGCGTGGCTGGGTCCCGCCCGGTCACGCCAGGAAGGGCCACTACGGCTACCGCTGGCACGGGCGCGATAACGACTGAGATTGTCCGACGCTCGCCCGCCGGGACGCCGACGCTAGATCTCGAGGAAGCGCTGCTGGATCGTCGGGTCCCGGCGGAGCTGTTCCGGGGTGCCCTCGAACTGGATCCGCCCCTGGTCCATCACGTACAGCCGGTGCGAGAGCGCCAGCGCGACTTCCAGGGTCTGCTCCACGAGCAGGATGGTGGTGCCCCGCCGATTGATGGCGGCGAGGATCTCCGTGAGGCTCTCGACGAGAAGCGGGGCGAGCCCCTCCGTCGGCTCGTCCACGAGCATGACGGACGGACGGCTCACCAGCCCGCGCGCGATGGCGAGCATCTGCTGCTCGCCGCCCGAGAGGAACCGGCCGCGGTGCGCGACGCGCTCGCGCAGCCGGGGGAAGTAACCGAAGACTTCCTCCAGAACCTCCGCGCCTCCGTTCCGCGTCGGAGCGCCAAGCATGCCGAGCCGGAGGTTTTCCAGCACCGTGAGGTTCGGCAGCACGCGACGCTCCTCGGGAATCCACGCGATGCCGCGCCGCGCGATTTCGTGGGTCCCCAGCGCCGTGATGTCCTCGCCGCGCAACCGCACGTGACCCCGCCGGGGCCGCGCGATCCCCATGATCGAGCGGAGCGTCGTCGTCTTGCCGGCGCCGTTGCGCCCGATGAGCGTGACCACCTCGCGCTCGCCGACCGTCAGCGACACGCCCTGGAGGATGTGGGCCTCGCCGTAGTAGGTGTGGATGTCTTCGACGGCGAGCAGGCTCACCGGGCGGCTCCCAGATAGGTTTGCTGGACCCGCTCGTTGGCGCGGATCTCCTCCGGCGTGCCCTCCGCGAGCACCTGGCCCTGGTGGAGCACCGTGATGCGGTCGGAGATCCGCATGACCACCTTCATCTTGTGCTCGACCAGCACCACCGTGCGCCCGGCGGCCAGCTCGCGGATGAGTCCCATCGTCGCGTCGGTTTCCTCCGGGCTCATGCCCGCCGTGGGCTCGTCGAGGAGCAGCAGGGTGGGATCGGATGCGAGCGCGATGCCCAGCTCGAGGTGGCGCTTCTCGCCGTGGGAGAGATGCGCGGCGAGCGAGTCGAGCTTCCCACCGAGCCCGACCGACTTCAGAATGGCGATGGCCCGGTCGCGCACATCGGTGAGCCGATCGGCGCGCGACCAGAAGTTGAAGGACCGTGCGTAGCCCTGCACGGCGACGCGCACGTTCTCGAGCACGCTGAGGTGCGGGAAGATGTTGGTGATCTGATACGACTTCGCGATGCCCAGCCGCGCCGTGGCGTGCTGGGGCATCCCGGTGATGTCGGCGCCGTCGAACCAGATGCGACCGGTGGTCGGCACCGTCTCGCCGGAGATCAGCCGGAAGAAGGTGGTCTTGCCCGCGCCGTTGGGCCCGATGATCGAGCGCAGCTCGCCCCGGCGGACGCTGACGTCGACGTCCGACACCGCGAGCAGGCTGCCGTACGCGCGCGTGAGCCGCTCGGTGCGCAGCAGAACGGCGTCGGGCATAGCGCGAGATAGCATGGCGGCTTTCGCCATGTCAAGGCGCCGGGCGTATGCTATCGTGCCGCGCGAACATGACGCGTCACATAGTGCCCACGCGGTGGAAGAGCGGGATGATCGAGGTCGGCGCCAAGGTCTTCGCCTACGTGCAGGCCTCGGGGATCGACCCGACCGGCGACACCGGTGTCGCCAACTCCGGGCTCATCGTCGGCCCCTCGGCGGCGGTGGCGGTGGACGCGCTGATGGTGCCCTCGATGACGAGACGGCTGATGGCGGCCATCAAGAAGACGACGCGCAAGCCGATCGCCCAGCTCGTCAACACGCACCACCACCTCGACCACACCGGAGGCAATCGTTTTTTTCGCGGCGCGACGATCGTGGCCAGCCGGAAGTGCCGTGAGGCGCTCGCCCCCGGATTTCCTCCGGTGCCGCTGCTGCAGCGCTTCATGCCGCGCTTCGCCGCGGAGTTTCCGAAGCTCCGGGTCGTCCTGCCGACGGTGACGTTCGAGGACCGCATGGTGCTCCACGACGGCGACCGCGAGATCCAGCTCTGGCATCCGGGTTTCGCGGCGCACACGGTCGGCGACGCGGTCGCGTACCTCCCGAAGGAGCGAATCCTGTTCGCCGGCGACATCGCCTTCCACTACGTGACGCCGCTCGCCTTCCAGGGCCACATCGGCAACTGGATCAAGGCCGCCGATCGCCTGATGCGCTACGAGGCGGACGTCATCGTGCCCGGCCACGGACCGATCGGCACCAAGAAGGACCTGAAGCGCATGCGTGACTACCTGGCGCTGGTACGGCGCGAAGCCAAGCAGCGCTTCGACGCCGGAATGCCGGCGGAGGCGGCCGCCGCCGACATCAAGCTCGGCGTCTATGCGGCCTGGAGCGACGCCGAGCGGATTCTGCCGAACGTCATGCGCTGCTACCAGGAGTTTCGCGACGAGCTGGACCAGCCGATGGATCTGCCGCGCATGCTCGCGGGGATGGCGCGGTTGCGCGGCGCGGCTACCGCGCACGCCTGCGTCTGACGCGGGCGCGGGCTCGCGCGCCCGGCTCAGCTCCGGCCCGACAGCTCCTTCCGCACGAGCGCGGCGCCGGCGGCCAGGGCCCGGATCTTCTGGTTGCACATGTAGCGTGGAGACCAGCCGAAGCCGCAGTCGGGATTCACGGTCAGCTTCTCGGCCGGGCACACCTGGAGCACGTGGCGAATCCGCGTCGCCACGTCTTCGGCGGTGTCCTGGTTGAACCCCTTGACGTCGATCACGCCCGCGCCGAGCTCGCGCCCCTCGCCGTATCGCTGCCAGAGGGCGAGCTCGCTGAGCTCGCGGCCCGCGAACTCGAGGACGAGCTGGTCGGCGCGCGTCTTGAGGAGGCCGGGAAAGTACGGCTCGTAGGAGCGGCTGAAGCGGGAGCGGCCGAAGCGGTTGCCGAAGCAGATGTGGAAGGCCAGCTTCGCCTTGACGCCCGCGGTGGCCAGATTGAAGAGCCGGGCCATCTCCTCGCCGGAGACGTTGCCGCGCGCGGGCTCGTCGAGCTGGATGAAGTCGGCGCCGGCCGCGACGAGCCCACGCAGCTCCTCGTTGATGACCTCGGCGAAGCGCTCCGCCACGTCGACGACGCCCTTGTAGAGCTTGCCCGGGTGGATCCGCGAGCCGAACGTGAGCGGGCCGGCGCAGGTCGCCTTCGTGCGTCGCGTCGTGTGGGCTCGGAGGTACTCGAACTCCTTGACGATCCCGAGCCCGCCGACGGGCGTCTCGATGCGGCCGACCGCCTCGTAGCGCGTCTGCTGATCGTATCCCCACGGCCCCGCCTTGCGGCGGACGGGCAGGGGCGCGATGCCCTTGATGATGGCGTAGTAAGAGTCGACGTAGCCGTCGAGACGGCGCACCTCGCCGTCGGTGATGATGTCGATGCCCGCCTCCTCCATGTCGCGGATGGCGGTGTTGGCGGCGTCGTCGAACATCTCGTCCATGTCGCCCGGGCCAAAGTCGCCCTGCTCGAAGGCCTTGACCGAGGCGAACCACCAGCCGGGCTTTCCGTGCGAGCCGACGACCGCGGTGGGAATCAGCGGGAGGTTATTCGTGACGGGGGGCATTGTAGCGGGGTCCTTGAGTACGGAGCCGATCGGGGGTGGCCTGAAAAAGGTGCGTCATCGTGAGAGTCCCCCGATTATCCGCGAAACGGTTGTATCGCGCCAGGCGTCGTCGGGCGGGCCGCCGAAGATGATCTCGCCGCGCTCGATGACGTAGAGCCGGGTCGTGTAGTCGGGCACGTGGTGGATGTTGGACTCGGCGATGAGGATCGCGTGGCCGAGGCTGGTGATCGTGGCGATGCCGCCGCTCACGGCGGGAATGATGGCGGGGGACAGACCCTCGAACGGCTCGTCGAGCAGCAGGATCTCGGGGTCGAGGGCCAGCGCGCGGGCGATCGAGAGCATCTTGCGTTCGCCCCCGCTCATCGCGGGGCCCTTGCGCGCCATGTAGCGACGAAGCGCCGGAAACACGCGGTAGGCCAGCTCGATGCGCTCGGCCGCGGGGCGGCCTCCGGGGCGTGTCCAGGTCGCGATCTCGATGTTCTCGGCGACGGTGAGATCCGGGAAGATGCCGCAGTCTTCGGGCGCCCAGCCGAGCCCGAGCCTTGCGATCTCGTGGGTGCGGCGGCCGTGGATGGGCCGCCCGCGGAACTCGACGCGGCCCGCCCGCGGCCGGAGGTAGCCCATGATCGTCCTGAGCGTCGTCGTCTTGCCGGCGCCGTTGCGACCGACCAGACACACGACGTCGCGGGCGCCGACCTCGAGCGAGACGGATCGCAAGATGTGGCTGGCCTGGATGAAGACGTCGACGCCGGCGAGGGCCAGCATCGCCCGCTCAGTGCGCTCCGGCCTTGCGGCCGATCACGGTGTCGATCACTCGCTGGTCCGCCTGGATCGCCGCCGGCGCGGCGTCGGCCAGGACCTTGCCCTGGTGGAGCGCGATGATGCGGTCGGAGTAGGCGAACACGATGTCCATGTCGTGCTCCACCTGGATGATCGCCCGGAGCCCGATCCGCCTCGAAGCCGCGACCAGCGTCTCCATGACCGCCGTCTTGTCCGCGGTGCTCACACCCGATGTCGGCTCGTCGAGGAGGATGATCTCCGGTCTCAGGGCGAACGCGGACGCCACGTCGAGGAGCTTCTTGTCCCCCTGCGGCAGCTGCCTCGCCGGCATGTGACGCTGGTCCGCGAGGCCGAACAGCTCGGCGACCTCGAGGGCGGCCTCTTGCACCTCGCGATCCCCGGCGAGCGACGCGAACAGGCGGGCGCCGCGCCCGAGGCGCGCCACGCCGGCGGCCTGCAGGGTCTCGAGGACCGTGAGGTCGGGAAAGACCTGGACGAGCTGGAAGGATCGGGCCATGCCGAGCCGCGCCAGGCGCACCGGGCCGATGCCGCCGACCTCGCGGCCCTTGAAGCGCACGCTGCCCGCGCTCGGTTTCGTGATGCCGGTGAGGATGTTGATCAGCGTCGACTTGCCGGCGCCGTTGGGTCCGATGATCGAGACGAACTCGCCCGCGTCGACCCCGAGGCTCACGCCGTCGAGGGCGCAGAACTCGCCGTAGAACTTCCGGAGCCCGTCCGCCTGGAGAATCACGCCCGCGACGCCGGCGCCGGGCGGCGGCGGGTCACGAGCCCCATCAATCCCTCCGGCGCGAGGATGACGATGACCGCGAGCATCGCGCCGAAGATCAGCCGCCAGTAGGGCACGATCGACATCACCCAATTCTGTAGATAGATGAACACGAAGGCGCCGACCACGGGACCGAAGAAGCTGGCGAACCCGCCGAGGAGCGTCATGAACACGAGGTTGCCGGAGTGCGTCCAGTAGGCGAGGGTCGGGTCGACGTTTCCGGTCGGCGGACCCAGGAGCGCGCCACCGACGGCGGCGTAGATCGCGGAGATGACGAAGGCGAAGAAGCGGTAGCGCGTGACGCCGATCCCAAGCGTCTCGGCCTTGACCGGATTGTCGCGGATCGTCTTGAGACACAGGCCGAAGGGCGAGTGGACGATGCGCCACATGCCGAGCGCGGCCAGGATGAGCACGGCCAGCGAGTAGTAGTAATAGGGGCCGACGAGATAGTCGATCTTCGGCATCGCGTCGAGGCTCCGCCCGAGCAATGACGGGCGCAGGAACGGCGTCCCCTCGTCGCCCCCGGTGAGCCGGTAGAACTTCAGGACGAACGTGTAGAAGACCATGCCGAAGGCGAGGGTGAGCATGCCGAAGTAGATCTTCACGTACCGCACGCAGAGCGCCGCGACCGGGACCGCGACCAGCGCGCCGAGCGCCGCCGCGGCGACGAGGATCACCTCGAGCGAGCGGATCTTTCCGTGGCTCGTGAGGAACGCTCCCGTGTAGGCACCGATCCCGACGAAGAGGGCGTGGCCGAAGGAGACGAGGCCGGCGTACCCGAAGAGGAGGTTCAGCCCGAGCAGGACGACCGCGTAGGCCATGAACGGCAGCATGAGCAGGACGTGGTAGGTCGAGGCGACGAGCGGTGCGACGGCGACGGCTGCCGTCGCCGCCACCACGACCAGGCCCCCCTTCACGCCGCGGCTCCGCCGAAGAGGCCGCGCGGCCGCATGACGAGCACCCCGATCACGATGAGATAGATCAACAGCATCTCGAGCTCCGGATACACGGAGATCGCGACCGAGCGGAGGACCCCGACGACGAGGGCGCCGACGAACGCGCCCCGCATCGACCCGAGCCCGCCGATCACGACGACGGCGAAGGCCTCGACGATCAACTCGATGCCCATCTCGCTCATCGCGGCCGTGGCCGGAATGACGAGGGCGCCCCCGAGAGTGCCCAGCGCGGTTCCCAGCGTGAAGACCCTGGCGTAGACCCAGCGCATGTCGACGCCGAGCGCCTCGGCCATCTCCCGGTTGTCGGCGGTCGCCCGGATGATCCGGCCGAAGGTGGTCCGCGTGAGGAGCCAACCGATCGAGAGCGCGATGGCGAGGCTCGCCGCGATGACGATCAGGTTGTAGACCGGCACCACCGCGCCGAAGAGCCGCAGCTGACCGTAGGTCAGATAGAGCCCGGAGGTGGATCGAGGCGAGGTTCCCCAGATCAGGCGGATCGCGTCCTCCATCATGAGGACGACCGCGAACGTCAGGAGGAGCTGGAACGTCTCGTCGCGGTCGTAGACGAAGCTCAGAAGGCCGCGCTCGACGACGATACCGATGGCGCCCACGGCGAGGCCCGCGAGCGCCAACGGCAGGATGAAGAGCGCGGGCGGTCCGCCGACGCCGGCGTACCAGCCGACGGCGGAGACGCCGGCGTAGGCCCCGAGCGCGTAAAACGATCCGCACGCGAGGTTGAAGATCTTCTGGACGCCGAAGACCACCTGGAGGCCCGCGGCCACGAGAAACAGGATGCTCGCGTGGAAGACGCCGCTCAGCAGGACGTTGACGACGTGCGCGGTCATCCGGCTCCGGTCGGCGGCCTCGCCGGTCCCCGGCCCGCGTTCACGGAGCTAGATCTTCCAGCCGTTGATCCAGTCGAAGAGCTTCGCCCCCGAGGGCTTCATCGCCTGCTTGGTCGATACGACGTCGATCGGGCTGATCGTCACGAAGTCGTAGCCGTTCTTGTGCGTCGTGATTCCCTGATAGAAGTTGCACATCTGGATGTGGTCCTCGCGCCAGCTCCGGCGGCCGGAGAGCGACTCGACCTCGATGCCCTCGAGCGCCTTGACGACCAGCACCTTCTCGGGCCACTTCTTGGCTGGTCCGGCGGCCTTCTCGACCGCGGCCTTGTAGGACTCCGCATTGAAGAAGGCGTGGTCGCACTCGTAGGGCGGGTACTCGTCGTACTTCGCCTTGTACTCGCGGACGAACTGCTTGAGCAGGGGACCGCCCTTGGGGTCGTCGAAGTACATCGTGTTGTAGCCGAGCAGCAGCCCTTCCGGCGTGAACTCCTTCTTGAGCGAGTCGTGGACGCCGCCCGCGGTGGTGAAGACGCCCTTCATGGTCTTGAAGAGGCCGACCGCGGCGGCCTGCTTCATGATGATCGTCGCGTCGCCGGACCAGAAGGAGCACATCAGGAGGTCCGCCTTCGACTGCTGGATGGCGGCGATGTGCGAGGTGAAGTCCGTCACGCCGAGCTTGGGGAAGAGCTCGAGCACGAACTTCACGTCGGGGATGGTGCGCTTGAGCACGGCCTGGTAGGACTCCCAGCAGTCGTGGCCGTAGGAATAGTCGTTCCCGATGCCCGCGACCGTCTTGACGCCCTTGAAGTACTTCGGGGTGAGGATCCCGGCCACGATCGCCTCGACCTCGTTGTCGACGCTCTTGAAGGCCCACTTCGGGCTCGGCATCGTCTCTTCGACGCCCTTCTGGGTCGTGCCGTCCCAGGACAGCCAGGGCGTACCGAGATCCTCCGCCACGGGTCCGAGCGCCAGCGTCACGCCGGTCGAGATGCCGCCCAGGACGACCTCGACCTTGTCTTGAAGAACGAGCTTGCGATAGCGCTCGACCGTGTCCTTCGGGTTCGATTCCTCCTCGACGACGAGCTGCACGGGCCGCCCGAGGATCCCGCCGGCCTTGTTCACGCGCTCCGCCCACCACTCGGTCCCGCGGAGCCCCGCGGTGCCCACCGGCGCGGCGATGCCGGCCCGGATGGCGAGGACGCCGATCTTCACGGGACCGGCCGCTTGCGCGCCGGCGGACCGGACGTCGAGGCCGGTCGTCGCGGCCACGCCGGCGCCCAGGAGCTGGAGGAACTGTCGTCGTGAGGGCCGCATACGAGCCTCCTTGTAGCGGGGTCCGTGAGGCCGGAGCGGAGCGGGGGTGGCCTGAGAAGGACGCGTCAACGTGAGGGGGCGGCGTTTCATGGGGCGGGCTGGCTGGTCATGCGAGGCCCAGCTGCTTGCGCGCCAGCCGGGTGCCGGCGACCAGGCGCTTGAGCTTTTCGTAGGCGACCCAGCGCGGCACCGGAAAGAAGCCGCAGTCGGGCACGGCGGACAGGCGCTCGACCGGGACGAACTTCGCGCAGAGTGCCAGCCGCTCGGCGACGTCCTCCGGGCTCTCCATGTAGAACGACTTCACGTCGACGACGCCACAGGCCACGTCCCGGTCGACGCCGATCTCCTTCCAGTGCTCGATCTCGGCCATCTCGCGGTTGGCGTATTCGAAGACGAACTGCTGGCACTTCGCGTCGAGCAGGGCGGGGAACATCCAGCGATAGGAGCGTTTCCCGCGCGGACGCGACAGGAGGTTCCCGAAGCAGATGTGGTAGGCGATCCGCGCGCGCACGCCCTCGACGCAAGCGTTGAACATCTTCACGTACTCGTCGATCTGCCCGGGCACGATCGCCGCCGACGGCTCGTCGAGCTGGATGTAGTCCGCGCCCGCCTCGACGAGGGCGCGCAGCTCGGCGTTGATGGCCGGGACGAAGTCCCAGCAGAGGGCGAGCCGATCGTTGCCGTACGCGTCGCCGGGCCGCAGCTGCACGTGGATCGAAAGGGTGACCGGGCCGGGGCACGTCGCCTTCACGGGCTTCTCGGTCTGGGTCTTCAGATACTGGAATTCCTCGACCACGCCGAGCCCGCGGGGCACCTTGATGCGCTGGCGCGGCCGGTACCGCGGCGCCGAGTCGTAGGCGTAGAGGCCGGTCTTCCGGAGCGGCTCGACCGGATCGAGGCCGTCCATCTTTTCGTAGAAGGTCTGCACGAAAAAGAAGCGCCGCATCTCGCCGTCGCAGATGACGTCGATCCCGGCGCGCTCCTGGTCGCGGATGGCGAGCTGGGTCGCGTCGTCGAACGTCTCCTTCACGTCGGTCTGGCCGTAGTCACCGCCCTTGATCCTGTCGAGGGCGGTCCAGAACCAGCCGGGGAAGCCGTGGCTCCCCATCACGTGCGTCGGGATCGGCGGCAGCGCGGCGGTCACGCGCTGTTGTTTATCAGAGGGCCAGACGCTTGGCAATGGCGGCGGTGACCGTCCGGCGCCGCCGCGGCCTGGACGCAGGTCGGGGACGAGCACGACCGTCCGCCGGTGCCCCTGGGCCGGGACCGCCGGAATTTGCTGGAGAAAGGCGATCCGAGGGCGCGCGGTATGATAAGACTAACCGCCATGCAGGTTCGCTTCTGGGGCACTCGTGGATCGATCGCCGCGCCCGGGCCCAACACCGCGCGCTACGGGGGCAATACCTCGTGCGTCGAGGTCCGGGCCTCCGACGGAACCGTGATCATCCTCGACTGCGGCACCGGCGCCCGCGAGCTCGGGCTCCACCTGGAGCGGACGATGCAGCAGCCCATCCGGCTCCACCTCTTCATCGGCCACACCCACTGGGACCACATCCAGGGCTTCCCCTTCTTCGTCCCCGCGTTCCTGCCGGGCTCCGAGCTGAACATCTACGCGCCGATCGGCTTCCAGCGCGGCCTCGAGGATGCGATGGCGGGACAGATGGAGTACTCGTACTTCCCGGTGAAGATGCGTGACCTCCGCTCGCGCATCCACTTCACCGAGCTGGACGAGGGCTTCTTCCGGGTCGGCGACGTGCTCGTCGAGACGCAGTTCCTGAACCATACCGCGCCGACCATCGCGTACCGCATGACCAGCGACGGCGCGTCGATCGCCTACGCGACCGACCACGAGCCCTTCTGGAACGCCTCGGGCCGGATCTCCCAGCACCCGGGCGACGAGCGCCACATCGCCTTCCTGAAAGGCGCGAACCTCGTCATCCACGACGCCCAGTACACCGACGAGGAGTACCGCGACAAGGTCGGCTGGGGCCACAGCAGTCTCGAGTACGCCGTCGACGTCGCGCTGGCCGCCGGGGTGGAGCGCCTCGTGCTCTTCCACCATGATCCGGCGCACGACGACGCGGCGATGGAGCGGATCGAGGCGATGGCGCGGGCCCACGCCGGCCGGCGGGGACAGGCGCTGGAGGTGCTCGCCGCCCGGGAAGGGCTCGAGCTCCAGGTGCTCGGCAGCAGCGCCGCGCCCGACATGGCCGAGGCCTCCGCGCTCAAGCATCGCCAGATCGTGGGCGGCCGGGTTCTGGTGGTCAGCGCGAACGAGACGGACGTGGCCGAGATCGAAGAGGTCCTCGGCGACGACGGGTTGGTCTTCTTGCGCCAGTCGGACATGAGCGCGGCGCTGTCGCGCGGGCGCGAGCTCCTGCCCGACATCGCGATCATCGACCGGGAGCTCCTGGACGGCGACGGCGACGCGGTGCTGGATGTGCTGCGCGACCGCCTCGGCCGGCGCAACTTCCCGATCGTCGTTCTCGCCGACAGCTCGATCCCGTCCGATGCCGTGTATCGCGGCGAGGCCTCGTCGACCGACTACCTGCCCAAGCCCTTCAGCCCGCCCATGCTGCGCACCCGGGTCCGCGCCTGGCTGGCCCGGACGCTCATGGTCTTCGACCCGACCGAGCGCGTCGCGCCGCGCGGCGAGCGAACGCCCGGCCCGACCGACAGCCGGGCCCGCTGTGCGAGCCTGCTCGCTTCCGTGCCCCTCTTCCGGCAGCTGACCGGCGAGCAGCGCGACCTGCTCCTCGCCAGCGCGGCCGAGCAGAGCTTCGCGCCCGGCCACGTGCTCATCCGCGAGAGCGACCCGCCGGATCGCCTGTTCGTGATTCTCTCCGGCCGCGTCCGCGTCCTCGAAGTCGCGCCCGACTCGCCGGTGGAGCTCATCGTCGGCGAGCTCGGCGAGGGCGAGATCCTCGGCGAGCTGAGCGCGCTCCGGAACCAGCCGCGCTCGGCGACCGTCGTCGCGGTCGAGCGGACGCACTGCCTCGTGATCCCCCAGAGCGAGTTCCTGAAGGTGCTGCAGGGCTCGGCGGAGCTGGCGGTGTCGCTGCTCCGGATGCTCGCCGGGCGACTCTACGAGACCGACCGCCGCCTGTCGCGCTACGCTCCCGACCCGGTCACGGGCCTGGCGGGCCGCCGGGCCTTCCACGACCAATACCGTCGGCTGGCCGCGGTCGCGCGCCGACGCAAGACGGGCGCGCTCCTGCTCGTGCTCGACGTCTTCCAGCTCCGGACGATCAACGACCGCTTCGGGTACGGGGCGGGTGACGACGTGTTGAGAACCGTGGGCGACGCGCTCGTCGAGGCGACCCGTACCACGGATCTGATCGTCCGCCACGGCGGCGATGAGTTCGTGGTGTTCTTCCCGGACGCTGGCCCCGGCGACGTCGACACCGTCATCGGGCGGGTTCGCGAGAAGATCAAGGCGCTCTCGGGCAAGCGCGGGATTCCCGTCGCGGTCACGTGCAATTTCGGCGTCGCGTACGCTCAGTCGCCTCCCGAGAGCGCGGAGGACCTGTTGCGCGAGGCCGACCAGGACATGCTCCGCCGCAAGCGGTAGACGGCTACCGCTTCTTCCGGCTCGCGAACTCCCGGATCCGCTCCCGCGCCGCGGGGCTCGTCCTGAGCGCCGCACCGTACCCCTCGGCCTCGCGACCCCGTGCGCCCGCGCGGATCGCCGCGACGATGTCCTTCGTCGCCGCGAGGCCGCCGCGCGGCGATCGTGCGATGTCCGCCGCGATGGTCGTGACGGTCGCCTCGAGGGTGGGCGGTGCCACCACCCGGTTGACGAGCCCCATCCGCAGCGCCTCGGTCGCGTGGATCGTTCGGCCGGTCAAAAGCAGGTCGCGCGCGTGGCCGCCGGCCACGACGTCGAGCAGGCGGGCGATCCCATAGCCCGGGTTGAAGCCGAGCGTCACCTCCGGCAGTCCGAAGCGCGCCCGATCGGAGGCGACGCGGAGGTCCTGCGCGATTGCGAGCATGAGCCCTCCGCCCAGCGCCCAGCCGTCGACGGCGGCGATCGTCACCTGGGGGAGCGTCGCGAACCGGGCCATGATCGCGGCGTGCCGACGGGCCAGCGCCTCGGCCTCCTCGGGCGAGACCGTCTCCATCTCCTTGATGTCGTTGCCGGCGCAGAAGGCGCGCCCCCGGCCGGCGACGACGAGGACGCGCACCTCGTCCATGGCCGCCACGCGCTCGAGCGTCTCCTCGAGCGCGCCCGTCACCGTGCGGTCGAGCGCGTTGAGGGCCCCCGGGCGGTTGAGCCGGAGCCAGGCGACGCCGTCGGCGGCGTCAAGCTCGACTATGGTAGCGAGTGCCATGAGTCCGGCTTTGACCGAGGGTGGCCTGAGACTGACGCGACCCGGCTCCGCAGCGCCAGGTACGTGACGGCGCCGATCGCGAGACCGATCGTTGCGGTGAGGGCGATCGGCCAGAAGTCCGTCCGGAAGAACGGGATGACGAAGAACGGTGAACGGCCCTCGGTGGGCCGGATCCGCCCGTCGAGGAGCCCGTCGACCAGGTCCATCGTCTCCGCCATGAGCACCTCGGCCGCCGCCTTGGCGAAGCCCGCGTCCGCCAGCGCCGGATGGCCCACGTACCCCTGGCCGCCGTTTCGCAGCGGAAAGTTCGGCACGGCGCGCTCGGCGAGCGAGTAGCGGGCCGGCGGAAGCGTGCGATAGGACGGGTCGACGAGGTCGGGACGGAGGAGCAGCATCAGCGACGTTTCCCACCAGCCGCCGTGGGCGTCGTCGGCGAAGGCTTGCCGCTCGTCGTCGGACAGCGGACGCCCGAGCGCCGTCGCGATCTTCTCGAGGTACCGGCCGCGCAGGAACTGCCAGGCGAGATGGCCCGAGAACGACGCCATCGTCACGCGGTGCCGGCGCGAGACGATCGCGGAGGCCTCTTCGAGCGCCGTGAGGTGCCCCGGCCCGCCGTGGCCGTTGGCGATGAAGATATACCGGAAGCCGGCGCGCGCCAGCGAGCCGCCGTAGTCGACGAGGGCGTCGCGCACGACGCGCTGCCGCACGCTCACGGTTCCCACGGCGTCGAACGTGAACGAGCCGAGGTGGAGGGTCGGGGCCAGCAGCGCGGTCCAGCCCGGCCGCGCGGCGGTGAGGCGCTCGCCGAGGGTCTCGGCGAAGTATCGGGCGGCGATCGCATCGACGCCGACGGGCAGGTGCGGCCCGTGCTCTTCGAGCGGGCTCACGGTCAGGACGACGACGGTGCGCGCGCGGTCGAGCGCGTCGAGGGCGGGGGTCGACATCTCTTCCAGCAGGCGGACGCTCAAAAGGAGCTCCCTTTCGTCGCGGCGAGGTAGTCGTTCTTGGCCCGCTCGAGCTCGGCGATGAGCGCCTGGCGCTCGGTCGTGAGCCGTCGGGCCGCGTGCTCGCGGGTCAGGGCGAGCGCGCCGAAGCGCAGGCGGCTCCGGAGGCGCCCGGCGCCCACCCAGTAACGATACGCGATGGCGCCGGAGATCGGCAGCGAGAGCGCGAACACCAGCGCGGCGGCGGTGCCGCCCAGTCGCGCGGCGGCCCAGATCTCGAGGCCCCAGAAGAGCGGACACGCGAGCATGGCGGTGAGGAATCGCCACGTCGCGTAGTCGGTCTCCTTGTGCGACATGTGACGCGCCACCCAGCGCGGGATCCAGTACGGAAGGAAGTTCACCGTCGCGCCGTACAGGAAGAAGGGGAAGCCGGCGATCGCCTCCCAGCCGCGACGGACGCGCTGCCGCGGCCGGGGCCGCTCGAGCCGGGCGCGCACCGCCTCGTCCTTCACGCGATACTCGGCGAGGAGCGCGCGGTAGCTCTGGATGCTCTGCCAGATGCGCTCGACCCGCTCGGGGTCGCGCTGCTTGAAGTAGGTGGTCGAGTCCACGATGGCGCGCGAGAGCCGGACCAGGTCGATCTGTCGCTCGCCGAGCCCGCGCTCCTCCCGGAGCTCCCGCACGAGCTCGCCGCGGTAGAGCTCCTGGACGGCGTTCACGAGCCGGCTCTCGTCGATCCGCTCGACGTGAACGACCTCGGTCTCCATGCCCCACTGGATCGCGTCGGTCAGGGCGTCGACCGCCTTGACCGGGTCCGCGTGGTAGGCGTCGAGGTACGGCGTCACGGGAATGGCCGAGCCGAACGACACGAGGACGCGCCCCCGGAAGGATTTCCGCGCGTCGAAGTTGAGCCCGACGGGGATCACGCGGAGCGCGCCCGCCCGCTCGGCCTCGTAGCCGAGCGCCAGGCGGGCGGCGCCGGTCTTGATGCGCTGCACGCGCGCCTCGGCGTGCGTCGTGCCCTCCGGATAGATGGCGACGAGCCGGCCCTCGCCGAAGGCCTTGAAGCACGCCTCGAACGTGCCGGCGTTCCTCTCCGCCGTCGTCGCCGGAGCCGCGAGGCCGGCTCCGGCCGAGGGTGGCCTGCGAAAGGTGCGCGGATCATCTTCCTTGCGGAAGACGGGGATCGCGCCGCACGCCCGCAGGAAGCGGGCGACGAGGCGGTTCCTGAAGAGCGCGGCCGTCGCCAGGTAGTGGACCTTCCGCGGGAGCGCGCCGCCGACCAGCAGCGAATCGATGAAGTTGTTGGGATGGTTGATGCAGAGGAGCACGGGCCCGTCGGCCGGCACGCGCTCGGGATGTCGGACGTCGACGGATCGAAAGAAGAACCAGAGCCAGAAGCGCCCGACGGCGCGCACGGCGCGATAGAAGCCGTCCATGGTGTCGCGCCGCGTCCCGGTGTCGAGCGTCGCGCTCACGGCGTCTCGCGACGGGCGAAGCGCTTCATGAGCTCTGCGAAGTCGTTCACGGCGAGCGCCTGGGCCCACTCGGTGGCCTCGGAGTCCCGTCCGTACGATTCGCCCATGTAGACGACCGCCTCCTGCCGCGTCCGGAAGAGCCGCCAGAGGTGGCCCGCGCCGCCGCCGACGCGGCGGAGGTGGAAGACGGGATCGACGGGCGAGGTGGGCTCGTACGAGGCGCGCTGGCCGAAGCGGTCGAGCGTGATCCACGCCGCCGCGATCCCGTGCGCCGAGAGCACGCGCGCCTTCAGCGATTCCTCGCGCGGCATCGACTCGAGGTCGCAGAGCTGCGGCCCGTAGTAGACCGAGACCTGGTCGGCGGGGAGCGACAGGCCGACCTTGAGCGGCCCGCCGGCCTGGTCGAGCAGCGTCTTGGTCTCGGCGCCGATCCACAGGGCGCCACCCTCGTGGTGATCGGGCCAGGCCTCGACGATTCGGCCCTTCGGAACGAGCGGCCGGCGTCGCGCGATCTCGTCTTTCTCGGTCGTCTGGTACAGCCGACTCACGGAACGCGCGCGAAGCCTTCCATGAGCCGGCGCGCCGTCCGGTAGACGGTGACGCGCTCGGCCCACGGGGCCCCGTCGCGCGGCCGCACCGCGGCGTCGATCGGCAGCACGCCCGAGGGATGGCCCAGGCGAATGTCGTGGTCCGCGGGACCGGCGCACTCGCGCACCACCGTCCCGTCCACGCGCGCGGCGACGGCGAGGCACATCGCGACGGTGAGCGCGACGGCGCGGTGGCAGTTGCCCATCGAGATGACGCGCGTCAAGACGTCCACGGCGTCCGCGCGGTGCTGGACGCCGTCGAGCGCGGTGAACGCGGTCGCCGGCGCCACCACGGCGATCTTCGGCACGGCGGCGCTCCCGGGGATGCCCATGCGCCGCGCCGCCTCGACCCGGATCGCCTCGAGCCTCGCCGAGAGGGCGCGATCGGCGTCGATCTCGTGCGGCGTCTCGGTGCCGGCGAGGCCCAGGTCCTTCGCGCGCACGAAGACGACCGGGTTCGTCGCGTCCACGAGCGAGGCGTCGAGGCCGTCGAGCGTCTCGCGCGGGGCGCCCGTGGGCAGCAGGCGCCCGGTGCCGGCGCCACCCGGGTCGAGGAAGTCGAGCGC
>Ga0137403_10002890_pt1 | contig 20802 bp, 17 predicted proteins | sample CZOMad2_1_16fung_FD_122057 | JGI IMG/M metagenome (GOLD analysis project Ga0137403, IMG submission 122057) | Vadose zone soil fungal communities from Angelo Coast Range Reserve, California, USA - CZOMad2_1_16fungal (Hybrid Assembly) | ecosystem: Environmental > Terrestrial > Soil > Vadose zone...
CGAGCAATGGCCCCGCACGGAAGACGGCCGACTCACCATGTATACGCGGCGGTTGGACCTCCACGGTTTGCTGGGCGAGGCTCCTGCCGCGGTTGGCCCGGGCCCGCAGGACCTGTGATCCCCAACTAGCGCCGGACCTGGAAACTTTCTCTCACCACCTGTAGTCTAAGACCACTGGAGCCCTTGCGGCTTCCGCCCACCGATGAAGCCGTCGCGTTCGATCCAGGTCGTTGCCTTATTGCTAGCATTCATGCCATCCGTGGTGGCGGCGAAGGACGCATCACGCTCTCCCGCCCTCACGCCTGTGCTTCTGCCAGAGAGCTTTGCTGGATGGCAACTCGCCAGTCGTACCCTCGCCGTCTTTGACGCGGCAGCGGCCGACCGAGCGGAAGCTCCTCTGCTCCAGGAATTCGGATTTGTGAGGCTCGAAAGCGCCGCCTACGAGCAGAATGGCCGCCAACTCAAAGTCAAAGCCCTCGGCTTTCACGACGCCACTGGAGCGCTCGGCGCATTTCTCTACTATCGGCAGCCACAGATGGTGGACGAGAGCATCGGGGACCTCTCTTCCTCCCTGAACGAGCATGTACTTTTCTATCGCGGCAACATCGTTATCGATGCAGTCTTCGACAAACTTACGGTGATGTCAGCGTCGCAATTGCGAGAGTTAGCTGCAAGCTTACCGCTCGTCAGCGGGGGCGACCGCAATCCACCCAATCTGCCCAACTACCTCCCACAGAAACTGGCGCACGCGCAGGCGATTCCGAATTCGATACGCTACGCGGAAGGGCCTGTGGGACTGCAAAGAATTGGGGCGCCCGTCAGCGCGGAGTTGGTCGATTTCGCCGCCGGTGCCGAGGTGGTGCTCAGTAAATACCGCGCGGATCCCGAAGAGGCTACGCTCACACTGATCGAGTATCCGACGCCTCAGCTCGCGATCCTGCACCAGCAGCGCATCGACGCCGCGCATCACACAGCCAATGCGCAGCAGAATCCCGAGGGTCCGGCGCTGGTAAACCTGGAACAGATCTACACGCGCCGCACGGGTCCGATTGTCATCGTTGTATCGGGCCTGGTCACGCCGAATGCTGCGAGATCGCTGCTCGGATCGGTAAGCTACGAACCGGAAGTGACTTGGAATGAGCGTTGGAAGGTCTTCGATAAACGCGACAACCTGGGATACTTGCTCATCACCATCGCTGAACTCTCGGCCGTTCTTGCGGTGCTTGCGCTGGTCCTCGGGATCGGATTCGGCTTCGCGCGGGTCTACCTTAGCCGCTTGTTTCCCCGCCACATCCAGACCTATGCCCAAGCCAACGAATTCATCTCCTTGCACCTCGACGAATCCCCAGCCGTTGGCTCCTCGGGTGACGCAAGTCCTTCCAGACAGGCAACTTAGGGGTCTTCCGGGCTCTCAAAATATCGAAACCAGACATTTTTGCGATTCTTAAAACATTTTTTCAAACTACTGAAAACAAAGGGATTATTTCCCAAAAAACCCTTGACGCCCCCTGTTTTCGGCTCGTAAGATTTCAGTCCTGAAGAGTTTTGACGGTGCCTTCCGTCGGAACGATTCTCCCTTAAGAAAAAGCCGTCCCGTTGCCGGGCGGCTTTTTCGTTTTGCGGATCGGCGAAATTACTCACCCTGCTCTCGCGATTTCAGGCTCAGCGGCTGCCTGAGCCCTTGGGTTTACCAATTTTCCTTCACCCCCTACTTTTGGGAACTTCTCAAGAACTCCTTTCATCACGACACTCTACTGGTGAAGCTATCGCCGACTCTCGATGCGACGAAAGACGGCTATGGGAAACCCGTGTTGAAGACCAGGCTGCCGCATCAGTTCGTACATCTCGCGATGCTTGCCTCTTTGTGTCTGGCAGGAAGCGTGGGAGCGCAGGAGCCTGCGAAGACCCAAACTACGACCGATAGGGAAACGATTCGAGAACTCGTTCAGGAGGTAAAGCGACTCCAAGACAAGGTGGCAGCGCTGGAAGAGAAGCAGATCTCTGCGCCAGTTCCACCGGCTCCTGCCGACATGAACTCAACACCCTCCAGTCAAGATGCTCCGATCGCGGGCCAGGATCAGGCGGCTACTTTCGAGGAAAGCCACGAAGTCCGCGGCATTCGTTGGCGCGGATTTGGTGAAGTGAACTACAAAGTGCTTAACCAACGGGAACCGGAGTTGGCCGCCTTCGGATTCGTACCCGGTTCCGCCGGTAATTTCTATTCCGGTGATTTCGATCTTTTTCTAACGTCCAAGCTCGGCGAGAAGGCGAGCGTATTGGCCGAGGTCGTGATCGGAGAGGGCGATGCCCAGAGCTTTAGCGTGGACCTGGCACGCGCACTGCTGAAGTACGACTACAACGACCATCTGCGAATGTCCTTCGGACGCTACCACACCAGCATCGGCTTCTATAACACCGCATTTCACAGCGGACGGTGGCTACAAACCACTGTCGATCGCCCCCTCATTATGGAATTTGCCGACGATGGTGGTCTCCTGCCTACCCAAGCCCTTGGTCTTTCGTTTACGGGCCAAATCCCCTCCGGGAAATGGGGAGCGAACTACATTTTTGAGTACGGATCCAGCGACACCATTCGCCCAGATTCCGACGGCGGTGGCACTTTCGACGAGAACAACGGTAACCACGTGAATGCCGGTTTCTTTCTTCGCCCGGAAGCGGCTCCCGGTCTACAACTGGGGGCGTCGTGGTACCACGACCGCATCAGTGATCTCGGCCAGGGTCCCAGTGTTCGGCTTGGACAAACCATTGTGAACGCTCACGTCGTCTACACAGGACACGGCGTGGAATTTCTCAGTGAAGGATTCCTGATTCGCAACGCATATGAGGGGCGCGGGCCCACCTTCAACATCCCGGCGTTCTACGCACAATTCTCGAAGAGACTGCGGAAAACCCGCCCCTTTTTCCGCTACCAGTATGTCAACGCCAACGCCAACAGCATCTACCACGATGACGTTCTGCTGCGCCACGGACCATCGTTCGGCGCGCGCTATGACTTCACAGACAGCATCGCTTTTAAAATGCAGCTCGATCACACCGTTCGAAAATCGAAACCTGACTTGAACGGATTGCAAGTCCAAGTGTCGTTTGCTTTTTGACCTAACTCTTGAAAACGAATGACCCCTCGGCGAGTACAACTCGGTCGGCTCTTTCTGATGAGTTGGATCATCGGCTGCGCCTTGTCGGGGTGGGCTGGAGAAGGCCGCGCCGTCGCGGTCGCGGTGAGTCCGAAGAACTCCTTGTCGAATCTCACGCTTGGAGATCTGCGCAAGATCCTCTCCGGTGAAAAGCGTACTTGGCCGGACGGCTCGCGGGTCAAACTCTTCTCGCGTTCTCCCGGCACGCTCGAACGAACGGCCCTCCTCAAAATACTGGGCAAATCCGAGATCGAATACAAACAGTACTGGACCAGCAAGGTCTACCAGGGAGACGCTGAGGCCGAGCCGATGGTTCTACCCTCGAACGGCATGCAGCGGGAAGCGCTAACGGCCTATCCGGGCGCCATCGCGCTAGTAGAAGCTTCTTACGTGAAGGCCGGTATGAAAGTCATGAAAATCGACGAAAAACTGCCGGAAGAAGCGGACTACCCAATCCGCTACTGAGTCCCCCCATTCCCTATCCCCTTCTCCTGCATAGTTCTACAAATTTCCCCTCCTCGTCCGTTACCACCTCGGGGTGACGCCCGTAAGTTGTTGCACCCCTCAATAACTTCCTAGTATCGCGGGATAGGAGCGTGCCATGGATCGCCGCCGCCAATCCCGCGTCAGTTCCGGTATTCAGGTCCGCATTTGGGGGATCGATGCCAAGTCTCAGCCGTTTCAAGCCACGGTCTCCGCCGTCAACATGAGCGGCAATGGAACTCAGTTGCAAGGTGTGCGCAACCATCTACGTCACGGAGATACGATTGAGTTGCAGTATGAGGGGCAGACTACGGCCTACACGGTAATCTGGAAAGGGGCTCCGGGAACACCGGAGGCCGGACAAGTTGGTTTGCGCCGGGCGGCCAACCAGCCTTGTCCCTGGAGCGATCTGCATTTGCAATACGCCGCCGCGGCAGGACAGTCATAAAAAACGGGCTCGCTGGGAAGCGAGCCCTTACTACGTCGACACAAATTTTAATCCCCTACTGATTTTGCCAGCACCGGGCAGCTTTCTTCATGGTCGCGTGTTCTTGGCGCAGGGCACGAGCGGAATCGCCGAGCGCTACTTCCTGAACTGGCGTCGCCACCTCCCACAAGGGTCTCTCCCCCTGGGCATAGACCACGATTTCGTTGCCATTGAGATCCTCTGCGGATCTTAGAGCCTTCCGCGAAGCGTGCTCAGGGTGACTTTCAAACGCGTATACCTGAGGTTGAGCGTTAACGCTGCCGCTGGCGACCGCCTGTGCGAATGCGGCAGAAGAGCCTAGGATGCATACCGCCAACACTGCAATCTTCATGAGAATAATCTCCAATTTGGAAGAGCCTAGCCCTTCGGGGAGCCTGCCGGTGGAGACAGCGCTCACCCCTCACAAAAGCAAGCCCAGTACCAAATCCGGAAGATAACTCCTTATTTTTCAATCTTCTTCTACATCGTTTGCCGTCGGAGAGTGCATAGTCTTGCACACTTTGAGAGATGATACGAATACACGTGAGTTGAGGCGGCATCCCAGATAGAAATTCAGGAACTCAGTTCCTCTCACCGGTCGGCTCAGGTCGCCAATCCGGGGCTTGCAGCATAGTCAGGGACAGCAAGTCCAAGGCGACGCCCCTCCACAGGACGCTGACGTGAAGGTGGGGGCCCGTGACGCGTCCTGTAGCGCCAGATTCGCCGAGTTCCTGGCCGCGCTTGACCGAGTCGCCCTCGCGCACCGCGAACTTGGAGAAGTGCATGTAGATCGTGAATAGACCCTGCCCGTGATCGAGAATGACGCAGTTGCCTTCGAAAAAAAGCTCGCGCGCAAGAACCACCGTTCCAGAATTGGCGGCCAAAACTGGAGTGCCGGGAGCGGCGCGGAAATCGACTCCGTGGTGTTCGCTGAGAAGCTGCCCATTGAACATTCTGCGCACGCCGAACGTTTCGGTGATGACCGAGTCCATCGGCCGTCGGAACGGCCCGGACCAGAGCGCATGCGGATTGGTCATGTTATAGGCGGCGGCCTTGGCGGCTTTTTCGTCGTCAATGCGCTTCAGCGTTGCAGCATCGGGACTGGTGAAGCGGCCCTCCACCGTGAGCGGCTTCGGCGCCTCGATAACCTTGCGCTTCTCCAGAACAACGCGTATTTTTGGCGCGAAATGCACTGGCGATCCCGCAGTAGATATGCCGTCGAGCGCTAACGGATATTGACCCTTCTTCGTGGCGAATCCGGTTCCGGCGATTGTGATCCATGTGCGACCCTTATCGGGGGATTCGAACTCCACATCGTGCTCAAGCCATTTTCCGCGCAGTTCCGCGAGTCTGGCGCTGGCGGTGACTTTGAAGAGGCAGGCGGAGCCATTGATGGGATGCGCGGGGCGCGATTCGACTTTGAGGTGAATCGATTTCGGGCTGGCATGAACTGCGGTGCTTAAGACAGCGAGAATGGAACACTGCCCGAACAGCGTACGAATCGCAGTGCGGCGCGTAAGGCCCCAATAACTCATCGTGTTTTGTGATTCTAGCAGGCGCGCCGGCGCGCTTTGCGATGTTCCGTAGCTTTACAGATGCGTCGCGGGCCGCGTATAAAGGGCTTGCTCACCACCGGGGTCAATTTGTTTTTGTTGCGCCGCACATCTGCACGGATCTGTCTCTTTCTGGCCGCGTTGTCGCTGTTCCCCGCGGCTACGCTGAACGCAGAAAAGATTTCCGACATTCATCCCCAGGGGTACGTCACAGACCTCGCGGGCGTGATCGACGAAGAAACCAAGGCGCGCATTGAAGCCCTTTGCACCGAGGTTGAGCAAAAGACCGGCGCACAAATTGCCATCGTTACGGTGAAGTCTCTGGACGACCAGCCCATCGAGAACTACGCTCACGATCTCTTCAAGGCCATGGGTATCGGCGACAAAAAGGACAGACGCGGGCTTCTGATTCTTCTTTCACCCTCCGAGCACCAATACCGTATTGAAGTGGGACGGGGTCTGGAACCGGTAATTGTCGATGCCCGTGCCGGCGATATTGGCCGAAGCATGGTGCCATTGCTCCATCAGGGAGACACGAGTGGCGCCATTGAGCAAGCTGTAGGACAAGCGGCGCAGATCATTGCCGCCGATCGTGGCGTTACGCTGACCGGATTACCGAAAAACGAAAACCGAGGCACCGCTCGGGTAGGGATCGGAATCTTCAAGCTGATCTTTCTCGCGATCGTGGTAATCGTGATTCTGGGCAGAGCTGCCGGCGGTCGCGGTGGTCCGGGTGGAGGCGTCGGCGGTCTCTGGTGGCTGGCGCTCCTGGCGAACTCCATGTCCGACCGCGGAGGTCGCGGAGGGTTCGGTGGCAGTTCCGGAGGCTTTGGTGGAGGGTTCGGCGGATTTGGTGGTGGCGGCGGTGGCGGAGGCTTCGGTGGTTTTGGCGGTGGCGACAGCGGTGGTGGCGGAGCGTCGGGAAGCTGGTAGAGAGAGTGTCCATGTCTAAAGAAGAACTCGCACAACAATTCGTAACGCTGGCCACGAATGCAGCGGGCGACAACCTGGAGTCCGTCGTCCTCTTCGGATCGACTGTCCGCGGCGATGCGCAGGCTCCTTATTCCGATCTAAACCTGCTGTGTATAGTGCGCTCAGCATCTCTTCCGGAGCTGGAGAAAATTGCCAGCGTGGTGAACTGGTGGTCGCAGGCGCAGAAGCAGCGCTCGCCCCTGATCTTCACGGCGGAGGAACTGCGCCGTTCGGCAGATGTTTTCGCCATCGAGATGATCGACATGCAGCGCGCCCATCGAGTGCTTTACGGCGCCGAGATTATCTCGGGCATCGCTGTGCCCATGAATCTCCATCGAGTGCAAGTAGAGCACGAGTTGCGCACGCTCATTCAGAAGCTCCGCCAGCATTACGTGCACGCACCGGCGGACGAAGACGCCCTGCGCGCTGTACTAGCCAAGTCATTTTCCAGCACCGTCACGCTGCTGCGTCACACTCTGATCGCCACGGAACACGAAGCGGCGGCGGACCGGCGCGACCTGCTCAGGCAAGTTCATAAGCACTTGGGCGTAAATGTCCACGCGCTCCAAGCGGTACTGGAGCTGCGCGCAACAGCAGGTACGAAGGGTAGAGTAGGCTCACTTTTCGGACACTACCTGGAAACACTGGAGAACATCTGCAACCAATTGGACCTGTGGCTGCCCAAGAAGGAGTGGCAGCGGGTTGGGGAAAGTCAGAATTGAGAAGTCAGAATGGAGAAGTAGAATCGTTCGACATCACTTCGAGGTGAAACAGCAATGGGTAAAACACTGATCGTCGTCGTAATTCTTCTTGTCGTAGCACTGCTCGTAGGTAGCTCGTTCGTGGGCATTCGCAATCAGATGGTCACAAAACGAGAAACCGTCAACGCTGCTTGGTCAGCGGTCGACATCGCTTTGCAACGGCGCGCTGACTTGATCCCCAACCTCGTGGAAACGGTGAAGGGCTACGCCGCGCAGGAAACTACCATCTTTACCGAGATTGCCAAGGCCCGCTCGGCTCTGATCGGAGCCAGAACACCGGCCGACAAGATTGCTGCCAACGGCGCATTGGACTCGGCCTTAAGCCGCCTGCTGGTCATCACGGAAAACTATCCCCAACTGAAATCCAACGTAAACTTCCTGCGCTTGCAGGACGAACTGGCGGGCACGGAAAACCGAATCGCTCAGGAGCGCCGCAGTTACAACGAAGCAGTGCAGGACTACAACACGTATATTCAGCTATTTCCGAATAGCCTGGTCGCGGGCATGTCGGGCTTCACCAGGAATGATGCTTATTTCAAGGCCGATGAGGGCTCGCGTACGGCGCCGAAGGTTAACTTCAATCCTCCGCAGCAAACGGCTCCGGCGACTCCAGCTCCGGCGCATTGAGATCTAGAAGCATTGACGTTCAGCAAATGAAAAGGCCTGCTCCGAGAGCGGGCCTTTTTTTCTTTTAACTCCGCGTGCTAGGCGGACCCGCTACGGCAGAACCCGCTTATGGCAAGACCAGTGACCCGCCTTCGGGAACGTTGGTTTCGTAACGCAATCCACGCACCATATAAATTACCCGCAGTCGATTCGGCATTCCCGGCGCCGGGTCGCCGCCCATGGTTCCATTGTTCACCGCGACGTTCAACTGATTTCCCCGCACCATCCCGTTCAGCTGGCCCGTCACATCCCGGTCTCGACCCTCCGCGCCCCAGTTCGCCTGGAGCACACGTAGTTCATTCATCGAGCGCCCTGGCCAGAAGCGGTGATAATAGTCGTCATCGTCGTCGTCCCGGTCGCCGCGGCCTCCATGGGCTCTCTCCATGGGCAGGCTAAGCAGGTCATTGTCGTTAACGAAGGCCCGTGCCTGGCGTCCGTTATAAATATAGAACACAGTCAGCACTTTACGGTCTCCGGGCGCTGGATCTGCCTGCATGGAGTTGTGGTCGACCCGCATGTTCAGGCTGTCATTCTGAATACGCGAATTGAGCAGTTGGGTCACATCCGAGAAGCGATAGTCCGCGCCATATTGTGCGCGCGTGATCTGCAATCGACCCTGATAATAGTTGGCGTCACCCGAACCGGGCAGCGAAATCACATCGGCCTCGTGAACGTTGGCGTGCCCGGAATGGTTGTTGTAGGAATACCAGACGTCGAGCCACTTTGCCTGCCCTTCCGCCGGATCGCCGCCCATGCTGTCATTGGTGACCCGGAATTGAAGGCTGTTGCCTTGCACCTGAGAGCTCAGGCGCCGCGTCACGTCAATCACGCGAGAACCGGTACCGTATTCCGCGTGGAGAATGGTCAAAGCACCGTAGTTGCCGCCGCCCTGTCCGCCGCTCCAGTTGCCCGCTCCTGGTAAGCTGAGCGTCTCGCCGTCCCGCAGCGTCACCTGCGAGGGAACCCCGTTGTACGTGTAGTTGACGACGATATGTTTCGTGCGGCCTTCGTCCGGATCAACGCCGATGGTGTCGTAGGCGATGCGAAGATTCAGTTGATCCCCTCGCACCATCGCGGCCAGTCGGGACGTTACATCCGCCATGTGCTGGGCTCCATACTGGGCGCTGGTGATTTGCAAACTTTGCTGGTAGCCGTAGCCATTCCCGTTGCCGGCGCCAACGAACAAGTGAACCTGCGACGAATCTGCAAACCTTATCTGGCGCTCTTGTCCGCGTGCATCGCGCACTTGCAAGCGCAGCTCTTTGCGATGTCCGGGCGCGGGGTCGGAATCGAGAGAGTCATGGCTCACGCGGAAGTCGAGGGTGTCACCTCGCACCAGGGATTGAACACGCGCCGTGACGTCGGCAAAGCTGTGCCCTGCGCCATATTCGGCGCGAATAATTTGCACGCGGTCTTGCGCTACTCCGGAAGCTGCCAGCAGGAACAGCACAGAAGATACAAAAGCGGTCGCACGCAATAGAGTTTTCATTAAACGATCTCCTTCAAACGGGCTTCCAGAAGACAGGATCTCCCCGCCAACTGGCAAGTGTAGCGCTGCAAACTAGCTTTCCAAGAAAAAAAGTGGGGTCGTATGTACTACACGTGGGCCGCTAGAATCACGCCTCGGCATTCGCCAAAACCGATACGGCGGTAGCCCGGAGCGGAGCATGCTCCACGCAAGATGATTTCGTCCCCGTCTTCGAGAAAGGTTCGCGTCTCACCACTCGGAAGCGTGACAGCCTCGCGGCCACCTCCACTGATTTCCAGTAGGCTGCCCAGCGAATCCGACGTAGGACCGGAGACCGTTCCGCTCGCCAGGAGATCGCCCGGTTCAAGATTGCAGCCGTTCGAAGCGTGGTGCGCGATCATCTGCGCAGGCGTCCAGTACATGGTGTTGAAGTTGACGCGGCTCAGGCGGTGCGGTGCTGTTCCTTGCTCGCGCATTTTCGCTGTCGCAATCAGTACCTCAAGTTCGAGATTCATCGCGCCATGCTGCTGGTCATCGTCATCATTCAAATAGGCCAAGGGCTTGGGGTCTTCCTTCGGACGCACACAGGCTGCCCCGCGAAACGGCGCAAGGGCTTCAGCCGTTACAACCCAGGGCGAAACGGTGGTGGCAAAATTCTTGCCGAGGAACGGCCCCAGGGGCTGATATTCCCAAGCCTGAATGTCACGAGCCGACCAATCGTTGAGTAGGCACGCGCCAAAAATGTGCTCGCTGGCCTCTGCAATCGGGATCGTTGTGCCGAGCGCGTTACCGGGGCCGATGTAGAACCCTGCCTCAAGTTCGTAGTCCAGGCGACGGCTGGGGCCATACGTTGGCGGATTCTCGCCGGACCGCTGCTGTCCTTGGGGGCGCACCACGGGGCTTCCGCTCACTACGATGGACGAGGCCCGGCCATGATATGCAATCGGCACATGCTTGTAGTTCGGCAGCAACGGATTCTCCGGACGGAACAAGCGGCCCACATTGGTGGCGTGATGAATCGAAGCGTAAAAGTCCGTGTAACCGCCGATGTGAGCGGGGACAAACAGTTCAGCTTCAGCCATCGACATCAAGTTCTTCGCAACGGTCCCTTGCCGCTCGCTGCCTTCGGCCAGTACACCATGCAGCATCCTGCGCAGATCGGACGACGACGCCTGGCCCAGAGCCATCAGCCCATTGAGTGCAGGCTCTTGACAGACTCGGGCCGTGGCCTCGCCTAGGCCCACCAACGAACCGTCTGCCGCACACGCCGCAAGATCAAGAATTTGGTCGCCAATGGCGACGCCTATGCGCGGCTCTTTCGTCCCGCGACGTCGAAACACGCCGAAAGGAAGATTCTGAATAGGGAAATCACACTGCGGATCATTGGCCGATTCGACCCAGCTTTGAATCTGAGGATCGTGTGTTTCGTTGGGGCTGAAAGTCATAGGAGGGCAAGCTTTTGCAAATCCTGAATGGGCTCTTCAAACGAGCACGATCCGAACGACATCGCAAAATGTCGGCGGGTCCCGGCCACGTCGTCTTGATTCACAAATAGCTTGCCCCAATGGGCAAAATCGCCGGAGAAGCTGAAATGGCGAGCGTCGGTGTGGTCCAGAACCGCAATCAACTGATCCTTCGAGATACCGCATTCCAACAGCGCCGCGCCAAGAAATACATTGATGAAGCCGTGCATGACACCGCAAGGGCTATTGGCGTCGTAGGTGAGCGGATGCTCGGAGCGCACGGGATGATGCAGTCCCGCCGTCGCCTTGAATGCGACACCGTGGGTTTTGCACTGCACCAGGAACTCCGCCACCTCGGACGAGGACGGGAACGCCTCACGGCTCGTCCCGCCGGTGCGAATCTTCGCGAACCACCCAACTTGTTTGAGCGCTGTCAGCCATCGCGCCAAGTCTTCCCGAGTAGCAACTTCGCAAAAGACCGGCAGACCTTTCGGCAGAATCGCAGCCAGCTCCGCGACCATCGCGGGAGAACCAGGGCGAACTTCCACGGCGTCGACCGAAAATAGGGGCGAGGCACCGGCGGTCGCGAGATCCTGCGCCTCTCGAATCCTCTGCGCATCGCGTAACGGCTCCGCTCCCAGCAATACAGAGAGAGATATTGTGCGACCTCGCGCCCCAGGATTTCCTGTCAAATAATCACGAAATTCCGTAAGCTGCGCAGCGCGCAGGACGAGCTTCCCCAACATCCAGGCGTGTCGGCCACCCATGTAGTGGATAAAATTCTTCGCAGCTTCTTCCAGGGAAAGCTTAGCCGGCGGAAACATTCCGGCGTAGTCGATAAGCCCGCTCAGCAACGCACGGAGCGCTGCCGGAACACCGGCAGTGGTTCTTGATTTCTGAGGTGCGGGGACCATGGCGACTTTAACTGAGTCCAATCTTATGTCTTGGGTACGAATTGCTTCTTCAGTCCCTGCCAACATTCGTAATATTCGCCCTGAAGTTCCGTCGTGTCCATGGCGTATTTCGTCGGCCGGACCACATAGCGCGTTTCGAACATGAAAGCCATTGTATCGGTCAGATGCACGGGCTTGAGGTCGGCTTGGATCGCCATTTCGTAGGTCGCCGAGTCCGGCCCGTGGCCCGCCATACAGTTATGCAAGCTAGCTCCACCGGGCGCGAAACCTTCAGCCTTTGCGTCATACTCGCCGGTGATCAAACCCATGAACTCATTCATAAAATTGCGGTGGAACCATGGCGGACGAAATGTGTGCTCGGCCACGAGCCAGCGTGACGTGAAGACAGCAAGATCGACGTTGGCGGTGCCAGGGATCTCCGACGGCGAAGTTAGGACTGTGAAAATCGACGGGTCAGGATGATCGAAGCTGATCGAGCCAATCGTGTTGAAGCGATTGAGGTCGTACTTATAAGGCGCGTAGTTGCCATGCCAGCCGACCACGTCGAGAGGTGAGTGGTCGTACTCTGCCGACCAAAGACTCCCTTGGAATTTGTTGATGACGTCGTAGCGGCCCTCGCGGTCCTCATAAGAGGCGACGGGCGTGAGAAAATCGCGCGGGTTGGCCAGGCTGTTGGCTCCGATCGGTCCAAGATCCGGCAACCGGAACAAACCGCCGTAGTTTTCGCAGATATAGCCGCGCCCTTGGCCGTCGGGCAGTTCCACGCGAAATTTGATTCCGCGCTGGATCACGCAAATCTCGCAGCCAGCAACTTCGAGAACGCCCATTTCCGTGATCACCCGCAGGCAGCCCAACTGCGGGACAATCAGCATTTCCCCGTCGGCATTGTGAAAAAAACGGTCTGTCATGGACTGGTTCGCCACGTAGATGTGAATAGCAAACCCCGTGTGCGTCTGGAAATTACCGTTGCCGCCGAGCGTTCGAATGCCCTGCACAAAGTCCGTCGGCTCTTTCGGAATCTCGAATGGACTCCAGCGCAATTGATTCGGTGTCGCTGGAACATCATCGAATGTGGAACGCAGCAACCCAGTTCCGGCAATCGGCGTGTACGGCTTGTGCACAACCGATGGTCGAATTCGATACAGCCAGGACCGCCGATTCGACCCGCGTGGCGCTGTAAATGGCGTGCCGCTCAGTTGTTCCGCATATAAACCTAGAGGATGCTTCTGCGGGGAATTCTGTCCTACAGGAAGCGCCCCGGATACCGCCTCCGTGGCGAACTCGTTACCAAAACCGGACTGGTACTGCGGCTCTTTCTGACTACTCATAAGGTGCGAGTCCTCAAGGACTTAGAGATTGCCACGCAATGCCTGCTCGCGCTCGATCGACTCGAACAGCGCCTTGAAATTCCCTTTGCCGAAACCACGGCTGCCGCGGCGCTCGATGATCTCATAGAAAAGTGTGGGCCGATCTTCCACCGGCTTGGTGAAAATCTGCAGCAGGTGCCCTTCTTCGTCTTTATCCACGAGAATGCCCAACTCGCGAACTTTCTGCTCCTCGTCCTTGGTTAAGATGTCGCCGATGCGGTCCGGCAACATGTCGTAGTAGCTGTCGGGCACGGAGAGAAATTCGATCCCATTCGCCCGCAACTTGGTTACTGTCTCAGCGACGCTCTTGCACGCCAGAGCCACATGCTGAACGCCCGGCCCGGAGTTGCAATCGAGATATTCCTGAATCTGACTCTTGTGCCGCCCCGCCGCAGGCTCGTTGATCGGAAACTTCACCGAGTGCGAATCGTCGGACATGACAATGCTCATCAACGCACTGTATTCCGTCGAAATATCCTTGTCATCGAAGCTGATAAACCTCTGGAATCCGAACACATCGGAATACCAGTTAGCCCAGTCTCTCATCTTGCCCAGTTCGACATTCCCCACAATGTGGTCGATTCGCAAGATCCCCGCGCTGTCCCCTGCCATCGGCGCCGCGCTATATCCGGGCAGAAACGGCCCCTTATAGTCGTGGAAGGAAATCAGCGAATGAATCACATCGCCGTAGGTGTGAACGGCGGCTCGCTGAATCTTGCCATGTTCGTCCTCCACGAGGCGGGGTTCGTAGAACGCCTTCGCGCCGCGGCGAACAGCTTCGTTAAACGCGGCCTCCGCATCGGGGACTTCCAGCGCGATGTCCCGCACGCCGTCCCCATGCTTCTTCATGAAATCCACCGCCGCATGATCCAATGTCAGTGGCGACGTAAGCACCATGTTCGCTTTACCCTGCGACATAGCATACGAAGTCTGTGTCCGCTCCCCGGTTTCCAAGCCTACGTACCCGATCTGCGAAAAACCGAACGCCTTACGATAGTAGAACGCTGCCTGTTTCGCGTTGCCAACCCACAGTTCGATGTGGTGAATTCGCTTGAGTTTGAGAGGGTTTTCCATCGCGCCCCGCCTTCTGGATTCAGGTGATTCTTCATTTTCGCGTGGAATTCGACTTGTGCAAAGCGGGAAAGTAAACATTTGGCGAAATTTGCTATATTTTGTAAAGCAAACTATGTCGACAGCATTACAAAGAGAATTTGCCATCGATGCGATCGACCGCAAGCTCCTCCATCACTTACAACAGCATGGCCGCCTCAGCTTCGCCGAACTCGCGCGCCGAGTTCGACTGACGACGCCGGCAGTCATCGAGCGGGTCCGCAAGCTCGAAGACGCCGGCATCATTCTGGGCTACCACGCCGAGGTCAGCCCAGCGAAGTTGGGACTGCCGGTGTTGGCGTTGATTCGCATGAGCGTCGTCGGAGACGTTTTTGCGAAGGTCGCCACAGTCGTCAAAGATTCCCCGGAAATTCTCGAGTGTCACCGCGGAACCGGCGGGGACTCGTTTACGATGAAGGTCGCCGTACGCTCGGTGCAGCACTTGGAATCCCTCATCGACCGCCTCACACCGTTCGGCACAACTTCTACATCCGTTGTCCTTTCGTCCCCGATAAAGAGGCGGGATCTATTGCCCTGGGGCGGGACAGAGAAGCCCTCTGGACACGATTGAATCCAGACCCCTCCATTCCCCAGTGTTTGCAATCGCTTACAACACTTCTTCCTCGCATCGCATCCCTTGATGCCCCCCATAAATTGTTTCAATTTCCCTTAAGTTCCCAGGGACCGTAAATTGGAGCGTAGGCCGTCTGTATCTCCCTCAATCCGTGCCTGTTGGGGCAATTTAGGATGACAACTGTGAGCTCGCTACCCTCGCTCGGCAACGAACTGCGGTCCCTGTACGGCGACGGCTCAACGCGCGTGCAGACGGAGTTTTCCGCCTCCCGCGACGGCGTGGCCGCTGCCCGGGGAAGGGCAAACTTGGTGGACGGTCTGTGCCGGAGGCTGTGGAGCGAGTTCATTTCCAAAGATTTAGGCGGCCCCGAAAAGTTCACGCTGGTAGCCCTGGGAGGTTACGGCCGCGGCACTCTGTTGCCGCAGTCGGACGTAGATCTGCTGTTCCTGCACGACGGCTCCTGGTCAGAGGGTGAATACCGCGACAAGATTCGCCAGTTTTCGCAGGAAATCTGGGACCTGCGGCTACGTCTGAGCCCCTCGACTCGCACCCTGGCGGAATGCGAAAAGTTTGACCGCGACAATCCGGAATTCCCCATTTCCCTGCTGGACTGCCGCTACCTGGCGGGAGATCGCGACCTTTTCGAGAAGTTGCGGGAGAAACTTGTCCCCAAGCTGATCATGCGCGAGTATCAGCCGCTGGTCGAACGGCTATCGGAAATCACCCGCGCCCGCTACGCCAAGTTTGGCAACACCGTGTTCCATCTTGAGCCCAATATGAAGGAAGGCCCAGGAGGCCTCAGAGACTACAACCTCGTCCATTGGCTGGCACTGATTTCAACCATGGATCAGCTTCGCCGGTGGCCCGAGGAGCAAGCTCTGCTACCGCCGCAAATGCGGGGGGCGTTCGAGCAGGCCTACGAGTTTTTGCTGTCCGTGCGATGCTTTCTCCACCTGCGTCACAATCGTGACGACAACACGCTGACCTGGGAAGCGCAGGAAGAAGCAGCCAAGCGGGGCATTGGCCTCGAACACGGCGAATCTGTCACGCCGGCGGAATGGATGCGCACATACTTCCGGCACGCGCGCTCGATTCACGGCATGGCCACTCAGCTTCTAGACGAGATTCCGGCGGCGAGATCCTCCCTGCTGCGGCAATTTCAAAGCTGGCGCGCGCGGGTTTCCAACTCGGATTTTTCCGTAGTCGATGGCTTGATCTACTTGCAGCAGCCGTCGGCGCTCCACGACGTAGATTTCGTGTTGCGGGTCTTCCAGTTCATGGCGCACCATGGCCTGCGCCTGAGCGCGACGACATCGCGCCGGATTGAGCAAGTGCTGCCGCAATTGGCAATGGCGCCCCCGCAAGGCGCTGCGGTATGGCGCAAGCTTCGCGATATTCTCGTCGAGCCGCACGCGGCCGAAGCCTTGCGCGCCATGCACTCGCTGCGCTTGCTGACGCTCCTCCTGCCGGAGTTCGATCTCATCGACGCGCTGGTCATTCGCGACTTCTACCATCGCTACACGGTCGATGAGCATTCTCTGCTCACCATCCAGAACCTTCACAACCTGGAGCGCGCGCAGGGCACGTGGGACAAACAGTTTGCTGGACTTCTTGCGGAGTTGGAACAACCGGAATTGCTCTATCTCGCGCTCTTGCTGCACGACGTCGGTAAAGGCGTTTCGGGAACCAACCACGTAGTGACCAGCCTGCAAGCAGCGAAGAACTGTCTGGTCCGCCTCGATCTCGATCCGGCCGAGCAGGAGGCGGTGTTGTTTCTGATCGGCGCCCACCTCGACATGTCTGCGGCCCTGCGGCGCGACGTCTTCGATCCGCAAACCGTGCAGGTCTTCGCGGACAAGATGGGCACCCCCGAGCGCCTCAAAATGCTGTGCTTGATGACTTATGCGGACATCAAGTCCGTGAATCCGGAAGCGTTGACGCCGTGGAAAGCGGAGAATATCTATCAGCTCTACATGGGTGCGGCCAACTACCTGAACCGCAGCGCGGACCGCCGCCTCGGGACCGATACCAACACAGGCGAGGACCAACTGGCCCGCATCCGCTTGCTGGCGCCCACGCTGGGGAAACGCCTGAAAGAATTTTTGGATGGTTTGCCCGAGCGCTACCTCCGGACATTCTCGGCGGAAGCAGTCCTGCGACATGTTGAAATGGTGGGCAAGCTAGGGCAATATCCCGTGCAGATCCGCGCAGAACGCGGTCGGCAATGGTACGAACTCAATGTCGTTACCAAAGACCGGCCGGCCCTATTCGCCACGATTTCTGGCGTGCTCGCGGGCTGGGGAATGAACATCGTCAAGGCTAGCGCATTTTCCAACACCGCCGGCGTGGTGGTAGATACGCTTTCTTTCACCGACCCGTTTCGAACTCTGGAACTCAACCTGCCGGAATGGGAGCGATTCCAACGCAGCCTGCTCGATGTGCTGGGCGGCGAAGAACCATTGGAAAAGCTCATGCGCGATCGCAAACGGATGGACAAGAGCCGTCTGCAGAAAGTGCAGGTGGCCACGCGAGTGGAATTCGACAATGAATGCTCCAGCCACAGCACGTTGCTGGAAGTGATCGCCCAAGACCGGCCCGGATTGCTGTACGCGATCGGCTCGCAGCTCGCGCAACAGAAGTGCAACATCGAGATCGCTCTGATCGACACAGAAGGACAGATGGCGATTGATGTGTTTTATCTGACGTCGGGCGGAGAAAAACTCAGCGCAGCCACCCGGGAGAAGCTGCGTAAGACCCTGAAAGCGGAATTGAACGAAAAGGCTACCGCGTAGGCTTTCCGTCGACCCACTGGGTGCCGATTCCGAACCAACTCAGTCCGAACTACCTCCTCAGCGTCCCAGACACCGCACACGGGAAACCCGCAAGAGATGGGACGAATTGCCACGTTTATCCCAAGTGACTGTCGTCACGTTGCGCTGCCCCAAAACGGGTTTAGAGTGAGCCCAGTAGCCGATTCCTACAGTTGGGGACGGAAACTTCTAGGGCGCTTCGTGGTCTAATTAACACATGCGGAGCGCACTGCAAGAGAAAGGCCTGGGCAATTCGGGGCTTACAACTCCCGGGTTGGCAGGAAGATGTGACGGCGGAGACGCAAGTTGCATCTAAGTGGACAGGCAGCGATCCTCGAAGTTGAGGGCCTGAGCAAGACCTTCCGCTCTGGAGCGGGGGAGTTTACGCTCTTTGACAACCTGTCTTTTCGCGTGCAAGCGGGCGAAATGCTGGCCCTGGTCGGGGCGAGCGGCGCAGGCAAGAGCACGTTGCTGCACATTCTGGGGGCGCTGGACCGACCGAACCGGGGCACGGTGACGTTCTCCCGACGCAACGTCGCAGCTCTGACGGAAGAAGCTGCAGCTGAATTTCGTAACCGCGAAATCGGGTATGCCTGGCAATTCCACTACTTGCTGCCGGAATTCACGGCGCTGGAGAACGTTGCTATGCCGCTGCTGGTGCGAGGCATGAAGCGGACCGATGCCGAAGAACAAGCGACGCAGTGGTTGCGGGAAGTAGGCTTGCAGCAGAGAGCCCATCATCGCGCCGGCGAACTTTCCGGAGGCGAGCAGCAAAGAGTAGCATTGGCTCGGGCACTGATAACCAAGCCGAAGATTCTGCTGGCGGACGAACCGACCGGCGACCTCGACAATCGGACAGCTGATGCAGTGTTCGAATTGATTGCGAAGTTGCACGGCCAGCATGAGCTGACGTCGCTGATCGCGACACACAATTTTGAATTTGCGCGACGCTGCCATCGCGTGTTGCGGCTACACGAGGGTCACATGGAAGAGGTGACGCCGGAGTCGTTACGCAATTAGGCGGGTCACAGACAGTTGCTTAAGATTTTGGAAGAAAAGTACGAACGAAAATATTGATTTACGGAATTATCATTCGAGTTGCGGAGGACAGGAAGCAACCGGGTACCCTAAGAGCCACGCTGTAGCACGTTTGGGCACTTTGGATTTCCGGCAGCTTGATTGCATAATAGTGAGTGAGTCCAGGAACCCCCGAAGGGCGGCGCAGGGCCGCCGGGGATGGGGTTTCAGGAGAGGGCGAAATGTTCGAACGCTACACGGAGAAAGCTCGGCGCGTCATTTTCTTTGCGCGGTACGAAGCTAGCCAGTTTGGGTCTCCTTACATCGAGACCGAACACTTGCTGCTCGGTCTGCTGCGCGAAGACAAGGCTCTCACCAACCGGTTCCTGCGCTCGCCCTCGAATATCGAATCGATCCGCAAGCAGATTGAGGGACACACCACGATTCGCGAGAAGGTTTCGACATCGGTCGACCTGCCGCTGAGCAATGAATGCAAGCGGGTGCTGGCCTACGCGGCGGAAGAAGCCGAACGGCTTTCGCATAAACATATTGGGACTGAACACCTGTTGCTGGGACTGTTGCGGGAAGAAAAGTGTTTTGCTGCGGAAATTTTGCATGAGCGTGGGTTGCGGCTCTCCACCGTACGCGAAGAGCTTGCGCGCACCACGCAGGAAAAAGCGCAGCCACAGCGTCAGCGGGAATCTTCTTTACTAGCGGAGTTTTCGCGGGATCTGACACAGGCCGCGCAGGATACGCAACTCGATCCATTGGTTGGACGCGACGGCGAAGTCGATCGCGTGATTCAAATCCTCTGCCGCCGCACGAAGAACAATCCCGTGCTGATCGGCGAGCCTGGGGTCGGCAAGACCGCAATCGTAGAGGGCCTGGCACAGCGTATTGCTGACGGCGAAGTTCCTTCGTTCCTGGCCGACAAAAGAATCCTGGCGCTCGATCTTTCGCTGATTGTCGCGGGCACGAAATATCGCGGCCAGTTTGAAGAGCGGCTCAAGACCATCATGAAGGAATTGATGGAGTCGCAGAATTCCATCATCTTTATTGATGAGCTGCACACGCTGGTAGGCGCGGGCTCGGCGGAGGGTTCGCTCGACGCCGCCAACATCTTGAAGCCGGCTCTCTCGCGCGGCGAAATTCAGTGCATTGGTGCAACCACGCCGGGCGAGTATCGCAAGTCGATCGAGAAAGACCGTTCGCTCGAGCGCCGCTTCCAGTCGGTCAAAGTTCCGCCGCCGAACGAAGCCGATGCCACCAAGATTCTCTTCGGCATCAAAGAGCGTTACGAGAAGTTTCACGCCGTCACCTACACCGACGACGCGATCACGTTCGCGGTCTCACACTCGAACCGCTATATTCCGGACCGCTTCCTGCCCGACAAGGCCATCGACTTAATCGACGAGGCAGGCGCGCGCGTGAAGCTGCGCCAGACCACCATGCCGGAAGAAATCACCGAGGTGCAGAAGCGCATCAAGTTCATCGCGCACCGCATGGACAACGCCATTGCGAACCACGAGTTCGAGAAGGCTCGCTTCTACTCCGATGAAGAACGCAAGGAACGCGAGAACCTGCGCGCCCTGCGGGAGAAGCATCACCTCGACGAATCCTCGGGTGGCGTGGTTGGCCGCGAGGATATTGAAGATGTGGTTTCGCGCTGGACCGGCGTGCCCATCATGTCGATCAAGGAAGAAGAATCTGCGAAGCTGCTGCGCATAGAAGAAGAACTGCACAAGCGCGTGATTTCGCAGGATAAGTCGATCGTTGCTCTGGCTCGCGCCATTCGCCGTTCGCGCGCTGGCCTCAAGAGCCCGAACCGGCCGATCGGTTCGTTCCTGTTCCTCGGCCCGACGGGCGTCGGCAAAACGGAAGTCGCGCGAACCCTGGCGCAATTCATGTTCGGGAGCGAGAAGTCGCTGATCCGCTTCGACATGTCCGAGTTCATGGAGAAGCACTCGGTCTCGAAGCTCATCGGCTCGCCTCCAGGATACGTTGGCTACGAGGAAGGCGGCCA
>Ga0137403_10002891_pt1 | contig 20801 bp, 32 predicted proteins | sample CZOMad2_1_16fung_FD_122057 | JGI IMG/M metagenome (GOLD analysis project Ga0137403, IMG submission 122057) | Vadose zone soil fungal communities from Angelo Coast Range Reserve, California, USA - CZOMad2_1_16fungal (Hybrid Assembly) | ecosystem: Environmental > Terrestrial > Soil > Vadose zone...
GGTGTGACCTACAAGATCGGTTCGGTGGATGAAGGCACGGCCACCATGGACTGGATGGAGCAGGAGCGCGAGCGCGGCATCACGATTACCAGTGCGGCCACGACGGCCTCCTGGGATCGCTTCGGCAAGAAGTATCGCGTCAATATTATTGATACGCCGGGCCACGTAGACTTTACCGTGGAAGTGGAGCGCTCGCTGCGCGTTCTGGACGGCGCGGTGTGCGTGTTTGACTCCGTCGCCGGCGTGCAGCCCCAATCGGAAACGGTATGGCGCCAGGCGGACAAGTACCGCGTACCGCGCATCTGTTTTGTGAATAAGATGGACCGCATGGGAGCGGACTTTGACCACGTCATCCGCACCATCCGCCAGCGCCTCGGAGCCCACCCCGTACCTCTGCAATTCCCCCTGGGCCGTGAAGATAATTTCATCGGCATCATCGATTTCCTCGAAGAGAAAGTAATTGTCTGGCTCGAGGAAACGCTCGGAGCGAAATTCGAAACTTTTCCAGTCGATAAGCTCTGGGACAAGGCATTCGTGGATTCGAGGCCGGATGTTGCCGGCGCCCTCAAGGGTTCGGCGATCGACAAGAAGTTTTACGACGACCATCGCAAGAAAGTCATTGAGTACATCGCTGAGCACGACGATGAAGTGATCGACAAGTATTTGAACGAAGTGCCTCTGACAGTGGAAGAAATGCGCAAGTCGATCCGCAAATCGACTTTGGCGCTGAAAATCGTGCCGGTGCTGGCGGGGTCCGCGTTCAAGAATAAGGGGATTCAGCCCTTGCTCGATGCCGTAGTGGATTATCTGCCGTCCCCGGTGGATGTTCCTCCAGTTGAGGGCGTGAACCCGGAAAATGACGAAAGCGAGTTGCGCCTAGCCCGCGATGATCAGCCCTTCTCCGCGCTGGCGTTCAAGATCATGTCGGACCCATTCGTCGGGCACGTGACTTACATCCGCGTGTATTCCGGCGTGCTGAAGTCCGGGAGTTACGTATTGAACTCCGGCAAGGGCTCGCGCGAGCGCATCAGCCGTTTGCTGCAGATGCACGCGAACAAGCGCGAAGAGATTGACGAGATTTACGCCGGCGATATTTGCGCCTGCGTGGGTCTGAAGAGCGTCAATACCGGCGACACGCTGTGCGACGAAACCAAACCGATCATTCTCGAAAATATCGATTTCCCTACACCGGTTATTTCCGTGGCCATCGAGCCAAAGACGAAAGCCGACCAGGACAAACTGGGCGTGGCGATGCAGCGGCTGGCGCAGGAAGATCCGACGTTCCGCGTTTCGACCGAACCGGATACCGGGCAGACGCTGATCTCCGGCATGGGCGAATTGCACTTGGAAATTATCGTGGACCGCATGCTGCGCGAATATAACGTGCAGGCCAATGTGGGACGTCCGCAGGTGGCGTACCGCGAAACGATTCGCAAGAAGGCCACTGCGGAAGGCAAATACATCAAGCAGACCGGCGGGCGCGGACAATACGGGCATTGCGAAATTGAGTTGCATCCGCTCCCCAGCTCCAACCACGAGAACATGAAGGAAATGTCCACGGACGATCTGGACGCGCTGGCGAAACAAGTCGTGGGCGGGCCGGCGGGGAAGTGGAAGTTCGACAAAGAGCACCGCTTCCTGTTCATCGACAAGATCGTCGGCGGGTCGATTCCGCGCGAGTTCATCGCGCCGATCGAAGCGGGGATTCGCGAAGCGCTGGACAACGGCATCCTGGCGGGGTTCACGATGGTGGACGTCGCCGCAGTGCTGATCGACGGCAGTTCGCACGACGTGGACAGCTCGGAAATGGCGTTCAAGATCGCGGGCTCGATGGCATTCAAAGAAGCCTGCCACAAGGCTTCGCCGGTGCTTCTCGAACCGATCATGAAAGTGGAAGTGGTGACGCCGGAAGAATACATGCCGCAGGTGTTCGGAGACCTGAATGCGCGGCGTTCGGCGATTCAAGGCACGGAAAACCGTGCGGGCAGCAACGTGATTCGCGTGGAAGTACCACTCTCGCAGATGTTCGGCTACGCCACGGATTTGCGCAGCCGCACGCAGGGGCGCGCCACGTTTACGATGCATTTTTCGCATTATGCCGAGGCGCCGGCTTCGATCGCGCAGGAAGTGATCGAAAAGGCGACCGGCAAAGCGGCCAGATAGACCGGGAAGTGGAAGTGAGGGGTTTGTAGGCAGGTCTCGCGGTAAGGCTATTTGAAAGACTTCGACTGAGGAGCAGAGGGCGAAATGGCGAAGGAGAAATTCGAGCGCAACAAGCCGCACGTGAACATTGGAACCATCGGTCACATTGACCATGGCAAAACGACGTTGACGGCGGCGATTACCAAAGTGCTATCAAAGCACAATCCAAAGGTGCAGTTCCGGGCGTTTGATTCGATTGATAACGCTCCGGAAGAGCGCGAGCGCGGAATCACCATTGCGGTTTCGCACGTGGAGTATGAGACCGCGAACCGGCACTACGCGCACATGGATTGCCCGGGGCATGCGGACTACATCAAGAACATGATCACCGGAGCCGCGCAGATGGATGGCGCGATCCTGGTGGTGGCGGCGACGGACGGCCCGATGCCGCAAACGCGGGAGCACATTCTGCTTGCTCGCCAGGTTGGCGTTCCGGCGATTGTCGTTTTCTTGAACAAGTGCGACATGGTGGAAGACGCGGAGTTGCTGGAACTCGTGGAACTGGAAGTTCGCGAATTGCTGAAGAGCTACCAGTTTCCCGGTGACACGATTGCCGTGATCAAGGGATCGGCGCTGCAGGCGTTGAACGGCGACGCGAAGTGGGAAAAGACGATTGATGAATTGATGGAAGCGGTCGATAAGAACGTGCCACTGCCGGTACGCGATGTGGACAAGCCGTTCGCGATGCCGATCGAGGACATTTTCTCGATTTCAGGCCGCGGCACGGTAGTCACCGGCCGAATCGAACGCGGCAAAGTGAAGGTTGGCGAGGAAGTGGAGATTGTGGGCTTCCGTCCGACGCAGAAGAAGGTTGTCACGGGCGTCGAGATGTTCAAGAAGCTTTTGGACGAAGGGCTTGCGGGCGATAACGTCGGCTTGCTGCTGCGCGGCACGGAAAAAGAAGACGTGGAGCGCGGGCAAGTGGTTTGCAAGCCCGGTTCGATCACCCCGCACACGAAGTTCAAGGCGGAAGCATACGTCTTGACGAAGGAAGAAGGCGGCCGTCACACGCCGTTTTTCTCCGGGTATCGTCCACAGTTTTATTTCCGCACCACAGACGTGACCGGCGACATGAAGCTGCCGGCCGGCGTGGAAATGGTGATGCCGGGAGACAACGTGAGCTGCGAAGTGACTTTGATCACGCCGGTAGCGCTGGAGAAGGGGCTGCGGTTTGCGATTCGCGAAGGCGGCCATACCGTCGGCGCAGGCGCCGTGACCGAGGTCATTGAATAATTTATGAGACAAGGCGACAAAATCCGTATTCGTTTGAAGGCTTACGATCACAGAATTCTGGACCAGTCCACGCGGGAAATCGTGGAGACGGCGAAGCGCACCGGCGCGGACGTTGCCGGCCCGATTCCTTTGCCGACCACCATCAACCGCTGGACGGTCTTGCGGTCGCCGCACGTGGACAAGAAGTCGCGCGAGCAGTTTGAAATGCGCACGCACAAGCGGCTGATCGACATTCTGGAGCCAACGCCGGATACGGTGGATGCGCTGATGAAGCTGGATCTGCCGCCGGGCGTGGACGTGGAAATCAAGGCTTTCGGGCACGCAGCTAAGTAAGGCAAAGAAGCAACGGAGTACTCACGCAAGGAAGTAGAGAGAAACCCGGAGAAGCAGGACGCAGCCAATATCCGCCAGAGGCGGACATGCTGCGAAAGAGAGAAGAGGAAAATGGCGGTTAACGGGATTATCGGAATCAAGCTGGGGATGACGCAAGTGTTCACCGACGACGGGAGCCTTGTGGGGTGCACCGTGCTTCAAGCAGGGCCTTGCGTTGTAGTGCAGCGCCGGACCAAGCAGACGGATGGCTACGAAGCCGCGCAACTCGGCCTCGTGGAATTCGTGAAGTCGGGCCGCGTGAACAAGGCCATGACCGGGCACTTCAAGAAGGCCAACGTCGCGCCGATGAAGGTGCTGCAAGAAGTGCGCCTAGAGGAATCGAAGGACGAAACGAAAGTTGGCGATCGTGTGCTGGTGGAAAGTTTCAAGACCGGCGAGCTCGTCGACGTAAGCGGCGTGAGCAAGGGCAAGGGTTTTCAAGGCGGCGTGAAGCGCTGGCACTACGCTGGCGGCGACGCGACGCACGGCTCGATGCATCACCGCGCGCCGGGCGGCATCGGCGGCAGTTCGTTTCCCTCGCGCGTCTGGAAGAATCAACATTTTCCAGGCCACATGGGCAACGAGCGCGTGACGGCGAAGAATTTGAAAGTGGTGAAAGTGGACACCGACGAAAACCTGCTGCTGGTGCGGGGTTCAGTGCCAGGGCCGAGCGGAACATATATTTTTATCCGCAAGGCAAGAAAAGCGAAGTAGCAAGGGCGTCCCGGTGGAACCGGGACGAGTTTCAAGGGATAAGGAAAAGAGATTATGCCGGTCGTCGACGTAGTCAATCTGGATGGCAAGAAGGTCGGGCAGGTGGAGCTGGCGGACGCGATTTTTGGCGCCAAGGTCAACCAGCACCTGCTGCACGAAGCTTCGCGGTGGTATCTGCGCGGGTTGCGTGCGGGCACCCACAAGACCAAGGACAAGAGCGAAGTCAGCGGCGCGGGCCGCAAGCTCTGGAAGCAGAAGGGCACCGGCCGCGCGCGCGTCGGCTCGATTCGCTCGCCGCTTTGGCGCCATGGCGGCACAGTCCACGGACCAAAGCCGCGCGATTACAGTTACGCGCTGCCGAAGAAGATGCTGCTGGGCGCGTTGCGCTCGGCGCTCTCGGCGAAGCTCGCGGAGCAGAAGCTGACGGTTGTGGATGCGTGGACACTCGAGACACACAAGACCAAAGCGCTGCTCGCGGTGCTGGACAAATTGAACCACACGAAGTCGGCTTTGCTGGTGGCGCACGGCGAGAACGCGAATCTGGAACGCGCCAGCCGCAACGTGCAAGGCGTGACGCTTTCGGCGCCCAGCGGTTTGCAGCCTTACGATGTGCTGAAGCATGACCTGCTGCTGCTCTCGAAGGATGCCGTGATGCGGCTGAGCCACTCGCTCGATCCGGAGAAGAAGCCGGTAGCCGTGCCGGACGTGGAAACCATTGCGCCCGCGGCAAAGCCTGCAAAGAAGGAAGCTGCTCCCAAGGCCGCAGCCAAGAAACCGGCGGCAGCGAAAAAAGCTGCCAAGCCAGAAAAGAAAAAGGGGAAGGGATAAGCGATGTCGACCCCTCATTATCAGATCATCCGGCGGCCGATCATCACGGAAAAAGGCCTGGGCGTGAAAGAGACGCAGCACACCGTGGTGTTTGAAGTTTCGGCCAGCGCGACGAAGACGCAAATCAAGGAAGCCGTACAGCAGATTTTCAAGGTGAAAGTCTCCGCTGTGCGCACCGCAAATTTTGTCGGCAAGATGCGCCGCCGCGGACAGAACGAAGGCTACCGGCGCGATTGGAAGAAAGCGTACGTAAAACTCGCCGAAGGCGAAAAGATGATCGAGTACGCGGAGAATTTGTAAGACGGGGACCGTGGCAGAGAGAAATAGCTTCAAGCTTTAAGAAGGTAAGAGGCAGCGATGGGACTGAAGAGTTTTAATCCATATACGGCGTCGCGGCGGTTCATCACCGTCGTGGACAAGAGCCACATCACCAAGCAGGAGCCGGAAAAGGCGCTGGTGGAATCGAAAAAGCGCTCCGGCGGCCGCAACAATCACGGCGAAATCGTGATCTGGCATCGCGGCGGCGGTCACAAGAAGGCTTACCGCAAGGTGGACTTCCGGCGCGAGAAGCTCGGCGTGCCCGCAAAGGTGGCGGCGATCGAGTATGACCCGAATCGCAGCGCCAACCTGGCGTTGCTGCATTACGCCGACGGCGAGAAGCGCTACATCCTCCATCCCGTGGGATTGGAAGTGGGCGCGACGGTTTCGACCGGCGAGGGTTCGGACATTCTTCCGGGCAATGCGCTGCAGTTCAAGCACATTCCTCCCGGCACGATGGTGCACAACCTCGAGCTGTATCCCGGGCGCGGCGGACAAGTGGTGCGTTCCGCGGGCGGCTCGGCGCAGTTGCTGAGCAAAGAAGGCGATCTTGCGCTGGTGAAGCTGCCTTCCGGCGAAGTGCGCAAGTTTTCGATCGAGTGCATGGCGACGGTCGGGCAGGTCGGCAACCTCGACCATGAAAACGAAACGTATGGAAAAGCCGGCCGCACGCGGTGGCACGGCAAAAAGCCCACCGTTCGCGGCGTGGCTATGAACCCTGTGGATCACCCGCACGGCGGCGGTGAAGGCAAGGTCAAGGGCAATCATCCGCAGACGCCGTGGGCTTTCCCGACGTTGGGCAAGAAGACGCGGCACAACAAGCGCACCGACAAGCACATTGTCGAGCGCAGGAAGTAAGGACAGGAAGTTTACTGGGAAACCCGGCGGCGAATTGAGAGCCGCTTGGTGAGAGTAAAAGCGATGCGAGCAACACGCACAACAAGAACAGCAGCGCGGCGCAACCGGCTGGTAAAGCGCACCAACAAGCGTGCGGCCAAGCGGGTAACCGCAAAGAACGCGAAAGCGGCACGTCCGCTGGCGAAAGTGGCAGTGGCTCCGCCGGAGCCAGTGCTTTACAAGCTGTGCAAGCCGGGCTGGGCGGTCATTGTGGAACGGATTGCGAATGCGCAGGGCACGCGGTTTGTTTGCCCGTTCTGCCCGAAGTCGCACCGCGTTCCCGGGCCGGTACGAGGTTTCAAAAAGATGCGGCGGGCACCGTGGAGCCGCTTGCGGCGAGTGGAGGAATAGGGAATCGATGGCACGCTCACTGAAAAAAGGGCCGTTTGTGGACGGCCACCTGCGCGTCAAGGTCGAAGGACTGAACACGCGCAACGAAAAGAAAGTGATCAAGACGTGGTCGCGGCGCTCGACGATCGTGCCGGAAATGATCGGGCACACCATCGCCGTGCACAACGGGAAGAAATTCATTCCCGTGTATGTGACCGAGCAGATGATCGGGCACAAGCTGGGAGAATTCGCGCCAACGCGTTCGTTTAAGGGCCACGGAGTGAAAGCGGCGCTTGAGAAGATGGCCGGCCCGGCACCAGCAGGAGGCGGCGCACCAGCGGGAGCACCCGCGGCGCCGAAGGCATAAGTCATGGCTGAAGTGCAGACACAACAGGCATTGATTGAAGCGCACGCGCTGGCGCGGCACGTTCGAATGTCACCGCAGAAGGCGCGGCTGGTGATGGACCTGATCCGCGGGCAGCGGGCGCAGGAAGCGTTGCAGACGCTGAAGTACACGCCGAAGCGCGCGGCCAAGCACATTGAAAAGGTGTTGCGCAGTGCTATCGCCAATGCGGAGCTCAAGGCGGAGAACGCCGGAGCGCCGCTCGATGTGGACCAGTTGTTCGTGGCGCAATGTTTCGTGAATGAAGGACCGCGCTGGAAGCGGTTGCGCCCCGCGCCGATGGGCCGGGCGTTCCGTTACCAGAAGCGCACCGCGCACCTTTGGGTGGGCGTGGCCGAGCATCACGTGGCGGCGGCGGAACGCGTGGCAGCCAACGTCGCGGAAGCGGAAGCGCAAAAGGGCGTGCGCGGTACGGCGCGCCGTGTTCGCAAAGCTTTGACCGGCAAACAGCAAGCGCCCAAGAAGGGCAAGAAGTAGTCGGCCGTACTTACGGCCGCCAAGAAGCAGTCGGCCGTACTTACGGCCGCCAAGAAGCAGTCGGCCGTACTTACGGCCGCAAGGAAGTAAGGAGATCTAGAGTGGGACAGAAAACGCACCCGTACGGATTCCGGCTGGGTTACAACAAGCCGTTCAAGTCGCGGTGGTATGCCGACAAGGACTACGCCGACCTTCTTCACGAAGACGTAAAGCTCCGCAAGGAGCTGAAAGAAAAACTGAAGAGCGCGGGCATCAGCTCGATCGACATCGAGCGCGCGGCGAACAAACTCGTCGTGCGCATCTATACCGCGCGGCCGGGCATCATCATCGGGCGCAAAGGCGCGGAAATTGACAAGCTGAAGCAAGACGTGCAAAAGCGCACCAAGCGTGAAGTGCACATCGACATCCAGGAAGTTCATCGTCCGGAGCTGGATGCCACGCTGGTGGCGGAATCGATTGCGCTGCAACTGGAAAAGCGCGTGGCGTTCCGGCGCGCGATGCGCAAAGCGGTGGATTCGGCGCTGCGCTTCGGCTGCAAAGGCATCAAAGTGCGCGTAGCCGGACGCTTGAACGGCGCTGAAATCGCGCGCAAGGAATGGTACCTGCAGGGGCGGTTGCCACTGCAAACACTGCGAGCGGACATCGACTACGGCACCGCGGAAGCGAACACCACGTACGGAGTGATTGGCGTGAAGTGCTGGGTCTACCAGGGCGAAAACGTGCCTAAGAAGTTTTCGAAGATTCAAAAGGAACGCGAAACCGCTGCGGTAGCGTAAACAAAAAGCGGTCAACGAGATCAGGGAAGCGAGAATACAGCGATGTTGATGCCGAAGAAAGTGAAGTACAGAAAGCAGATGCGCGGGCGCCGCAAAGGCAAAGCCTGGCGGGGCGGGGATTTGGCATTCGGTGAATACGGATTGAAAGCCATGGAGTGCGCGTGGATCACCGACCGGCAGATTGAAGCTTCGCGCGTGGCGATTACACGGTTCATCAAGCGCGGCGGAAAATTGTGGATCCGGATTTTTCCGGATAAGCCGTTCACCAAGAAGCCTGCCGAAACGCGCATGGGCAAGGGCAAAGGCGCGCCGGAAAAGTGGGTAGCGGTGGTGAAGCCAGGACGCATCATGTTCGAAATGGCGGGAGTGGACGAAGCGACGGCCAAGGAAGCCATGGGGCTGGCGGCGCACAAACTGCCGATCCCCACGAAATTCGTTTCCCGCGCGGGAGGGTTTTAACCATGCCGCGGCGTATTGAAAAGATTCGCGAAGCGGGCGTGGACGAACTGCTGGCGCAGCAGAAGGATTTGACGGAGACGATATTCCGTCTGCGGTTCCAGCTTTCGACGGGCCAGGCGGAAGCGCTGAAGCGCCTTCGCGAAGCGAAAAAAGATCTGGCGCGTGTGAAAACACTGGTTCGCGCGCAAGAGCTGAAAGCAGGGAAAGCGTAATGACAACCGAAACACAAAGCGCCCCGGTGGCCGAGCGCGGCGAGAGAACCATTCTCACCGGCAAAGTAACCAGCGCAAAGATGGAAAAGACGATTGTGGTCGAGGTGCAGCGGCTGGTGCAGCACAAGAAGTACCGCCGCGTGGTGCACATCTCGAAGAAGTTTTACGCGCACGACGAAAACCGCCAAGCCAAGACCGGCGACACCGTGCGCATTGTCGCTTCGCGGCCGCTTTCGAAGTTGAAGCGCTGGCGGTTGAAAGAAGTGCTGACGCGTAACGCGTCGGCCTCATAAGAAAGACAGGGGAGCAGACCAATGATTCAGATGCGAACCTGGCTGACGGTGGCCGACAATTCCGGCGCGCGCAAACTGACCTGCATCATGCCGGTGGGCGGCGACGCGGGACTGCAAGCGGGGCTCGGCGACGTCATCACCGCCGCGGTTAAGGAAGCGACACCGGAAAGCCAAGTCAAAAAGGGAACAGTAGTGAAAGCGGTGGTAGTGCGCATGCGGAAAGAACGGCGGCGCAAGGATGGCACGTACATCCGGTTCGACGACAACGCCGCGGTGCTGATCAACGATACGGGCGAGCCGGTGGGGACGCGCGTATTCGGGCCGGTAGCGCGCGAGCTGCGCGAAAAGAAATTCACCAAGATTGTTTCGCTGGCTCCGGAGGTTTGGTAGGCCATGACACTGAGACACGAAAGAGCCGAACGGCACACGATTCAGATTCGCAAGGGCGATAACGTGAAGGTCATTGCCGGAAAAGATGCCGGCAAGACCGGGCGCGTGCTTTCGATCCACGCGAAGAACAACACCGTGGTGGTCGAGCACGTGGGCATCATCAAGCGGCACACGCGTCCCAACCCTTCGAAGAACATCAAGGGCGGGATCGTGGAAAAAGAAGCCGGGATCAACGTTTCGAATGTGATGGTGGTTTGCGGGAGCTGCGGCAAGCATACCCGGATTGGCCACCAGGTTTTGCCGGACGGATCGAAAGTTCGCAGCTGCCGCCATTGCAACACGGCGCTGGACAAGTAAAGGACAAGGTAGAAGAAGGCGATGAAGAGTCGATTGCAGGAAAAATACCGGGCGGAAACGGTGCCAGCGCTGATGAAGCGCTTTGGCTGGAAGAACATGATGGCTGTGCCGAAGTTGAAGAAGATCACCGTCAACATCGGGCTCGGCGAAGCCAGCCAGAACGCCAAGCTGCTGGATACCGCGGCAGTGGAACTCGGCCAGATCACCGGGCAAAAAGCCGTAATCACCCGGGCGAAGAAGTCCATCGCGAATTTCAAGATTCGCAAAGGCATGCCCATCGGGTGCGCGGTGACGTTGCGCGGCGACTTGATGTACGAATTTCTCGACCGCTTGTGCAATGTGGTTCTTCCGCGTGTGCGCGATTTCCGCGGCTTGCCACAGAATTCTTTTGATGGCCGCGGGAATTACACGCTGGGACTAAAAGACCAGCTGGTGTTCCCGGAGATCGATTACACGCGCGTGGACAAGATCAAGGGCATGAACATCACCATGACCACCAGCGCCAAGAACGACGAGCAAGGCCGCGAGCTGCTCAAGGGGCTGGGAGTTCCGCTTCGCGAAAAGGGAGCCGCACAATAAATGGCACGCACAGCAAAAATCGCCAAGTCGCTCAAGAAGCCGAAATTCAAAGTGCGCATCCGCAACCGCTGCCGCGTCTGTGGCCGCGCGCGCGGGTATATCCGCAAGTTCCAGATGTGCCGCATCTGTTTCCGCGGTATGGCGCTGAAGGGGGAAATCCCCGGCGTCGTGAAAGCGAGTTGGTAGGAGCCCTTTTTAGGAGACATATGCAGACGGATCCGATTGCCGATTTTCTAACGCGCCTCCGCAACGCGGCGGCCGCCAAGCACCAGCGCGTGGATGTTCCGGTCTCGAAGCTCAAGACCGAAATCGCGCGCATCCTCAAGGACGAGGGCTACATCTCGACCTACAAACTGGTGGACGAGAACAAGACGCGCAAGATGCTGCGCGTTTTCCTGAAGTACACCCCGGACCGCCGGAGCGTGATCACCGGGCTTAAGCGCATTTCGCGCCCGGGCGCGCGCTCCTATCTCGGCGCGAATGATATTCGTCCCGTAGTGGGCGGACTGGGCATCAGCATCATGACCACGCCGAAGGGGCTGATGAGCGGCCGCGCGGCGCGCAAGGCCAATATGGGCGGCGAGATTCTTTGCGAAGTTTGGTAAGCGGAATTTCTAGTTAAGGAAAATAGAGAAGATGTCACGTATCGGACGCAAACCAATTTCAGTGCCGGCAGGCGTGAAGATTGCCATGCAGCCGGGCAAAATCGACGTGCAAGGGCCGAAGGGCAAGCTCTCCTTCGCGATACCTCACGGCATCACCTTTGAACAGAAGGACGGCATACTGACTGCCCTTCGCGCGACGGAAGAGCACCGCGCGCTTCACGGGCTTGCGCGGGCGTTGGTTGCCAACGCCGTGCAGGGCGTGACGTCGGGCTTCAAAAAAGAGCTCGACATCGTGGGTGTCGGCTATCGCGCCGAGTTGAAGGGCAAGACCGTTTCCTTCGCGCTCGGCAAATCGCACCCGATTGACTTCCCGATTCCAGAAGGCATTCAGGTGGCGGTCGAGAAGCAGACGCATATCGTCGTGAGCGGCGCGGACAAAGGCCAGGTCGGCCAGGTTGCCGCGGACATGCGCTCGTTGCGTCCACCCGATCCTTATAAACAGAAGGGTGTGCGCATCACCGGCGAGCGTTTGAAGAAGAAGGCCGGCAAGGCTGGAGCAAAGGCTGGCGCGGCGTAATTTTGAGTTGTAGAGGCGGGGCTAGCCCCGCTCGTCAACGAGTCTTGGCAAGAGTTGGCAGTAAGGAGAAACGACTGTGGCATCGGCAAGAGTTCGCAAGCTATCGCGGGATTTGCACCGCCAGCGCGTTCACGCGCGTGTGCGCACCAGGGTGGAAGGCACGCCCGAGCGTCCGCGCCTGTGCGTGTACCGTTCGCTGGGACACATTTACGCGCAGGTGATCGACGACCGTTCCGGCAAGACGCTGGTTTCCGCCAGTTCGGTGGACGGCGAAACGAAAAAGAATTTGAAGGGCGGGGGCAACATTGCGGCAGCGAAAGTGATCGGCAAGATCGTTGCCGGCCGCGCCAAGGCTGCCGGAGTAACGAAAGTAGTGTTCGACCGCGGCGGATACAAGTATCACGGCCGCGTCAAGGCGCTCGCGGATGCGGCGCGGGAAGCGGGGTTAAAGTTCTAAGCCTATGTCGAAGCAAATATTGCGAGACAGTCTAGCGGTACGGCGGCTCCTGGAAGTGAATCCTTCGGAGCTTAAGGATGACGTGATTGCCATCAATCGCGTCACCAAAGTTGTGAAGGGCGGCAAGAACCTGAGCTTTTCCGCGCTGGTGGTCGTCGGCGACAGCCACGGTCATGCGGGATTCGGCATGGGCAAAGCCCGCGAAGTGCCTATGGCCATCAAGAAGGGCATCGAGCAAGCGAAAAAGAACCTGATCAAGCTGAACGTGAAGGGCTCCACGATTCCGCACCAGGTTTTGGGGCGTTACGGTTCGGCGCAAGTGCTCCTAAAGCCCGCTTCGGAAGGCACCGGCGTCATTGCCGGAGGCCCGGTGCGCAAGGTCATGCAAGTGGCGGGAATTCACAACGTGCTGACGAAATCCATCGGCACATCGAACCCGCACAACGTCGTCAAAGCCACCTTCGCGGCGCTTCTCGGATTGAAGGATATCGCGCATGTGGCGGAGACGCGTTCAAAGACCGTGGAAGAAATCAGCGGCAAGCCTCCCAAGGAAAAAGCCGCTACGAGTGAGGGCGTCTAATGCCGGGGAAAAAGGCAGCGAGCACACATAAGGCTCCCACCAAGGCCTACAACCGGACGGAGCACGACGGCAAGAAGTCCGGCGGCAAGGTGAAGATCAAGTGGGTGGTCAGCTTTATCAGCTGCACCGATGATATGCGTCAAACCATCCGCGGCCTCGGCTTGCGGAGAATGCATCAGGTGGTCGAGCGCCAGGATACGCCGGAAACCCGCGGCATGATCCACAAGGTGCGTCACCTAGTGGAAGTGGTGGGATAGAGCAATGGCAAAGAAAACTTCAAGCGGCCCGAGAGGGGCCAGCAAGCGCGGTCAGCACAAGCCGGCGACACCGGCGGGAAAGCCGCGCCGCACGTTTGCGCTTTCGAATTTGCAGCCGCCTGCCGGCTCGCGGCACCGCAAGGTGCGCGTCGGCCGCGGCATTGGCTCGAAGCTCGGTAAAACCTCGGGCTCCGGCAACAAGGGGCAGAAGTCTCGCCGCGGGTATTCGCGCCGCCGCGGTTTTGAAGGCGGACAGATGCCGCTGCACCGGCGCATGCCGAAGCGTGGCTTTCATAACCCGTTCGGCGTGACGTACTCGGTGGTTAACCTGGCGGAATTGAACGTTTTTCCGGCCGGCGAAACGGTTACGCCGGAATTACTCCGCGCGCATGGTTTCGTTCGCCGCGCCACTGACCCCATCAAGGTCCTTGGCGATGGTGAGTTGACGACCAAGCTGGCGATTCACGCGCAAGCGTTTAGCGCGTCGGCAAAAGAAAAGATTACCAAGGCGGGCGGTACGTTTGAGGTTGTAGCGTAACGAGGGATCACGGGAAACAGGCATGAACCGATTCATTGAAGCTGTGAAGAACATGTTCCGCATCGACGACTTGCGGAACCGTGTGCTGTTCACGCTGGCCCTTTTGGGGGTCTATCGCATCGGTGCGCACATTCCCACCCCGGGAATCAACACCGCGGTGCTGACACAGATGTTCGAGCAATCCGCGGGATCGGTGCTCGGCATTTTCGACCTCTTCAGCGGCGGCAACTTCCGCCGTTTGACGATTTTCGCCCTTGGCATCATGCCGTACATCACTTCGTCGATCATCTTGCAGTTGATGACCGTGGTGTTTCCGTACCTCGAGCGCCTTCAGAAGGAAGGCGAACTCGGCCGGCGCAAGATTACCCAGTACACGCGCTACCTGACGATCGTCTTGAGCATCATACAATCTCTAACGATTGCTAAGACCTTGCAGGCCGCGGGCGGCATTAACGGCCAGTCCATGGTTTATCACCCGGGATGGACCTTCACCTTGATGACCATCCTGACGCTGACCACCGGTTCGGCGTTCATCATGTGGCTCGGCGAGCAAATCAGCGAACGCGGCATCGGCAACGGCATGTCGCTGATTATCTTCGTCGGCATCGTCGTCGGCTTGCCTCGCGCGGTGGTGGACTTGTATGAGAAGGCCAAGACGCAGGCGTGGGGACCATTCACTCCTCTGGCGCTGATCATCTTGATCGTATTGATGATCGCGGTAGTTGCTTTCATCGTGTTCGTGGAAGGCGGGCAGCGCCGCATTCCCGTGCAGTACGCCAAGCGCGTCGTGGGACGCCGCGTCATGGGTGGGCAATCTTCTTACCTCCCGCTGCGCGTGAATTCCGGCGGCGTCATTCCGCCGATTTTTGCCAGTTCGCTGTTGGCATTTCCGGCCACGGCCGCGCTGATCTTTGGGACCCGCTGGCCGTTTGTGAAGAACATTGCCGATGCCCTTAAGTGGGGCGAGCCCCTGTACACGCTGATTTACATTACGCTGATTCTGGTGTTCGCGTTCTTCTACGTCGGTATCGTATTCAACCCGACGGAACTCGCGGACAACATGCGGAAGAACGGCGGGTTCATTCCCGGCATCCGGCCCGGCCGCACAACTTCCGAGCACGTCAGCAAGATTCTGAAGCGGCTGACGTTCATCGGTGCGGTGTACCTGGCTCTGGTTTGTTTGCTTCCGGAATGGATGATCGCTGGTATCCACCTTGACCATCTGGGATGGGGCATAGGATCTTGGTTTGACCGCCACTTTCCCATTTGGTTTCTGAAAGGTCTGGGTGTGAACTTTTATTTTGGTGGAACGTCGCTCTTGATCGTGGTGGGCGTGGCCATGGACACCGTGCAGCAGCTTGAGGCACAACTGGTCATGCGGAACTACGAGGGGTTTGCGCGGAAGGGCCGGTTGCGCGGCCGGCGGTAACGGGAGAAAAGCTGGGTGGCTCCAGATACGCGGCACCCCGATAAGCTGGACCGCGCAGTGATTTTTCTCGGGCCTCCGGGCGCGGGAAAAGGCACGCAAGCAAAGGAATTGGCCAAGCGGTATGGTGTGCCGCATCTTTCGACCGGTGACATGCTTCGCGAGCATGTCAGCAAGGGCACACCGCTCGGAATCAAGGCCAAGCCGATCATGGAGCGCGGCGAGCTGGTTCCAGATTCCCTGGTGCTGCAGATGATCAGGGAGCGCATCGAGCGGCCGGATTGCACGCATGGTTTTGTGTTCGACGGGTTTCCGCGAACCGTGGCTCAGGCGAAATACCTGGGCGAGTTGTTGAAACACCACGGTTACAAGCGGCCGTTCGTGATTCACCTGGCCATCGATAATTCGGTGCTGATGCCGAGGCTGACCGGGCGAAGGACCTGCAAAGTGGGCGGCGAGATTTATAATATCTTCGAGCGCCCGCCCAAGGTCGACGGTATTTGCGACGCTGACGGCGGCGAGTTGGTGCAGCGGCCGGATGATCGAGAAGAAGTCATCGGGCCCCGTTTGCATGCGTATGAGAAGCAGACGGCGCCGTTGGTGGCTTATTACGGGAGCCGGGGTTTGCTGCACGTCATCGATGCGTCGAAGAGCGTCGAAGAAGTCGGCCGCCAGGTGCTGCAAAGCGTGAAGAGCGTGCGCGGGGCGCGATAGTTGGCCTGGCGAGAGGCCTGGAACAGAGAAAGATGGCGATTCACCTGCGGAGCGCGGAAGAACTGGAAAAGATGCACCGCGCCGGGCTTGTCGTGCACGAAGTTTTGACCGTGCTGCGAAGCGCGGTCAAACCGGGAATCTCGACGATGGACCTCGAGAAGCTTGCCGAGGAAAAAATCGCCGGGCGTCCGGGCAAAGCGGCGTTCAAGGGATATCGCGGTTATCCTTGCGTGCTGTGTACTTCCGTGAACGGCGAGATCGTTCACGGGATTCCGTCGCCGAAGCGGAAGTTGCGCGAAGGCGACATCGTCTCGATCGACTTCGGAATGGAAGTGGACGGTTATTACGGAGATTCGGCGGTCACTGTCCCGGTGGGGCAGATTCGGCCGGAAGTGCAGAAGCTGCTGGATGTGACCCGGGAATCACTGGATCGCGCGATCGACAAGATGCGGCCGGGCAACCGGCTCGGCGATGTCGGCCACGCGGTGCAGAGCTGGGTCGAGCAGAACGGTTTTTCGGTGGTACGCGAGTTCGTCGGGCACGGAATTGGCACGAGGATGCACGACGAGCCCAATCTGCCGAACTACGGTGACGAGGGACGCGGCGCGCGGCTGCAAGAAGGTATGGTCATCGCCGTCGAACCGATGGTGAATGCCGGCAGCCCGGAAGTTCGTATGCGGGACGAGTGGGTGGCGGAAACAGCGGATGGCAGCCCCTCGGCGCATTTCGAGCACACCGTGGCCGTCACCGCGAATGGGCCGTGGATCCTGACGCGGCCGAAAGAGATGACCGGGCCATCCTGGTAAACTTGTAGTGGCCGGATTTTAGACCGGTCAGTGGAAACACGGGAGACTATGGCGAGACCGATTCGCGAGGAAAAGAAGAAAGGCGACTCCGGAAATTCCAAGGAGGACGCCATTGAAGTAATGGCCACGGTGATTGAACCGTTGCCCAACGCGATGTTCCGCGTGGAGCTGGAAAACAAGCACCAGGTTCTGGCCCACGTTTCCGGCAAGATGCGCAAGAATTTCATCCGCATTCTGGCGGGAGATAAAGTCGCGGTGGAGCTCTCGCCTTACGATTTGACGCGCGGCCGGATTGTGTACCGTTACAAGTAGCGCCAAGGGTTTGTAGGGCCCGCCTTCTGAGGCGGGCCGTTTGAGGAGCAACATGAAAGTACGGGCATCGGTAAAAAAGATTTGTGACAAGTGCAAGGTGATTCACCGGCGCGGGGTGGTGCGGGTAATTTGCTCTAACCCGAAGCACAAGCAGCGCCAGGGATAAGGATTTCTTGAGGAGAATGGCATGGCACGTATCGCAGGTGTAGATCTTCCGCTGCAGAAGCGCCTTTGGGTCGGGTTGACCTCGATCTATGGCATCGGGCAGGAGCGCGCAAAAAAGCTCGCGGCCAAGGCGAATGTCGATCACACGAAGAAGATTCGCGACCTGACGGAAGATGAAATCAACCATCTCCGCCAGGAAATCGAAAAAGAAGGCCGCGTGGAAGGCGATCTCCGCAAGGAGATTCAGATGAACATCCGCCGGCTGATCGAAATCCAGGCCTACCGCGGGATCCGGCACCGCCGGAACCTGCCGGTGCGCGGCCAGCGGACGCACACCAATGCGCGCACCCGCAAGGGTCCGCGGCGCGGCGCAGTCGCGGCCAAGAAGAAGGTCCTGGGCAAGAAAGGCTAATGATTTTTGGGAGTGTGGGGGCTTGCTCCCGCTTTTCCGGTCGAAGCTTTTAAGCAATCAGAGGAACGGAGTAAATCGTGGCAAAAGAGCAGCAAAAAAACGCAGCGCCGGACGCCGCAGTAACACCGGGAAAACCGGCGGCGGCAGCGAAGCGCAAAAAAGAATTCAAGAAGAAGCGCGAGCGCCGCATCATTCCGCACGGAGTGGTGTACGTCGCCGCGACCTTCAACAATACGCAGATCTCCATCACCGACACGGATGGCCGCGTCGTGTGCTGGTCTTCCGCGGGCGCCATTGGCTTCAAGGGCTCGCGCAAGGGCACGCCGTACGCCGCGCAGCAGGCCTCACTGGCCGCCGCGGGCGTGGCGCGTGACCAGTACGGGATGAAGAGCGTGGAAGTCCGCGTGAAGGGTCCCGGCTCCGGACGCGAGTCCGCCGTGCGCGCGCTGGCTGCCGCCGGCTTGCATATCGTGGTGATCCGCGACGTTACGCCGATTCCGCACAACGGCTGCCGTCCGCCGAAGCGCCGCCGCGTTTGATGAGCGACACAATGACATTGACGACCATGAGAAAAGTTTTCGAGAGTTTTGGGAAGGGAGAATAGAAGTTGGCAAGACACCGAGATGCAGTCTGCCGCCTGTGCCGCCGGGAAGGGCAGAAACTATTTTTGAAAGGCTTGCGTTGCTTTACGGAGAAGTGCGCGATCGAAAAGCGCAACTTCGTGCCGGGGCAGCACGGGCAGTCGCGGCGGCCAAAAGTCGCCGGATACGGCTTGCAATTGCGCGAGAAACAAAAAGTCAAGCGCACTTACGGGCTACTGGAACGGCAATTCCGCAATTACTTTGAGAAGGCCGAGCGCGCCAAAGGCCCGACGGGCGAGAACCTCATCATCATGCTCGAGCGCCGTCTCGATAACGTGGTGTGGCGTGCGGGTCTGGCGTCCTCGCGTTCGCAAGCGCGGCAGTTGGTGTTGCACGGCCACGTCCGGATAAACGGGAAGAAGGTCAACATCCCGTCCTACCTCGTGAACGTGGGCGAGGAAGTGGCCATCAAGGAAAAGATGCACCAGAACGCCATGGTGCTGGAAGCCCGCAACGTCGCACAGAGCCAGAACTCTGTACCCTGGCTCGAACAAGAGCGCGAACAATTTAAGGCCAAAGTCGTGGCTATGCCGAAGCGCGACGACGTGCAAACGCCGCCGATCAACGAGCAACTCATCGTCGAACTGTACTCGAAGTAAGTCTCACCCAGGCGCGGCCAGCGCCAACGAGCCCGGCGAACCGGGCAAGAGATTTGGTCTTAGGTCCGGACACTCGGGCCAGAAGGAAGGAACACGATGTGGAAGGGTTTTCAGAAGCCGAAGCGTCTTGCGTCCGAGCTGGAATCGCTCACCGAAAAGTACGGGCGGTTTTCCGCGCAGCCTTTTGAGCGCGGCTGGGGCACGACCGTAGGAAATGCGCTGCGTCGCGCGCTGCTCAGTTCCATTGAAGGCGCGGCCATCACCGCCGTGAAGATCGAAGGAGTCCTGCACGAATTCTCTTCGATCCCCGGCGTGGTCGAGGATGCCACGGACATTATCCTCAACCTGAAACAGGTGCCCATCAAGCTCAACACCGACCTGCCAAAGACGATTTTCGTCAATGTCGAGCAGGCCGGGCCGGTTACTTCCGCGCAAATCGAGGAAGACGCGGACTTCGCCGTCCTCGATAAGAGCGTGTACATCGCCACCGTCAGCGAAGGTGGCAAGCTGCAGATCGAGATGCGCGTCAAGAACGGCCGCGGTTACGTCGCCGCAGACCGCAACTACGACGAAGATCTGCCCATCGGCTACATCCCTGTGGACAGCGTTCATTCGCCGGTGCGCAAGGTGAACTACGCCGTCGAAGCCGCTCGTCTCGGCCAGATGACTGACTACGAAAAGCTGATGATCGAAGTGTGGACCAACGGCGCGATCACGCCGCAGGACTCCATCGGCCTCGCCGCCAAGCTCGTCAAAGACCACATGAGCATCTTCATCAACTTTGAAGAGCCCGTGGAAACCATCGAAGCGCCGCAGGAAACCGGCCACGATCCGCGCCTCGAGCATCTCGATCGCTCGGTCGAAGAGCTGGAGCTTTCCGTGCGCTCCTACAACTGCCTGAAGAACGCCAACATCCAGACCATTCGCGAGCTCGTGCAGAAGAGCGAAAATGAAATGCTGAAGACGAAAAACTTCGGCCGCAAATCGCTCAACGAGATCAAAGATATACTGGTGAAGATGGGCCTCGCGCTGGGCATGAAGTTCGACGAGCACGGCCGCATCATCTGGCCGCCGCTGCCAAGCCAAACCGCCGCACCGGCATCAGAAGAGAACATTGGGCTGTAAGGGACAACATAAGCGATGCGACATCTTAACTCAGGTTCAAAACTCGGAAAGCAGCCGGCCCACCGCCGCGCGGTGCTGCGCAGCCTGGTTACCAATCTATTCGAACACGGGCGAATCACTACCACGCTGACGCGCGCCAAAGCGGCGCGCCCAGTGGCGGAGAAAATGATCACCCTCGGGAAACGTGACACGCTGCAATCGCGCCGCCAGGCAGCTTCATACATCATGCTGCCTGCCGTCACCCAGAAGCTATTCAGCGAGATCGCGCCGAAATTCTCAGACCGCGCCGGTGGCTACACTCGCATCATTCACGCCGGCAACCGCGTCGGCGACAACGCCAAGGTGGCCATCCTCGAGCTCATCGGCTACGAATTCAAGCTCAAGGAAAAAAAGGAAAAGCCGAAGAAGGAAGAAGCCGCCGAAGTAAAGAGTTAAGCGTTCGTTCTCAACCAAACGTTCCGCAGCCCGTTCCAGCAAACCGGAACGGGCTTTTTGTTTGTCGCAGATCTCCTGTGAATTGCTCGCCGCTGAACGGTGTGTCAGGCAGAAGGAGCTTTGCTTGCTCCGATTTCCTCTTCACCTGCCGATCGCCGCCAGCGGAACCACGCCCACAGCACGCCGAAGGCGGCGAAAGCGCCGATCGAATCGAGCAGGGAATCGTAGGCTGAAGCCGTGCGGCTGGCGACGAACGCCTGGTGAATTTCATCCAGGACGGAATATCCCGCGGCGCAGCAGAGTGCTGCCACG
>Ga0137403_10002892_pt1 | contig 20800 bp, 20 predicted proteins | sample CZOMad2_1_16fung_FD_122057 | JGI IMG/M metagenome (GOLD analysis project Ga0137403, IMG submission 122057) | Vadose zone soil fungal communities from Angelo Coast Range Reserve, California, USA - CZOMad2_1_16fungal (Hybrid Assembly) | ecosystem: Environmental > Terrestrial > Soil > Vadose zone...
CAGCAGGACGAGCCGCTGACCGCGGCCCAGGCCGACGTTGCCGGCCCGTGGATCGTCGTGCCGATCCCCAGCCCCGGTTGGGCGGTCCTCCGCCGGGGCGAGAGCCTGGCCGCCGGCGACGTCCCAAGAGCGGTCTTCCACCACCGCGAACGAGCCCTCCTCGTCGCCGCGGTCCTCCCCGGCACCGGCTTCGATCGTCTCTTCCGGCTCCAGCACGAGCGGAGCCCCGAGGGGTACGCCGTCGAGTCCGGCGGCCAGGTCGTCGGGTATCTCCACCACTACGACCCCGAGCTCGTAACCGCCCTGCACACAGCGGAATCCCTCGCCCGCCTCCCCGAGTGCCTCACCCGTGTCCTCGAGGCGAGCGGCGCCGTGGCCCTGGAGACGGCAGGGCGGCTGCTGGTGGAGGGAGAGCGGACCACCTGAGGGTAGACAGGTCAGCCCGGAGGGGCGGCGACTGGTCCAGCCTGTTCCGTCGCCCCTCTGGTCTCTTGCGAGAGAGAAACCGAAGAAGCGCCTGGCACCCGAAAAAGCGCCTGGCACCTTCCTAGGCAGGATTGGGGCAGGCCCTGTGCCCGCCCTGCCCCGCCGGGGCTCACGGCTGCCGAATCGGCCAGTACCTCGGGGGGGTAGGGTAGAATCAAGGAATGATGAAGCAGATCAAGATCGTGGTCGAGAAGCACGCCGATGGCTATGTCGCCTATCCTCTCGGCGTCAAGGGAGTTGTCGTCGGTCAGGGCGATACCTACGAAGAGGCCCTCGCCGACGTCCGTTCGGCTCTGCGCTTCCATGTCGAGACGTTCGGCTACGACACCTTGGAGGTGGAGCCTCCTGTGCTGGAAGCGTTCCTCGCCGAGGCTGTGGTGGGCTGAGTGGGGAAGTTCCCGGTCGACGCTCCCAAGGGAAAGGTCCTCCGGTCGCTCGAGGCCATGGGCTTCCGGATCGTTCGCGAGAGGGAGCACATCTCTATGGTCCGCGACAACCCTGATGGGACCCGGACCCCTCTGACTATGCCGAATCACCCACAGATCAAAGCTTCGACCTTGCGCACTCTCTGCACCCAAGCTGGAATCTCGCGCGACGAGTTTCTACTCGCCTACGAACGAGCCTGAGAGGACTTCGCCGAAGTCCTTCCGACACATCCACGCCCCTCTCGCCGCCCAGGGCACGGTAGCGGTGGGGGCGACCCGCTGGCCGGGAAGACTGGCCGCTCGGATGAAGAGGCGAGGAGAAGACGTCGCCAGCGGCCAGAACTCCAACACCGTGAAGTGCGGATTCAAGAGAATTGACGCATTCCTACCGCCTATGGCAGACTGATACCATTTGAGAGAGGACTCTGATAATGGAGATTTGCAAAATCTCACTACCCAAAGCAACTACTGAGATAGCAACAAATTCTCCGGCGATTGCAGGAGGGCAGGCCATAGCATGCCGTAAACAGCCGCACTGTGCACTACATACATCGTCCGGGTGCGAAGATGATTCCGTAGGGGAACTGGTTTAGTCGGCGGACAGCGCGTCTCGAGGAACCCGCAGGAACTCCGTTCCAAGGGCATCGGCCGCCTGCCTGTCAACCAGGTGGCACTATCGGGCAGAGATGGCGGCGGAGAGCCGGGCCGAAGCAGAAGGACTTTCGAGGAACCAGCGAGTCTAGAACGTGCAGCAGGCTCTGACAGACCACTTGGGCTGGAAACCACCTCTACGACGGCTCTCAGGCCGTTCATTGCTCCTGCGAGGTATCGAGGTGTATGTAGATTTCTCATGGGAGACACTGGTCGGTCACAGCCAAAGAACGTTCACGAACTACATGTCTTTGGGCGACTACGTGCGTCGACAGCCTGCGGGTGGGAAGAAGTACGCGTTGGTTCTTACTGAGCAAGGCGGGCGAGCAGAGGGCCGATATCAAGACCATCCGCTATACGAGATATTTGTCGTCAACATTCAACGCTACAGGGCCGTCGCCAAGAACGATGCCGCGGGCGCGTACTTTGCGGGACTACAGGGCGCACCGATCATCCATCTCGGAGATATCACAGCACGCAAATTTAGCGCGGACGAAATCGAGAACCTGCTCGACGCGCTCGGCACTTCTGAAGCCATAGCGGGTTGGATTCGGAGACACCCAACCGAGTTAGCTACAGTCGCGGCGAGCATTGGTGACTTGCTCATACAGTTCGCCCAGACTTCCCAACTGACCGAGGAACTTGGAAGGCGGATTCACGCAATTAAGAGGGATGACATTCCGTACCTGACAGCCCTTGTGGGCTCCGTGGATTTCCCTGACAGTCTCCTTCAGTCCGCACATTTGGCGAAGAGGAAGCAGGTCGTAGATGAGTTTCGTGCCCAGTTGAACGCGGATCGCTGGGATGAAAAAGAGTGGCAGGCGTTCTTTGAACGCGAAGACTGGATATTTGGCCACGGTCTACTCTACCAGTTCGTCCATGTCATCGACCGCGAGACATTTGTTGGTGGCAAGGGAATGTCGAACACGGGCGGCCAGGTCGCAGATTTCTCGGTTCGAACAATCGGAGCCGGCGCATCGTTCATCGCACTCGTTGACATCAAGACCCCATCCGCGCAACTAGTCAAGCCGAGACAGTGCCGAAACGGCGCGCATGCAATCGAGTCGGATCTGGCGGAAGCTGTCGCGCAGATCCTGAGCAACTGTGACACATGGAACCGAGAAGGTAGCAACCAGCCTGACAATGTACGACAAGCAGCCAAAGAGGGATGGCAAACCGCCCAGCCACGAGGCATTCTTGTCCTTGGAGACTCGAAATCCTTGACTACCGACAACGCTAGGCAATCCTTCGAGCTCTTTCGTCGACATCTTCATGGCTTAGAGATCGTTACTTTTGACGAGCTTCTAGTTCGTGCAGATGCGTTGACGTCACCGATGCCGGCCGCTTAATAAGCACCCTCACCTGCTATAGGTGCGTGGCCGCCAAGAGTAGCTTAGATCGCAACATCAGGAGGCTTAACTCTGTATGCTCTCCTGGGGCCCGCTTCCGAGGTGCCAGGTGCTTCTTCAGGGCGGCTGGGCTTGGTGGCGCCTCGGACCTCGCGCGACCCCAATGCTAGACTCCCCCCTGAAGAGGATGGTTTCGCCGGGCTCCCGTACCCTACGACATCCGCCTGCCCGCAGCCGGAGGTTCTGAGATGACCGCGATCCCTCTCTGGCAAGAGATCGAATACCCGGAATCCGACGGCCGGCCCATAGCGGAGAGCCAACCTCACGGCCAGGTGATCCTCGACCTGCACCACGCGCTGTCGCGGCGCTATGCCGAAGTACCCGACGTCTACTTCTGGTTCAACATGCTCCTCTACTACGTGCAGGGGGACCCTCGGGCCTGCGTGGCGCCCGACGTGTTCCTGGTCCATGGCGTGGACAAGCACGAGCGGCGAACCTACAAGGTGTGGGAGGAGGGCCGGGCGCCGTCCCTGGTCTGCGAGGTGACCTCGAAGAGCACCCGGGACGAGGACGTCGTGACGAAGAAGGGCGTCTACGAACGGCTCGGGGTCGAGGAGTACTTCCTGTTCGATCCCCTGGGAGAGTACCTGAAGCCGCGGCTGCAGGGGTTCCGCCTGGCCGGCGGGAGGTACCAGGCACTGGTGCCGCAGCAAAGTGCGCTGTTGAGCCAGGCGACCGGCGTGCGCCTCGTGCCGGAGGGAAATCGGCTCCGGCTGCGGGATGCCGCGACCGATGAGCCGCTGCCCTGGGCAGCGGAGGAAGGGCGCAGGGCGGACCAGGAAAAGCTGGCCCGTGAGGCCGCCGAGCGCCAGGCAGACGAGGAAAGGCAGGCCCGCGAGGCCGCCGAGCAGCGGAACCGCGCTCTGGAAGAGGAACTGGCTCGCCTTCGGGGTGGCGGTCCGGGCCGGTAGGGTCAACCCTCGGGAGCGCAGGCTCTCGTTGTACAGGTACAACGGGACCCGGCCCTCCGGCCGGCTCCCCATCCATCTCCCGACGCTACGGAACGGTCGAGTCGAACCGTAGACCCCCGTCGACAGGGGTGCCTGCCCGCCCCTGATCGTGGGGAACGCCCGTGCGGACCTCGCCCGAGCATCTCCCTCCCTGTCCATCGGCGGCCGTGAACCGGATATGGTAGACGCGGCCATCGCCGGAACCGTCGCGTTCGGCGCGGACCAGGGCGGTCGCCGTGCCCACACCACCTCCGTCTGGGGTGTACCCGCCGTCGGCAACCGGCTCGTCCTGGAAAATGGCGGTGATCTGGATCTCGAGCGGATCGCCGTCCGGGTCGGTGAGGCCGAGGACGTCGACCGGCACGAATCCATGGTTGGGAGGCCAGATCTCGGCGACGCTCGGGGTGGCGGCCGAACAGTCCGGCGGCCGGTTCAGGATGAGCTCATAGGCTCCGAGGTCGCAGGCGGCGCCCTGCGGCCGGGCGACGCCCCGCTGATCGACGCCGCCGACCGCCGGCGAGGCGCAGATCGCATTGTCCCCCGCATTGACGGCGTCGCTGTCGCGGCCGAGAGCGTGGGTCGGAGTGGGTCCTCCGTTGTCGGCGAGCGGCAGAAGGTCCGGGTGTCCCGAAGGGATCGAGAATCCCTGGCAGCTGCCGTCGCTCGCGAGGTTGGAGGCTCCGGGCGGAATCACCGGGATACCGATACAGTCCTCCGGAGTGTTGCCGCTGATGACGCTGTTGATGATCTCGGCCGGGAACGGGGAGTTGGGGAAAAAGCCGGTATGGGCGAGCCCGCCGCCGCCTAAGAGCGCCGAGTTGCCGGTAATCGTGCAGTTGGTGAGCTTGGTGCCAGAAGACTCGTCGGCGAAGATGCCGCCGCCGTAGGAGGCACTCGAATTCCCGCTCACGGTGACATTCGTCAGCTCGGCGGGGCCGAACAGGGTCAGACCGCCGCCCCGGTTGCCGTTGATGGTGCTCCTGGACAGCGTCAGGCGTCCCGTCCCCCCGAAGGAGATGCCGGTGTCCGCGTTGTTCACGATCCAGCTGTCGGTGATCTGGACATTGCCTTGAGCGAGGACGCCGATTCCCAGGTTGTCGCGCACGACGACGTTCGAGAGCTGGGCGACTCTTCCATCGACTCCAAAGAGAGCCACGCCGGCGGAGCCGTTGCGGATCGTCAAGTCCCGCACGTCCATGGAGGCGCTCATGCTGATGAGGACAAACCCCGGGCTCCCGCCCGGTGTCTCGGAGCTCTGGAGGATCGTGCGCGAGGGACCTTGCCCTTGGACCCTCACGCGAGCGAACAAGAGGATGTCGGCCTCGGTGTGCACGGGATCCAGGATGTTGATGACATCGTCGGTATGCGCCAGGACCGCCGCCTCCTCGATCGTCGTGATGGGGCAGCTCGCGCAGACGTCGAAGGTCGCGGCCGCCGCCGGGAGGGCCGTCAAGGCCCCGATCGTCGTTACCAGAAGGACTTTGTTCGCGGTGCTCCAGGCCTCTCGGATCGGTTGCATGCGTTCCTCCATGATTTTCTCCTCAGCGCTGACTCTATCTATGAAGTGACGGCAAGCCGGCTTCCATTTCTCTCACCGGCCGGCGCGGGCAGGCCGAGCCGACGGCCCGGAACGCGTTTCCCGTGCCTCGACTGGAGCTTTCCCCGGCCCCCCGGCCGTTTCCGGGGTTTCCGAAGCGATGGGAGGCCCTACAGGTCCTGGAGGATCGCGTCGGCTGTCGAGACCTCGAGCTTGCCGGGCTCCTCGACGTGGAGGGTCTTGACCACGCCGTCCTCGACCACCGCGGCGTAGCGCCGGGAGCGCCGGCCCATCCCCCAGCGGCTGGAGTCCTGCTCCAACCCGAGGGCGCGGGCGAAGTCGCCGTTGCCGTCGGCGAGGAGGAGGACCTTGTCGCCGACCTCCCGCACCTTGCCCCAGGCGTCCATCACGAAGACGTCGTTGACCGCCGTGCCGACGATCCGGTCGACCCCCTTCTTCAGGATGTCCTCGGCGCGCAGCACGAAGCCGGGGAGGTGGTGGTCGGAGCAGGTGGGGGTGAAGGCGCCGGGGACGCCGAAGAGCACCACCTTTTTACCGGCGAACACCTCCCGGGTCGAAATGGGCCGCGGGCCTTCCGCCGCCATGGTCTGCAGGGTCACATCAGGGATCTTGTCGCCGACTCCGATCGCCATCCTCGCCTCCTGGTCTCGCGTTCTCGTCCCGCGGACGGTTCCGCGGGCCGCCCGTATCCTACAATGCAGCGGATCGAGCCCTCTATGGATCGCTGGATCAAACGCTTCATTCCGGGGGTGTACTGATGGACGAGGGAGCGGCGCGGCGTCTCGACGGCTGGAACTGGGCGATTTTCTTCGTGCGCTGGGTTCTGGGGCTCATCTTCTTCATGGCCGGGTGGTGGAAGACCTTTCAGCTGGGGCCGTTCGGCCACGTGCGCCAGTTCTTCCTCCCCTTCGCCGACACCTGGATCCCGCTCTGGCTCCTGTGGACGGTCGGCACCGTGATCCCGATCGTCGAGCTGGTGGCGGGCGGCCTGATGTGCCTGGGTTTCCGGGTACGCGAGGCCGGGATCGCCCTGGGCGGCGTCCTGATCGTCGTCACCTACGGTCACCTGCTGGCGGAACCGCTCTATGACACCACCCACCACATCTTCCCGCGGCTCGTTCTCTTGACCTTCGTCCTCGCGGCGCCGGCCGGGCGCGACCTCCTCTCGCTCGACGCCTGGCGCCGGCGGCGAGCCTCGGCGACCGGAGAGCGGAGCGAGGATCGATAGGTTTCTCCGTATATTTGACTTACGCGAAAGCTGGGCGCGCGGGGTAACATCGCCTTCTGCCTGGCGCCTGTTGTTGCGTTCAGGAAGGAGGAGCCCATGGCCACCAACCCACCGTCTCCCGCCGTCCCGCTGGTCGATCCCAAGCAGAGCCAGGAGCCCGGGCCGGCGCCCGGGACGCTCGCCGGTACCGCTCTCTGTCTGTCGGGGGGTGGCTACCGCGCCATGCTGTTCCACGTCGGATCGCTCTGGCGCCTGAACGAGGCCGGCTGGCTGCCCAGGCTCGACCGGATCTCCAGCGTCTCGGGCGGCTCGATCACCGCCGGCGTCCTCGGCCTGCACTGGAACGAGCTCGGCTTCGACGCCCAGGGGGTGGCGGCGGGCTTCGGGAAGGCGCTGGTCGATCCGGTCCGCAGCCTGGCGGGGGAGACGGTCGACGCGGGGGCCGTCCTGGGCGGTCTCTTCAGCATCGGGAGCAGCGCCTCCGACCACGTCGCCGACGCCTACCGGAAGCACCTCTTCGGCAAGAAGACCCTGCAGGACCTGCCGGACCATCCCCGCTTCGTCATCAACGCGACCAACATCCAGTCGGGCGCCCTCTGCCGCTTCTCGAAGCCCTTCCTCTGGGACTACCGGGTGGGGAAAATTGCCCAGCCGAAGATCGAGCTGGCGGTGGCGGTGGGGGCCTCCTCGGCCTTCCCGCCCGTCCTCTCGCCGGTCGAGCTCGACCTCTCCGGCTTCACCTTCGAGCCCGGGACCGGCGACGACCTGGAACGGCCGCCGTTTACCCAGAAGATGGTGCTCTCCGACGGCGGGGTCTACGACAACATGGGGATCGAGACCGCCTGGAAGTGCCACCGGACGATCCTGGTGAGCGACGGCGGGGCCAAGATGGCCGCCGAGGAGAAGCCCCATTCCGACTGGCTCCGCCACAGCATCCGGGTGCTCGACGTGATCGACAACCAGGTCCGCTCGCTGCGAAAGCGGCAGCTCATCGAAGCCTTCAAGGCGAGGACCGAGCACGACGGCACCTACTGGGGGATCGTCACCAACATTGCCGACTACAAGCTGACCGACAGCCTGTCCTGCCCGTTCGAGGCGACCCAGAAGCTCGCCCAGGTCGCCACCCGGCTGTCGGCGGTGCCCGGCAAGCTCCAGGAGCAGCTGATCAACTGGGGCTACGCGGTCTGCGACGCGGCGCTGCGCCGGCACGTCGATCCCGGGATCGCCAAGCCCAAGGGATTCCCCTACGCCGGCGGGGTGGGGTGAGATCAGTGCAGGCTGCGGAGAAGCAAAGATGATGCGAAGGAGAAGATAGGGGATGGACGCGGCTCCGATCATCGCGGGGTGGAAGCGGCGGCTGGTCGCACTGGCGGACCGTCCGGAGTACGTGTTCCGCGACACCCCCCATCACCTGATCGAGCAGCACGATCGGCGGCTGACCACGTTCGCCGGGTATACCGAGACAGAGGTGGCCGCCGCGGAGGCGCGGCTGGACGTGCGGTTCCCGGGGGTGTTCCGCGAGTACCTACGGGAGATGGCGAAGTCGCCGGGCGACCTATTCCGGGGCAGCGATCTGGCAGGTGTCCACGAGCTCGAGCAGTTCCGGGCCGAGGCCTTGGAGTTGCTGGCAGAGACCGACCCGGCGCTCACCCTGCCGCCCAGGGCGGTGGTTTTCCTGTTGCACCAAGGATACACGTTCGTGTACCTGCTCGCGGCCGGCGGGTTCGACGGCCCGCTGATGCAGTGGACCGAGACAGAGCGGGAGCCGCGTCAAGTGGCGGCCGGATTTGCAGACATGGTGGACGCCGAGTTGCGGCTCATGGAGAGCAACAACGCTGAGCTCCGCAACCGTGGCGGTTCCTACCTGACTTTCCACCCCGAGGGGGGCTCCACACAGTCGCACCCGGCGCTTGCCAGCGGGGAGCGCCCGCTGGATCAAGCTCCGACGGGCAAGCCGTGGTGGCAGTTTTGGTAGCGGTCGATCCCTACCGCCACGGGCGCGTCTTGAGCCCCGGCGCCCGCATCACCCGGAAGACCGGCAGGAGCCCCACCGTCTCGTCGCAGTACGGGGTGCGGCGATACCACCAGCGGCTGCGGGCCGCCGGGTCCTTGGCGAAGGCCTCGTCTTTGAGCGCCTCCTGCCACTCGGCGGCGAGCTTCGGGTCCTTGAGCTTCTCGGCGACGATCCCTTCCAGGACCTGGGGAGAGATGTACTCCTTCTGCTCGAAGACCGTCGAGAGGAGACCCCAGGCGAGGAGCGAGTCGGGCGACTCGGGCTCCAGGAGCTGGACGGCGAGCTCGAAGTCGGGCTGGTCGGCCGGCACCCAGAGGGCGCCGGCGGGGATCTTCCGGTGCTCGGTCTGCCGCGCCACCTTGGCGGTCACCGCGGTCAGCCCCTGGTAGGGGGCCTTGGCAGGCTCCGGCGCGGCGAGCCGCATCGTTTCGACGTCGAGCTCGGCCGGATCGGTGACCCGTTCCACCCGGAAGCCGTGGCCGGCGAGGCGCGCCTCGATCTGCGGCCAGCCGGGGAGGACCAGGTAGCCGCGCGGCCGCGGCAGCTTCATCGTCGCCTTCGAGCGGTGGTACCAGGGGACCTCGATCTCGTGCACCTTGCCGCGGGTGTAGGTGAGGACCGGCTGGCCGGTGACGACCGAGGTGGGGAGGTGGGTCTCGTAGAGCGGCAGGCGGATGGGGTCGGCCTGCTCGCTCTCGGTCCAGGAGACCACGACCTCCGAGGGGGGCGCGTCCGGCCGGCCTAAGGCCACGGTGTGCGCCTCGGCCTGCTCGACCGCTTCGTGGAGCGCCGCCGGGTCCTTGCCGATCTCGGCGAGGAGGGCGACGAGGAAGTCGCGGGTGGCGAGCACCCGGTCCTGGTAGGGCTTGTAGGAGTGGGTCTCGACGAGGACCGAGGGGCGGTTCCTCAGGGGGAAGTAGCCGGTCGAGTAGCGCGCTCCGCCGACCCAGGAGCTGAATCCCTTCGTGGGGTCGTTCCTGTCTTTCAGGTCGACGTAGGGGCCGACCCGGTGGCCGGCTTTCTCGGTCGCCCGCAGGACCGCCGGCATGTGGGCGTTCAACCAGGCGCCGACCGGGGCCGGCGCCTGGGGGGCCTCGGCCCAGGACCAGGTGAGGACCCAGTCGTGGTCGACTCCGTCGGTGACGTGGTTGTCGACGTGGAGGTCGGGGTGCCAGGCGTTGACCAGGGCGACCAGGGAGCGCGCCTCGACGCTGTCGAGCTTCACGTGGTCGCGGTTCAGGTCGAGGCCGTTGGTCGTCGTGCGGAAGCCCATCCCGTCGACCGGGCCGTTCTGGTTCGGCCGGTTCCAGGGCGAGACCCGCTCGTGGCCGTCGACGTTGTAGATCGGCAGGATGAGGATCGTCGCCGCGTCGAGCAGCTCCCGCCGCCTCCCGAAGGCGAGGTCGCGCAGGAGGAGCAGGCAGGCGTCGTTGCCGTCGATCTCGCCGGCGTGGATGCTGTTCTGGATGAGGACGACCGGCTTGCGCGCGGCCTCGTCATTGCCGGCGTGGTCGGGCCTTTCCAGGCGCCGGCCGGCCTCGCCCTCTTCCTCGTGCTCGGGGGAGAAGACCTTCTCCTTCGAGAGGATGACCACCGGGAGCGGCCGACCCTCGCCCGAGCTGCCGTAGAAGCGCAGGGCCATCTCGGGGAGGCGCGCCTGGAGCTTTTTGAGGAATGCGAGGGTCTCATCGTAGCTCGGCGTGGCGCGGAAGCCCGCGACCTCGGCCGGGGTGCGCCATTCGAGGGGGATCGGCGATGTCTGCGGCATGGGGGGCTCCTGGACGGCGGTCGCTCCCCGGGCAGGGGCGGCCGGTAGCAGGGAGATCAAGGCTCCCCAGAGGCAGAGAGACGGCAGGCGCATGCGGATTCCTCCCTAGAGGGCGCCTGATGGTAGCAGAGGGGAAAGGCTGAGGTGGACGAGGAAGTGCGGAGGGGCCGGCCTTCCGGACAGGTCCAGAAGGCCGGCGGGAGGGGGTGTTACGGAGAGGGCGCCTCGGGGAGGGCCGGGCGCCCATGGGGGGGGAAGGCACCCCGAGGGTGCCATGACACTGAAACGGTCCACCGGCGCGCCAGGGCGCCGGCTTCCGTCACGGTGGGATCAAGTCTCACGGTAGGTCCTCCGCAGCTTCATATAGCAGTGTACGTATGAATCTCGAAAATGTCACGCCCCTGAGCGCAGCGTCTCCCTTCCGCCGCTTTCCCGCACCCTGTTGAGTGGAAGGCCCCACCGTGGGGTCGCACCGGCCCCCCATGAAGCCTCTGCGCGCCATCACCCTCGGGTTCCTCGCCCTCCTCTTCCTCTATGCGGGGCTGGACAAGGCGTTCCACTATGGCGGCTTCGTCAAAGCGCTCGACGGCTACGTGCTCGTCCCTCATGGGGCCGGGCCGCATCTCGCCCTGCCGCTCCTCGCCTGCGAGCTGCTGGTGGGAGTGGGGCTCCTCGTTCGGCCCTGGCAGCCGGCCGCGGTGCGGGTCGCGACCGTCCTGCTCGCCCTCTTCACCGTGGCCCTGGCGGTCAACCAGCGCTACGCCCCAGGAGCCGAGTGCGGCTGCTGGTTCACCTTGACCGTCTCCCGCGCCACGACTTCCCACATCGCCCAGGACCTGGTCCTGCTCGCCCTGGCGGTGGGCCTTTGGGTCGAGGAGCGGAAGGCCACCTCCACGACCGATATCGTAAGGAGATCCTGATGAACGGAAAGACGATCTTCACCGCCCTGCGGCTCCTCTTCCTCGCCGGCGCCATCCTCTTCACCTCGCTCGGCATGATGCCGAAGAAGTCGCACGCCATCCGCTGCAACGCCGACTGCGGGACGCAGGGACCCATCGCCTGCAACTATCCCTGCCGGCGCCCCGAGTGAGCCGGTTGGACAACGGCCGTTGCCACTCGCGGGTGTAGGGGATGCCCCGCGAGCGCACCTTCTGGCTCCTCCTGGCGACCCTGCTGGTGGCCGGGTGGGGCGCGAGCTTCTTCGACCACCGCGGGCCGCACAGCCTGCGTCTCGGCCTGGCACCGGACGCTCCGCCCCCCCTCGCCCAGCCGGCGGGAGGGCGGAGCTTCCGGCCGGCCCGGTTCGAGCTCCTCTCGACTCTCCCGGCCGGCGGGGCGGGGGCGGAGCTCACCCTCCCCACCGTCCTGCGGGTCGGCGGGCCGGGGGATCTCTACCTCCTGGACTCCGGGCGCGAGCGGGTGCTGAAGATTGCGGACGACGGGCGGCCTCGGGTCGCCTACGGTCCGGCCCCCGCCGACATCGGCAACCCCTCGGACCTGGCGGTCGCCGGTACCGGGGCGGTCTGGGTGTGCGACCCGGACGGCCGGCGGATCACTGTCTTTACCCCCGACGGCCGGGTGGCGCGGCGGATCGAGCCCCGGCAGCCGGTCTTCCGGCTGAGCGCTCCCGACGCCCAGGGCTTCGTCGCGACCTCCTTCTCCGACCGCTCGGAGACCCTCTTCCAGCGCTACTCGGCGGCGGGGAAGCTCGAATCGTCCTTCGGCCGCTTCTTCCCGGCAGAGGTGCAGACCGCCCTGACCGCCGACGGCTGGATCGTCGACCTGCCGGACGGCGGCTTTGTCTATCTCTTCCGCCACGCCGGCCTCCTCGCCGCCTACTCCCGAGACGGCCGGTTGCGGTACTTCCGCCGCACCGTCGTCCCGCTCCCCTGGCCGGAAGTGCGGGTCGACGTCGGCGGCAACCAGAGCTTCGGCCCCACCCCTCCGCTCGCCTCGGTGAGCGGCAGCGTGGTCGGCGGGGCGGGCGGCGAGCTCTACGTGCTGAGCGCCGAGGGGGCGCAAAAAGGGCGGGTGCTCGACGTCTACGGCGCGGCGGACGGCACCTATCGCTACTCCCTGGAGCCGCCGGAGGGGGATGCCCGGTCCGTGGTGCTGACCGCCGACCGGCTGTGGAGCGCCGGCCGGCGCGGTCTCACCCTCTGGCGGCGTGCCGGTTGAAGGGCTGAAGGGGGGGAGTGTCCTCGTCGGACGCGAAGGTATAGGATACCGGCGACAGCTGGGGGAGCCGCAAGGCTGAGAGTCCGGATCGCCCGGACGACCCTTACGACCTGATCTGGGTAATGCCAGCGAAGGGAAGCGATACCGGGGCGTCGACCGCCTGCCGAGCCGCACCCTTCCCCAGCCGGTGCGGCTTTTTCCGTTCCAGGAGGATACGACGTTGATCGACAGCGAGCCCCAGGTCCTTTCCGCCGATCTTTCCACCCCGACGGACTCCGCGGCGCTCGGCGCCCGGGTCGCCGGCTCCGGGCAGGGCGCCCGGGAGCCCTTCCCCGCCTCGCGGAAGATCTACGTCGAAGGGAGCCTGCCGGGGGTACGGGTGCCGATGCGGGAGGTCCGGCTCTCGCCGACCCGGCCGGCATCCGGCGGCGCGGCGGTCGAGAACTCCCCGGTCGTCCTCTACGATACCTCCGGCCCCTACACCGATCCCGCGGCGCCGATCGACCTCGAAGCCGGCCTGCCCGCCTTGCGGGAAGCCTGGATTCTTGGCCGCGGCGACGTCGCCCCGCTCTCCGGACCGACCTCGGAGTACGGCCGACAGCGGCTCGCCGATCCGCACCTCGCCCATCTCCGTTTCGCCCACCTCCGCCGGCCGCTCCGCGCCCGCGCCGGGGCGAACGTCACCCAGATGCACTACGCGCGGAAGGGGATCGTCACCCCGGAAATGGAGTTCGTCGCCCTGCGCGAGAACCAGGCCCGCGAGGCCGCTGGTCCGCAGGGCCTCCGGGTCGTGCCGGCGAACGGGGCGGGCGCGCACGGCGGTCATGGCGGCGGGATGGTCCAGCATCCCGGCCAATCCTGGGGAGCGCAGATCCCGGCCCGCATCACCCCCGAATTCGTCCGCGACGAGGTGGCGCGCGGCCGCGCCATCCTCCCGGCCAACGTCAACCACCCGGAGAGCGAGCCGATGGCGATCGGCCGCAATTTCCTGGTCAAGATCAACGCCAATCTCGGCAACTCCGCCGTCACCTCCTCGATCGAGGAGGAGGTGGAGAAGATGACCTGGGCCATCCGCTGGGGCGCCGACACGGTCATGGACCTGTCGACGGGGAAGAACATCCACGAGACCCGCGAGTGGATCCTGCGCAACTCGCCGGTGCCGATCGGCACCGTGCCGATCTACCAGGCGCTGGAGAAGGTGGGAGGGCGGCCGGAGGACCTCACCTGGGAGATCTACCGCGACACTCTGATCGAGCAGGCCGAGCAGGGGGTGGACTACTTCACCATCCACGCCGGGGTGCTCCTGCGCTACGTACCGCTCACCGCCGGCCGGATGACCGGCATCGTCTCGCGCGGCGGCTCGATCCACGCCAAGTGGTGCCTGGCGCACCACCGGGAGAACTTCACCTACGAGCACTTCTCTGAGATCTGCGAGATCATGCGGGCCTACGACGTCTCCTTCAGCCTGGGCGACGGCCTGCGCCCGGGCTCGATCGCCGACGCCAACGACGCCGCCCAGTTCGCCGAGCTCGACACCCTGGGCGAGCTCACCAGAGTCGCCTGGAGCCAGGACGTGCAGGTGATGATCGAAGGCCCCGGCCACGTCCCCATGCACTTGATCCAGGTCAACATGGAAAAGCAGCTCGCGGCCTGCGACGAGGCCCCCTTCTACACCCTGGGGCCGCTCACCACCGACATCGCCCCCGCCTACGACCACATCACCTCGGCGATCGGCGCCGCCATGATCGGCTGGTACGGCTGCGCCATGCTCTGCTACGTGACCCCCAAGGAGCACCTGGGGCTCCCCGACAAGGACGACGTCAAGGCCGGCGTCATCGCCTACAAGATCGCCGCCCACGCCGCCGACCTCGCCAAGGGCCACCCCGGCGCCCAGGCGCGCGACAACGCGCTCTCTAAGGCCCGCTTCGAGTTCCGCTGGGAGGATCAGTTCAACCTCGCGCTCGACCCCGACACGGCGCGCGCCTACCACGACGAGACCCTCCCCCAGGAGGGCGCCAAGCTTGCCCACTTCTGTTCCATGTGCGGCCCGCACTTCTGCTCGATGAAGATCACCGAGGAGGTCAGGGAGTACGCAGAGAAGCAGAAGCTCGACGAGCAGGAGGCCCTGGAAGCCGGAATGCGGGAGAAGGCGGAGGAGTTCCTGCGGGAGGGCGCGGCGATCTACCGGTAGGGCGGGGGAGCCGGCTACGCCGGCCTTTCGAAGCGGAGCTCCGGATTGCCATACGCTCGCTTGAGGAAGCGGGTGACCTCTTCAACCAGTTGTACCGAGGCGCGCTCCTGCTCGGCCGCCTTCTGGAAGAAAGACAGGGCGACCAGGGCCTCGCGGTGGATCTCCCGAGAGACGAAGATCTCGTGCATCTCCACTGCGAGCTGCCGGGTCTCGGAGGTCCGGCCCTGCCTCAGGTAGATTTTGGCGAGGTCCAGGAGCACGAGGGCGGCATCGTATCCGATTCCCTGGGCGACGAATTCGTCCCTGACGAGACGCAACTTCGCTTCTGCCGAATCCAGTTGGCCAAGACTTATTTCCAGTAGAGCCTCTGACCAGCAGACGTTAAGCCAGTCCCTACGCGTGCCCGTGACGGCAAGGCGATAGACCTCCGGTAGGATGGTTTTTGCCTCCTCGTAGCGACCGGTCTCAGTCAGATCGACCAAGAGGTTGTTGAAGGCGACGTAGACAAGTCGAGGCTCCTTCTCCGTATCGATAAGATCGAGAGCCTGGAAGAACAGGGAAATCCCTTTTTCCTGCTCGCCGGCATAGCCGTAAATCATCGCCTTGCTGATGAGTGCGCGACCCTGGCGGTGATCCTCGTGGATTCTCCGGTAGATGGAGATGACCTGATCGATGGTGGACAGCGCGGAGTCGAAACGACGCTGGGCGCGAAGCAGCGAGGTTTTCAAGTCGAGCACACGGGCTCGCTCCAGAGGATCGCCACTTCCCGCTTCGAGAAAGGACTCGGCTGTTGCGAAGGCTCTCTCGGCGTCCTTGAAATCGGAGAGGATGCGACGGATATTACCAATGCTGGCCCAGGCGCGGGCTCTGAAGTCGTTGCGGAGGACATGGCCACGATCTGCCGGTGTAATCTGTTCGGCGATTTCCAGCGCCAGCCGGGCGATCTCTTCCGCGCGCGGCGGGTCTTCCAAGCTACTGGTGGCGCATCGCTCAAGCAGGAAATCGGCAAGCGCGGCATTCTGGAAGCGACGATCGTCTTTGACCTTCCGGCGCTGCTCAATGAAAGGAAGGCTCAGGAGCTCTTCGGTGAGCCGTGGGGAGAGGTCCCGTTCCTCCTGGACTCGCAGCATGCGTTCCAGGGCCGATGCCTGGAGGCGCTCGAAGACCTGATCGTACTCGGCGGCGGCTTCCTCCTCCGGCCAGCCCTTCCTGGCCAGCCGCTCCAGGATCTCCGTCCCACCCCGCACCTCTCCCTTCAACCGGGAGCGGCAGGGGGCGCACATCGACAGATGCCGGCCTGCTTCGATCATCTCCTGAGGATCGAGGTCCGACGCGGCAAAGCGTTCCAGCGTGACCAGGTTCAGATGATTCGCAGGCATCGGCTCTCCTCTCGTGTCATCCGACAGATCGAGAAGGCAGGGTCGCCATACTGTCAATACGGTCTCCAGCCGAGTATGGATTATCGCACTATTTTGTGCAGGACAAACCATCGCCGGAGATATAGCTTTACGCATATATTAGAAATAGAGCGAGATTGGCGCGACCGGGCGCCGGCCCAATTCCGCCAAGGGCCGGCGCCCGATCCAAATTAATGGACGCCGTTGGGGTCGATCCGTGCGCCGTCCGTCGCCCAGAGGTGGCTGAACGCCGCCCAGAGCCTTCCCAGGAAGTCGAGGCCCTCGAATCTCGAGGCGACGGCGGAGTCGTCGTTCCGGATCGAGAGGGCGCGGGCCTCGACGGTCGACGGCAGGACGGAGAGAGCGGTGAGGAGCAGGGCGGCGGAAAGGACGCGACGCAGCGGGGAAGATGACATGACAGGTCTCCTTTCGAGGCGGGAAAGTCGCCTCTATGAGGAAGTGTGCCATTACGCAGCGCGGGGGCGATATTTTTGCCGGCTGAGGCCGAACTTTTCTCGTTTTGACTCCTCGTAATCGGTTTTTTGACCATATAGACGTCGGACGAGCCCGGCACTCGACCGGCCGCGAATCCGGCGTTTGTCTCCCAGTCGCCTGGGAAGACCACTGTTGAAGAAGAGACCGAAAGCCGTACGGTGGACGGCCCGGCCCGTATAAGATCCGCCGAGATCGCCTATGCCCAACCTCTCCCAGGCCGCAGCCCCCGTCCCCCGGCCGACCCGCGTTCTCGTCGTCGAGGACAACCTGGACGCCGCGGTGACCCTGGTCGACCTGCTCACCCTCTGGGGGTACGAGGTGAGCGCCGTGCACGACGGGCTCGCCGCCGTGGAGGTCGCTCCGGAGTACCGCCCCGACGTGGTGCTGCTCGACATCGGCCTGCCGGGGATCGACGGCTATGAGGTGGCGCGCCGGCTGCGCCGCCGTTCGGAGCTCGACGGCCTCCTCGTCGTCGCCGTCACCGGCTACGGCCAGGAGGGCGACCGGCAGCGTGCCCGCGAGGCCGGCTTCGACCACCACCTGGTCAAGCCGGTCGATCTGGAAACCCTGCGCCGCCTGCTGGGCGGCGCAGGGTCTCTCCTCTGACTTCCCTCGCTGCTCCTCCTTTACAGGGGCTTCAGCCAGGTGGTGCCGGCCAGGCGCTCGCCCCAGGAGAAGGAGACCTGGGAAGTGCAGCCCACGCTGGCGGGGCTGCCGACGCAGGCCGTGGGATTGCCGCTGGTGTTCCAGAACTGGCCGGCGCCGACCGGTTTGACGACGAAGACCCGCACCTCGCTGGTCGCGAAGGTGCAGCCGGTCTGACTTGAGTTGGCGCAGGCGGGGAGGATCTGGAGGGTTGAGTTGCCGAGGGTGCCGTCGCTCCCGAGATCGACTGTGATCGATGCCGAAACGCGCTGGAAGTCGGTACCCGCGGGGTAGACGTCGGCCAGGTAGGTGGTGCGCACGCCGCCCGCGATCGCCACCGCGTTGGCGCCGCGGTAGAGGGCGAGGAACTGATCGACGAGCTGGAAGCCCGGGGTGGCGGAGGTCGTGTCGTAGGCGGTCACCCGCAGGGTCTTGGCGAGGACGGCGAGCACGTGCAGGTCGGCGGCGGTGAAATCGCCATGGCAGGAGTCGACGATCCCGGCGAGCCCCCGCCCGGGTTTGGTATCGGCCGGGACGCCGCCGTCGTTCAGGACCACGTCGTCGATGATCAGCTTGGTCGAGTCGTTGGTGTTGTGGGTGGGATCGAGGGTCGGATCGAGCGAGACGGCGAGCGAGTCGGCGTCGTTGAAGGTCACGAGGTCCGAGTTCAGGTCGTTGCGCGTCATGCTGATCGAGTCGAGCTGCGGCCGCGCCGGGTTGCGCAGGAGCTTGACCTCGTCAGGGTTGGTCGAGAACCAGAGGTGGTGCTCGGGGGTGGCGGCCTTGGCGGCCCGGAGGGTGAGCTGATCGGAGTAGACGAGGCCGGCGAAGGCGCCGGTCGGCGAGCCGAAGGTGAGCACCGAGGTGATCGACTTGCTGGCGAAGTTGGGGCCGACCAGGAGACCGGTGCGGAAGACCAGGGCGGTCAGCTGGCTGGCATTGCAGCTCACCTCGGCGGGGGTGAGCTGGCGGGTGACCTGGGCCTGGGCCGCGGGAGTGATGGCGGCGGCGGCGAGAACGGCGAGAAGGGCGGCGGTCGTCTTGCCTGCTTGCGTGATCAAGGGACTTCCTCCAGATACGGTAAGGAGACCCCACCGGGGTCCGCTGCGGCTGCATGCGAGACGCGCGCCAGGGAGGCTGCTAGAGTTCTCCCCCGTGGAGCGCTACGTCGTCAACGAGATCTTCTACAGCCTGCAGGGGGAGGGGGTCCGCGCCGGCACGCCCAACCTCTTCCTGCGCTTCGCCCGCTGCAACCTGGCCTGTCGCGCCGAGACCCACGGCTTCGACTGCGACACCGAATTCGAGTCGGGCCGGCGGCTGACACTCCCCGAGATCGTGGCGGAGATGCGGACCCTCTCGGCCATCTGTGCCTGGGTGGTGCTCACCGGGGGGGAGCCCGCCCTCCAGGTCGACCGCGAGCTGATCGATACCCTGAACGGCGCCGGCTACCGGCTTGCCATCGAGACCAACGGCAGCGTCCTCCTGCCTACCGGCCTCGACTGGGTGACCGTCTCCCCGAAGGTCGCCGAGCATGCCATCCGCCAGCGGACCGCCCAGGAGGTCAAGTACGTCCGCGGATACGGACAGGCGATCCCGCAGACCGTCGTCGAGGCCGAGCACTACCTCATCTCGCCGGCCTTCGACGGTCAAGAGGTGGACGCCCGGACTCTCGACTGGTGCATCCGCCTGGCGCGGGACAACCCGCCCTGGCGGCTGTCGGTCCAGCAGCACAAGCTCTGGCAGGTACGCTGAAACGCTACGGCGAGGGGGCGAGGACGGCGAGCACCAGAAGCCGCTCGCTCCCGGTGTTGCGGATGCCGTGCGGCACCCCCTCCGGCGCGACCAGCAGCATGCCCGCCTCCATCGGCACCTCGCGTCCCTGGAGGAGGAAGACGCCGCGGCCGGCGAGGACGTGGTAGAGCTTGTCCATGCCGGAGTGGGCGTGCAGGCGGTGCTCCTGGCCGGGCTCGAAGCCGTTCAAACCGACGAGCATCCGCTCCGACTGGAAGAGCGTGGCCTTGCCCATACCCTGCGGGCTGTAGACGGCATGCTCTTCGAGGCGGAGGAGAATGGGTTCGTCCATGGTGACTCGCCGAGACCCCACTACTCTACCGCGCCAGGAGCTCCGGAGCACCGCCCCAATGCCGTCCCTATTCGCCCGCGCCCTCGTCCGGCTCTCCGCCCTCCGGGCCGTCCGTCGCTCCGCCATGCAGGAAGCGCAGGAAGCGATAGAAGCCGCCGAGCATCTCGGAGAGCGCCCTCTCCTCCTGCTCCGGGAGCTCCTCGGAGAGGCCGAGGACGGCGTAGACGTCGACCCCCCTCCCCTCGTCCGGCTCTCCGCCCTGGCGGGGCGAGAACGCCGGCCGTGGCGCCGGACGGACGGGCACCGTCGGGCGGCCGTTGATGATCTGCAGGGCGTTGTGAAGGTCGTTCAGGTCACAACCCAGGGTGGCGAGGATCTTGTCGAGGGTCTCCAGGGAGGGCCGCTGGCGGCCGGTCTCGTAGGCCGAGAGCATGCCCTTGGTGATCCCCGCCTCGCCGGCGATCTGGTATTGCTTCCTGCCGCGCCGGTCACGGAGCCAGCGCAACGCCGGCCCGAGACCGTTCAAAATGGATGTATGCACGTCGTCTCCTTACCGCAGTCGAACCACCGCGGCTATCGCCAAGGCGGGACGCCCGAAGGGGGCCCGCCGGTGGGGTTCGCAGCACCTTAGCTGGTAGGGCTCCGGGGTCTTCTTGGCAACCACCCTCGGGAACCACCGCCGCATGGAGAGATATTAGGCGTAATGAAAGCGTAAGTCAAGCGGCCAGGGAGCGGAAAAAGAACTAGAGAGCCGATGCCGCCCGGCGACCCGAGGGCGGGGCATCCCGCAGGGGGGGTGCGGATGGGGTAAAGTCCGGTTTGCGCGAGACATGGCACCCCTGCTATATTCCAGAAAAATGCGTTCTAGCGCGCGACCCTCCCACCAGCCTGCCCTGCGCTGGAGGTGTGCGCCCAATCCACGAAGTGCCGGCGACCTCTGTCGGCGAAGAGCGACCGGCATGAGGCCGAGGAGCAGATGATGGGGACGAGGCTGTTTGTAGGGAATCTGTCTTTCAACACCACGAGCGAGGAGCTCAACGAGCTGTTCTCGCAGGCCGGGACCTGCAAGTCCGCGACGGTCATGACCGACCGCGCGACCGGGCGCTCGCGCGGCTTCGGCTTCGTGGAGATGTCCACCGAGGAGGAGGCCCAGAAGGCCATCTCGGAGTTCAATGGGCGCGACTTCGGGGGCCGGAACCTGAACGTCAACGAGGCGCGCGAGCGCACCCCGGGTAGCGGCGGCGGCGGGGGCGGTCCCCGCGGCGGTGGCTACGGTGGCGGCCACGGGGGCGGCGGCTACGGCGGCGGCGACTTCGGCGGCG
>Ga0137403_10002893_pt1 | contig 20799 bp, 30 predicted proteins | sample CZOMad2_1_16fung_FD_122057 | JGI IMG/M metagenome (GOLD analysis project Ga0137403, IMG submission 122057) | Vadose zone soil fungal communities from Angelo Coast Range Reserve, California, USA - CZOMad2_1_16fungal (Hybrid Assembly) | ecosystem: Environmental > Terrestrial > Soil > Vadose zone...
AAGCCGAAGGCACCGGGCTCGGGTTAGCCCTCTCACGGAAGTTCATCGAACTCCATGGCGGAAGGATCTGGGTGAAGAGCCAGATGGGGCAAGGCTCGACTTTCACGTTCACGCTTCCGGTGCGTCGTGAGGAATGAGCCGATCCTGCCACAATAAACTCATGAACCCAGTGTCTCATTCTTGTTGACAGGTTCCGCTGGCCGCATTTCAGCGGCGCCGGGCGGAGGTGTTGGCGCTCTTGCGATCCCTCTCGCCGGCGGAGTGGGAGCGCGGAGGCGTCCACCTCAGCCGGGGTCGCCTCACTCTTGCCGACTGGGTCGGCACGCTTGCGGCGCACGACGACAACCACGTCGCCCAGCTCCGCCGAGCGCTCGAAGGTCGGGTATGAGGTCGGCGGCTTGGTCATGCCTCAATCTAATGTCTGGCCCGCGTCGGTTGCCCCGGCCGTTGCCCGTGACCGTTAGAGGGTCCGCCTAACCGATGGCGCAGGATTGCCCGAAATGCGGTCTCGCCAATCCGGATACCGCGCAGCGCTGCGACTGCGGCTATGACTTCTCACGACGGCCAGACGGCGTACCTCTCTCTCGCGGGCTTCCTCATGATAATGCCGGTCGCGCTTCTTTTCTCCCTCGTGATCCTCGCGGTCTGGAAACGATGGTGGCTCTTTCTGGGGCTCGCGCCAATAGCCGCGGTGGGGACCGCCATCGCACCGGCGGTGTTAAGTTGAGGACACTTGGGCCTCGCGACATTGCTCTCGGGGGGAGTTTAAGCGCGATCCGTTGACGTCGACGAGGAACAGACATGATCGCTTTCGAAGTGTCGCTGAATGGCAAGCGGGCCTGTGTCGCGGGTGTCGAAGGATTCGGAGTGTTATCTGCGATCTTGAGCTGGGTTCGTAGGCACCCCGAGAAGAGGCGCCAGAGTCGGACAACGGCGGAGGGCCTCATCGTCGTCGGTGGTCTTCGGAGCGAGGCCTCCGGGCCGGGCGAGCATCTCAAATGGATCAGCCGTAGTCTTCGTGTCGGGGACCGCGTCTCGATCCGGGTCGTCGATACCCTCAAGGTCGATGTGCCGGCGACCCGGCACCGCGACGATCCCGTGACGATCGAGCGAGCGAAGCGGCAGTATCTCCAACGTCTCAAGAAGGAACTGAAGGATAGGTCAGTCGCGACGCCGTCTAACAAGGGCGCGGCACCCGACCGTGGCCGCGCGGGCGTTCGGGCGAAGCGCGCGGCGCCACGTCGTGGCCGCAGCGGGTGACCGAGTGATGGACGACTCCAAAGGTCTTGAGGTTGGGACTCCCAACCTGGGCGGTGGTCGCGGAGCTCTGAGTGATTGGATGACGCAGCGCTGGGTCCAGCTCACGGGCAAGCGCGTCGACTTGAGCGACTATCCATGGCTCGAGGGGCCGATCGGCGATGTAGAGCTGATCGGCTCCGCCTTCTTCCGACGCCTCGCGGAGAGGAAGGACCTCGATTTCGTGGCGGACGGACCGGGCCGTGGGCTCATCAACGACTTCTCCCGTCTCAGGGGCCCAGCGTGTAGCCCGGAGAACGTGGATCCTCGGGTGGTCACGTTCTACGAGAACACCGCCGAATTCGAGTTCGACATCTGGTCGGAGTGGTGTGGAGCGTTCCGGCCGTTCGGAGGCGCTCTTGCCGCCATCTTCAGCCGGCGCCTTCAGCAGCTCAATGTTCCGCTGTCGCCCCTTGACACGAAGCTTGGAATCACGAGCGATGTGGTGCAACTCAAGGAACGGTCGGGCCGGGTCGTGTACACGGCCTGGGTGCGAGATGTCGTGGCGACGCAGAGAACGCTGTATGCGGGCAGCTATTCGGTCTGTAACGTTCCCGGGTACCCCGGCCCCTGCGTGAAGGTGGTCTTCCCGCTACCAAATGGAAGCGCGATAGTGATCATGCGTCCCGAATCGAGCCCGGACGGTAGCTTCACGGTGCGGTCTGCCGGCGCTCGGTTTGGCGACCCGGGGTTCTACTTCTTCGTCGAAGAGAAACCAGGCCGCGGGTGGGCACGTCATGTGCGCACCCTCAAGGAAACCATTCGCGTGTACACCGACGCCCAGGGTACCCTGCGCGCGGACCACGACCTCTGGATCTGGCGAGCGCGATTTCTGCGCCTTCACTACAAGATGCGAAAGCGTGCCAGTTCCTGAAGGGTCCGCGCCCGTTATACCGTAACAACGTCCGACACGGAGGATCTGAGATGCCTCCTCGCATTCGGCTCGTCTTCGCGACCCTGAGCCTGGTCATGTTCTTTGTCGCCGCGGTCCCGCTCTACGGGGAGCTCTTTCGGCACCGCGACATTTGGTGGACGCCATTCGCGATGCTCGTGCCGCTCGGCGAGAGCATGGATCGGGTGGAGATCTACGCTCGAGGCAAGCCCCTCGCGGCTCTGCTCCGGGCCGGACAGCTGCGGATTGCGGAGGAAGGCGGATCGAGCACGCTGACCATCAACGATGTGGGCCTCCGTTTCAACAACTGGGACCGGGTCCGAGTCGAGCGCCTCCCGCTGCTGCTTGTGTACGCCGCGGGCTGTGGCGTCACCGCGTGCATGTTTCTGCTGGTCCTGACCGGACGCCTTGCCTATCGCGGTGAGAGGGAACGGTGAAGCGTCGTTACGTGGTGATGATCAAGCGTCATGTCCCTTTGATGTTGGGGGGACTGGCTCTCGCGTTCGGCCTCGTTGTCGGCAACGCGCTGGGTAGCCTGAGCGGAGACGACATCGAAATTCTCAACGATCCAAGCCCCTCCGCCCCGGATAGAATCGACCTCGGGCGTAGCTTTGGCCCGGCACTCTGCGTCTCGAGGCCAGGGGGCAGACGATTCCTTGAAATGTTGCCTCACCAATGGAACTTTGGAGCTTGTGGAGGCGAGGACGCTTGGAGCAGGCGTGGTCCATCTCCATTACCCTGCGAAGGGGAACGAATGCCTGAGCAAGCGGGGATGGACGCTGCCGACGCGAAGGACGACGGATGATCCGGAAGCTCGGGTCGGGGGAATACCGGTTGTACTCACGGAAGAAGGATCCGAAGACCGGCAAGCGCCGGAATCTAGGGACGTTCAGGACTCGCGCGGAGGCCGAAAAGCATGAGCGCGCGGTACAGTTCTTCAAGCGCCGCGGTTAGCAACCACATGGCCGCAACGCTTCGCCAAGCCGAGCGCGGCGATATCCCACGGTAGGCGGCGAGGGATCATGGAGACTCAGCGCGCCGACCGGCAGCTCCGAAAGCGCATCTTCTTGGGCGTGCTTTTGGCAGCCGTCGCGGGTGTCGTCGGGCTGGTGGCGGTGCAGAACTGGCTGAGCGAGCTGCTACGCCGGCCTCCAGCGGCAGGCACCAAGCAGGCCACGCTCGTCGCCGTTCTAGCTTGGAGCATCGGCGTCACGTGCCTGCTGCTCGTGGGCCTTGCCGTGTACGTGTGGCGTTTCGGCAATCGCATAAGAACGGCAATGCAATGTCCCCCACCCCGCCCGCGCGTTATCCGCGACACGATCGTCGTGCGCGGCTCGGCCGCCGCCGGCCGGGCCAGTATTCTTCAAGTCATCGCGGTAGTGCTTGGCCTCTGTGCCGTCGGGCTCTTGGCGGCAACGTGGCGCCTCCTTTCGCTCCTAGGCGCCCATGCCGCCTGACCGTCCATCGAGCGGACGGCCCACGGCTTGCCGTGGGCGGGCGATCATGTCAAAGATTAGCTGTCGTGGGGAAGGCGGGAAGCGATAGTGGAAGTTCTCTGCTATGCCGTGTACGTCGTCGTCAAGTGCATCGCGTACGTGACATGGTGCTTCGTCGGTCTACGGCTCTTGGCCCCCGAGCAGCCGAGACCACTGCGGCGTGCGGGACTGCTGGGTGTCGCGCGCCTCGGGCTTGGCGTCGTGGTGGGAGTGTTCATCTTCTTCGCGGCGCTGTCGATGAACAACGCGACTCGCAACGCACCGCTGACGTACCTCTCGATTTACGTCCCGGTGCGCGTCGTCGAGTGGGCGATCTTCCATGTTCTCGTATCGCGAACTGTCCAGTGGCCGAAGTCGCCGGCCTGGGTACTGGGTGGCGTGGGGGTGTCCTGCTTGGCGGACATCCCGCTCGGCATCATGGAAGGCGGGGTGGTGCCAGTGGGGAGACCGTTTTGCTAGGCCGGGTAGTCGGGCGCGGCCGGTGGCCAGCACCGGCAATGTTGAAAGGTCACGAGGCATGATCAAGTTCGATCATCTCCGGATCCCGGTGGCTGACCTGGCTCGGTCCCGTGACTGGTACATTCGCACGCTCGGCCTGAAGGTTGAGTTCGAGGTTCCGGACCGGCGTACGGTCGCGCTCCAGGACACCGGCGGCTTCACGATCTTCCTTCAGGAGCTCCGATCCCTCGTGGTGCCGAACCAGTGCGCGCTGTGGTTTCAAGTCACCGATGTCGACTCCACGTTCGCGGACTGGTCGGCACGGGGAGTCGAGTTCGCTCATGGCCCGCGCAAGTCCTACTGGGGCTATGGAGCCGAGCTCGTCGATCCCGACGGGTACTTGATTCGGCTCTGGGACGAGCATTCGATGAAGGAGAAGTGAGCGCGCGTGAGGCGATGAGCCTACTTGAGCCCGGGTCTTTCCGGTCCGTCAAAGTCGATGACCTACCCTGGCGGCCATCGGCAATGGCGTCGGGTGTTTTCGTGAGGGACATCGCCGTCACGGACGGCTGGGAGATGCAGCTCGTCCGGTGCGAACCGGGAGCGCGGTTTCCCCTTCACACCCACGAGAGTCCCGAGTTCCTGTTCATACTGGAGGGCGAGCTCGTGCAAGCGGGGCGCCGGCTGGGCCCCGGATGGGCGAGTGTCGCGAGCGCGGGAACTATCGACGCCGACGTGCACTCGGAAATCGGGTGTGTCTTTGTCCTTGTCGATCGGGCGTGACATATCCTTGCCGGTGGCGGTCCGGGGGCGTCTCGCCGCGCCATGATGCAAGAACAGGTCGCGGAGCTGCTTCCGAAACGGGAAGGTCATTTCGTGTTTGAGTCGGGTCATCACGGTGAGGTCTGGCTCGACCTGGAGCGGCTCCTCCTGCACCCTGAACGCGTGCAACCATTGGCGGAGGCGCTTGCGGACCGTCTCCGCCGACACCGGGCGGAGGCGGTATGTGGGCCCCTCGTCGAGGGCGCGTTCGTGGCTCTCATGGTCGCATCGTCGCTCGGCCTGCCCTTCTCCTACTCGGCGCCGGTGCGGAACCAAGGTGCGGCTGGTCTGTTTCCGGTCTCCTACCCAATCCCCAAGCCCCTCGCGCCCGAGCTCCGGAGCAAACGCGTGGTGATAGTCAACGACGTCGTCAACGCGGGATCGGCCGTTCGCGGCACCCTCGCCGCGCTCGAGCAGTGCGGCGCCCGGCCCGTCGCGATTGGGACACTCGCGGCGTACGGCGATGCCGCGAGCGAGCTGGCGGCAGCACATGGTCTTGCGTTGGAGACTCTCGCGTCGTTTCCCAGCCGGATCTGGGAGCCCGGCGCCTGCCCCTTGTGTGCGAAGGGCGTACCGCTGAAAACGTAGCGGCTCGCGGTCCGTACTGTGGTGGACGATTCCCGTGGCGGGAAGGCTCCGCGAACGAAGGAGGCCGAAATGACACCTCTCAAGCTCCTGAGTTGGGCGCTGTGGAGTGTGGTATTCCCCCTGACGGCCCTTCCAAGCCTGGCCGCCGACTACCCCGCGCCGAAGGAAGGCAGCTGGGTGGTGCGCAACTTCCGCTTTCACACCGGCGAGGTTCTGCCCGAGCTGCGCCTCCACTACACGACGGTCGGCGCGCCCACCGGAGAGCCGGTGCTCATCCTGCACGGCACGACCGGATCGGGCGCCGGCATGCTCACCCCCGCGTTCGCCGGAGAGCTCTTCGGCCCCGGGCAGCCGCTGGACGCCAGCCGTTACTACGTCATCCTGCCGGACGCCATCGGCACCGGCAAATCCTCCAAACCGTCGGACGGCCTGCGCGCGAGCTTCTCGAAGTACAACTACGATGACATGGTCGACGCGCATTACCGGCTGGTCACGGAGCACCTGGGCGTCCGCCACCTGCGGCTAGTGCTTGGGAACTCGATGGGCGGCATGCACACCTGGATCTGGGCCCAGAAGTATCCGGACTTCATGGATGTGGCCGTGCCGATGGCGTCATTGCCGACGGAGATGTCCGGCCGCAATTGGATGATGCGCCGTCTGATCATCGATTCCATCCGCAACGACCCGGAGTGGATGAACGGCAACTACACCAAGCAGCCCCGCAGCCTCCAGTTTGCCTCGGTGTTCTACGGCATTGCCACCAATGGCGGGAACCAGCGACTCTACACGGCGGCGCCGACGCGTGACAAAGCCGATCAGTTGCTCAACCAGCGCCTGAGCGCACGGTTCTCCGGTGATGCCAACGACCACCTCTTCCAGTGGGAGGCCTCGCGCGACTACAACGCTTCGGCGGGCCTGGAGCGCATCAAGGCGACACTGTTGGCGATCAACTCGGCAGACGACGAGCGCAACCCGCCGGAGCTCGGCCTGCTGGACCGCGAGATCAAGCGGGTGACAAACGGCCGCGTGCTGCTGATCCCGGCGAGCGACCAGACCGCCGGCCACGGCACCACCGCCCAGGCGGGGTTCTGGAAGCAGGACCTGGCGGAGCTGCTGCAAAGCGCGTCGCGCGGGGGGAAATAGGTGCGGCGAGCTGAGCCGCGAATCAGTGCCGCGATGGCGCCAAAACGCGCAAGGGTCGCCACGGCGTGATGTACGCCAAGGCGTTCTTTGATCTCCAATTTCAGCTTGCCTGGAAGGTCACCGCCCTCTCCGGAATGCCGTTGGCACGCGCTCTGTTGGAGTACACGAATTTCTATATCCGGTTTGGCTCGGGTCGGGACTTTGATCCGGCTCATCCGACCTGGCGGGAGTACCTGGCTGGCCTGCAGGATTCGTACGATGGTCGCGAGTGGACGTATCGCTTTTACCTGACGCGACCGGAGGCGATGGCGGCACCCACTGTGGTCGCGACCTTTGGCTGTTTTTCCTACGCCCGGTGGAGTGGTGATCGTATCCGCCTCCACTTTCAGAATGCCGAGACGGATGGGCGCTCCCCGTTGGGGATCGAACGGCTTGGTCAGCGAACGGCGGAGTTGGCCGCGCTCTTCGAGCATGTGAAACGCACCGTGCCGCTGCCGCTCCAGGTGGTGGGGGCGTCGTGGCTCTACAATCTCGGCGCCTATCGTCGTCTGTTTCCGGCCCCGTACCTGGCGACCGCTCGCGTAATCCACCATCGATTTCAGCACATGCCACTGTGGGGGCAATTTCTGGACCGGTATGGGGAGATCAGAGAGAGTATGACGCGGCCGTTCCTGGGGCGACTCGAGCGGCAGACGAGCCTGGACGGGCTGGACCAGTGCTTCCCATTTCCGGTGCTCGCAGTCGAGGGGTCGGTGCTGGAGTTCCACCATTTCTACGAGGCCAATCGGCGGGCCACCCAGAGGAAAGATGGTTGACCTCCGGCCGCTCGACTCGGCGGACCGCGCCTTCCTGGAAGAAATGCTGTTCGAGGCGGTCTTCTGGAACCCCGCTTGGTCGCGGCCGCCCCTGGGCGAGTTCCGGGAGCAGCCCGAGTTCACGAAGCTCCTGGCCGACTGGGGTCGCCCGGGAGACCGAGGTGTTCTTGCTGAAGAGCAGGGGACGAGGATTGGCGTGGCGTGGTTTCGCCTCTGGACGCCCGAGTTCCACTCCTATGGCTTCGTGGACGCCGAGACTCCGGAGCTGGGCATCGCCGTGGTTTCGGCCCGCCGTTCGAAGGGAGTCGGACGCTCTCTTCTCCGGGCGCTGGTCGAGATCGCGCGCGGAGACGGGCATCGGGCCCTCAGCCTGAGCGTGAGTCCGTCCAACTACGCGCGAGCCTTCTACGAGGCCGAGGGTTTCCACAAGGTTGGCGAATCCGGCACGTCGTGGACTCTCATGCTTCGTCTCCACCGCGCGCAGCCATGCTGAGCCTGCTCGGCCTCCTCGCGGTGGGGTGCTGCGGCTTGTTCGCCGGCGCTGCGCTCTACATCAACCTCGTCGAGCATCCGGCTCGAATGAGCTGCGGCGTGGAGGTTGCGCTCCGGGAGTGGGCGCCAAGCTACGAGCGCGCCGCGACCATGCAGGCGTCCCTGGCTGTGCTCGGCGGGGTGAGCGGGGTGTTGGCGTGGGCTCTCCGGGGCGGTCTCGGTTACCTCGTCGGGGCCCTGCTCCTGCTCGCCGTGGTGCCGTTCACGCTCCTCGTCGTCTTCCCGACAAACAAGCGTCTGCTGGAACTCCATGGCAGCGGCCAGATTGGCAACGCCTACGAGCTGCTCAAGCGCTGGAACGCGCTTCACGCGGTACGGAGCGGGCTGAGCGTGGTGGCATTCGCATTCATGTTATTCGCCCTCCGGGGTTAGATGTCGAATCGAATCGACACCACCGCCGTCCTGCACCCTCTGGGATCACGTTCGCCGCCGCGACCAATGCCGCGTGGTGGGTGCTGGTGTTATGGTTCGTGGTGGTCATTGTGCGTGCGGCCAGGCGTCGGTTCGGGAACTCGCGGGGGAATCGGTGAGGGCGTGCGAGCGGGAAACCCCGAAGGGAGGAACGGTCATGATCATGCGGATCACGTGGGGCAAGCTCCGGGCCGGCTCGTGGAACGAGTTCGAGCGGACGTACAAGGCGACGGTGGCCGCCAAGGGCGGCAAAAGCAAGGGTCTGCGCGGGCGGTGGCTCCTTCAGGACACGGCCGATGCGGATACGGGGTTCGCGGTTAGCCTGTGGGAAGGCGCGGGGGACATGCAGGCCTACGAACAGAGCGACCTCTACCAGAAGGAGTTCGCGCCCGCGCTCCAGCCATTCTTCGTCGGGGAGTACAAGACGTATCGCTGCGAGGTCAAGTACATGCAATAGGCCGCGCGGGGCGGCGCGGTCGCGCACGACCAAGGGAGAGAGGCGATGAAGGGCCTCATCAAGAGCGCGTGGGGGTCCGCGGATCCGACCCAGGCGGCGTTTCCCTTCCACCACGCCAACGCATTCGTGGAAGCGGGTCACGAGGTCCAGGTCTTCCTGCTGGGCGAGGCGGTCTCGCTGATGCGGGCGGCGGTGGCCGAGTCCGTGGTGCCCGTGGGATGGGCGCCGCTCGCCGATGCGCTGGCAAAGATAGTCGAGCACCGTGTTCCGATCCACGTCTGAGGCGCCTGCGCGAGGGCCCGGGGGGTCCTGGATACCGATCTGACGGGCAAGAACGCGAGCTTCTCGAATCCGGCGATCTTCGTCGGTCTGGTGGAGTGGGCCGACAAGGTCCTCACGGAGTAGGAGCGCGGCCATGTCGTGCCGGGCGATGGGGGGACGGTGATTCGGGACCGGCTGGTGCCCGTCGCGCTGTCGGTACTGGTCATCGTCCTGGTGGCGATCGTGCAGGAGCGCTCGCGGGCTCTCGCGGCCCTCCTCGCCACCATGCCCCTCACCGCGCCCCTCGCCATGTGGATCGTGTTCTCGGCCAGTGGAGGCGACCAGCGTCAGACCGCCGACTTCGTGCGGTCCATGGTCGTGGGCTTCGCCGCGTCCCTCATCTTCGTGCTGGCGTGCTGGCTCGGCCTCCGGCAGGCGTGGGGCTTCGGGATGACGCTCCTCGTCGCCTCGATCGTTTGGCTCGCGGTCGTCATGGGCTGGCACTGGCTCGCGAGATGACCGGAGCCGTGACCATCGAACAGTTGACGGGGTCGCCGGTCGAGCACGTGGCCGAGCTGGTCGCGGAGAGCGAGCGACACGGGCTGCGCTTCGTCCGGCGGCTCGCCGAGGAGTGGACCCGCGGCGCGAATCGGTTCGACCAGCCCGGCGAGGCGCTGTTCGTCGCCCGGATCGGCGAGCGCGTGGTCGGCGTGTGTGGGCTCAACGTCGATCCCTACGCCGCCGAGCCGAGGGTTGGTCGGGTGCGCCACCTGTACGTCCTGTCCGAGCAGCGGCGGCTCGGGGTGGGCCGGCGGCTGGTCTCCGAGGTCATCGAAGTCGCGCGCGGACGATTCGACCGCCTCCGGCTGAGGACCGCGGCCCCCGGGGCCGCGCAGCTCTACCAAGCGCTCGGCTTTCGCCCGAGCGTCGGGACCGACGACTGCACTCACATCATGACGCTATGAGGATGTAATCTTTTGGGCGAGCGTGTCGTGAGACGGCACCCCAAAAGGAGCGCGGGCAGATGCAGCTACAGGACATGTATCCGGTCATCGTCACCCCCCATCACAAGGAGTGCCGGGACTTCTATGCGCGCTGGTTCGGGTCCGCGGTGGTTTTTGAGGCGTCGTGGTTCGTCCTGCTGGCGTTGCCGGGCGATCCACCGCGGACGGTGGCCTTCATGGCCCCCGACCATCCGTCCTCGCCCCCCGGCCCCGAGATCTTCAACGGCACGGGCCTCTTCCTCACCTTCCAGGTGTCGGATGCCGCGGCGGAGTTCTCGCGACTCGAGCGGGCGGGCGCGACGTTTGCGTACCCGTTGCGGGACGAACCGTGGGGGCAGCGTCGCTTCGCGCTGCGGGATCCGTCCGGCTGCTGGGTCGACGTGGTCGAGCACACGGAAGCGGCGCCGGGCTTCTGGGATCCCTTTGTCTCGTAGCGACCGGTGAACCGCTCGGCTCTCGACCACCCCGCGAACGCCGGCCTACGTCGCCGCGGCGAGGCGCGGCATCAGCGATCGAGCACGCCGGCGCTCGCTTCTCCCGATCAGGTCGAGCGACCGTACGAGACGCTGGGGACGCATCCTGATGTCGTCGCCCGGCTCTGGGACGAGCTCCCGGCCGGGCTTCCCGTGGATTGTCGAGTGGTCTTCTACGGCTCTCCCGCCTTGATTCACCCGACGACCGGCATCGTGTTCGGCTACGCGGGTGGCACCCACACCTACGCGCTCCGACTTCCCGAGCGGGAACGGGCGGAAGCGATCCGTGCCGGCGCCACGCGGATCAAGCACTACCCCGGGCTCCAGCGGAGCTTCGACCTCGACGACTTCGGACCCGAGTGGGTATTCTGCGGGTGGCTCCGGGGCGAAGAAGCGTGGTGTCTTTCCGCGTTCGAGAGTGCGGGCGACGGATGACCGCTGGCCCGCATTCACGCCACGCCATGCAACTCGTCTGGCCTTCCCCGCCGCATCTCGATAGCTATGTCGCCGCCCTCGAGCGCGGCTGGTCGCCGGACAACATTCGCGGCGAGGTGACCGCACGCGAGGAACGGAGGAAGATTGCCACGGACCCCGCCGCATTCCTCGCCGGTCTAGTAGACCGCGAGGCCAAGGGCCCGCCCATCACGCTACCCGACGGCTCCACTGTCCCACGCCTTCCCGGGTATCGTCGTTGGATGTGGGACGGGGAGTTCTGCGGGAGCATCGGCTTTCGTTGGCAGTCCGGCACTACGGCGCTTCCCCCACATTGTCTGGGGCACATAGGGTACGCGGTCGTTCCTTGGAAGCAGGGAAGAGGGTATGCAACACTCGCGCTCAGGCTGTTGCTGCCAGAGGCCCGCGCCGAAGGCTTACCGTTCGTCGAGATCACGACCGATCCAACGAACTTGGCCTCTCAACGCGTGATTCTAGCGAATGGTGGGGTTCTGGTCGAACGCTTCACCACGCCCGCCCAGCTCGGAGCGACTGAAACCCTTCGGTTCAGAATCGAGCTCGGGGGACCGGACGCGAGATGACCAGCAAGAAGCTCGGCGAGGTGGAGTGATGGCGCCGAAGCCGTTTCGATTCGGCGTGAATGTGTGGGGCGCGGGATCCCCCCGCGAGTGGATCGACAAGGCCCGGAAGATCGAGGCGCTGGGCTACTCGGTCCTGACGGTGCCGGATCACCTGGGGGAGTTCTTCGCGCCCCTGCCGGCGCTGATGAGCGCGGCGGCGGCGACGACGCGTCTCCGGGTGGGCACGAACGTGCTCAACAACGATTTCCGGCACCCAGTAATCGTGGCACGGGAGGCCGCCACCGCCGACGTCCTGACCGACGGCCGCCTGCAGCTCGGCCTGGGCGCGGGCCACATGAAGTCGGAGTACGACGAGGCCGGGCTGCGCTTCGATGCCGGGGCCACCAGGGTCGAGCGGCTGGCGGAGGCGGTCACCATCGTGAAGGGCTTGCTCGGGGGTGAGACAGTCACCTTCACCGGCCGGCACTATCGAGTGACCGGGCACAAGATCCACCCGCTTCCCATCCAGCGCCCCCACCCGCCTATCCTGATCGGCGGCAATGGCCGGCGACTCCTCGCGCTCGCGGCGAAGGAAGCCGACATCGTGGGGCTGTCGGGCATCACCTTCCGGAGCGGGGGGGCCGAGCGGGACCTGTCCGGCTGGCGCGCCGCGGGCGTCGACGAGCGGCTCCGGCTCATCCGAGAGGCAGCCGGAGACCGCTACGAGCACCTCCAGCTGAACGCGCTGGTCCAGCGCGTGGTGGTGACCGACAATCGCCGCCAGGCGGCCGAGGAGCTCGCGAGGCGCTGGCCGCCGCTGAGCCCGGACGAGATCCTGGCGAGCCCCTACGTCCTGGTCGGACCGATCGAGCAGCAGGTCGAGGATCTTCAAGCACGGAGGGAGCGATGGAACATCTCCTACTACGTCGTCTTCGAGCCGTACGTGGACGCCTTCGCCCCGGTCGTGGCCAGGCTCGCGGGTAGCTAGATGAAAATCGCGATTGGCTCCGACCACGCCGGCTTCCGCTACAAGGAAATCTTGAAAGCCGCCCTCGCCGCGCGCGGGCACGAGGTGCGCGACTTCGGTACCAGCTCGTCGACTCCCGTCGACTATCCCCTGTTCATCCGGCCGGTGGCGGTGGGAGTGGCGCGCGGCGAGTTCGAGCGGGGCATCGTCCTGGGGGGCTCGGGCAACGGCGAGGCGATCGTCGCCAACCGGGTCCGCGGCGTCCGCTGCACCATCGGGTGGAATGTCGAGTCCGTGCGCCTCGGGCGCGCGCACAACGACTCGAACGTCTTGTCGCTGGGGGAGCGCTTCGTCGCGGAGGGAGACCTCATGGCCATGCTCGACATGTGGCTGAGCACGCCCTTCGAAGGCGGACGTCACCAGAGAAGAATCGAGCTCATCGACGAGGTGGATGGCGCGTAGCCGGCGGAGGTTCGTGCGCTGGATCGCGTGGGCGGCGGCCCTCGGGCTCGCCGCGCTGAGCCTGGCGATGGTCTCGCCGATCGGCGGCTGGCTCCAGTCCTTCGTGTTCGGCACCGGGGTGCGCTGGGCGGACGCCTACCGCGCCCTGGATACGGTGGAGCCGGATCTCCCGGGCAATCCGCGCGAGATCGAGCGGCTCCGTGTCGCCTGGGCGCAGGTGGACGGAGAGCCGCCGGCCGGGGCTCCGCTGGGGGCGCGCCTCCACCGGCCGGGCATGCTGGCGCATCTGCGCTACGAGACGCTCGACGAGCGCGGCGAGCGGATGGACGAGTGGCAGGTGCGCGCGGTGGTGCCGTCGCTGAGCCATGACGCCAGCCCGGCCTGGCACGGCGGCTGCCCGGACGGATGCCGCCATGAGGTGGCGCGCGCCGGCGGCATGCGGCTCCGGCGCAGCGGCGAGCCGGGCATCGCCTCGGAATGGGTGCTGCGCATGCCCGTCGGCCAGGTCTTCGACCTCGGCGCGCGGCCGCTCGTCACGCACGACTTCCTCGACGCCGAGCCGCGGCGGCTGAGCCTCACGTCGGTGCGGGTGGGCGGCCGGTCGGTCAATCGCCCCGCGAATATCCGGGTCACCCTCGTGGAGGCGTGCCCCGCCCGGGTCCGCGTGGGCACGCTGACGCGTCTCGAGGTCTATCCCAGTGCCACCATCGCGATCTCGCGTGGGTTCCGCTATACCCGCTGGGTCCAGCTCGACCGGTGCGGCGCGCTCTCGCCGCTCCCGGGCGCGGTGAGCGAGCCGCTGCCCGTGACGGCCACGGGCGTCGTCGCGCCGGAGCCGATCGCGCGCGGCGCGGGGGCCCTGCGCCGCGAGGCCGGCACGGGCTTCTCGACGTTCCGGGTGGACGAGACGTGGCTGGCGCGGCACGGGACGCCGGTCGTGCTCCAGGTGGACGCGATCTGCCGGTTCTATGACGGCCCGGCGAGCTGGGAGCGCCGCCCTCCGCCCTCTCCTCCCGGGCCCGTTCGGCTCGGGCCGCTGCCGGGCGACGAGATCGGCAAGGGGGAGCGGCTGGTGGCGGAGCTGCCGCGCGACACCGCGCTCTTCTGGCTGCGCTGGTTCGAGCAGAACGAGGACAACCGGTCGGCGCGCGGCGTCGCCCGTCGAGAGGCGCTCGTCACATCCGGGCCCGTACTCTGTCAGGACCTCGCGCTGGGCCCGGCGCCCGCGGGGCAGGTGGCCGCCTGCGTGCCCTTCGCCGACCGCGCGGAGGCACGCTTCGTGCCGAAACCGGCGGACGCCTGCGAGCCGTGACGCGTGATGGCGGCGCGCCGCGCGCGGTCCGCGTATCATGAAGCGAGCTTGAGCCACCTGGAGGACAGATGCAGATCACGGGCGCGATTCCTCAGCTCCGGACGACCGATCTGGCGGCCTCGATCCGGTTCTACACCACCAAGCTCGGCTTGACGCTCGAGTTCCAGTACGAGGACTTCTACGCCGGCATCCGAGCGGGGAACCAGGTCTTCCATCTCAAGCTCTCGGACGAGAAGGATCCGTCGATCGCGTTCGTGGACCGGGAGGAGCATTTTCATCTCTACTTCGAGACCGACGATGCCGCCGCGGTGGCGGCCGCCTTGAAAAAGAACGGAGTGCCGTTGTTGAAGGAGCTACACGAGACGCCCTGGGAGACTCGGGAGTTCGCGGTCAAGGACGATCAGGGGCATACGCTCTACTTCGGGGAGCGGCGCTAGATTTCCACCGCGGCGATGTGGCGGAGCCGGCGGCGATGAGGGGACGGCGGCTGTCCTCGTCACTGACTTTTTTCTCGAAGGTCGTCCTCCCCTTGGTCTGGATCGCCGCGTTCGTGCTCTGTGCGGCGTCCGTGTTCTTCGTCTCGCCGGGGAAGGCTCGGGACCCCGGGCTCCAGTCGCTGAAATGGGCCTTTCTGCTGGTGTCCCTCGTGGGCGCGCCGGCCTTTCTCTGGTTTGCCGCGGGGCTCAAGCGAGTGACCAGAGACGGTCCCGATCTCCTCGTCTCGAACTACCGGCGGGAGCTGCGGGTCCCGGTCGGGGAGATCAGGCATGTCTACCAGAGCTGGGCGGTCAGCCCCTGGCGGGTGGTGATCGAGATGCGCTCACCGACGGAGCTCGACTCGACCTTCGTCTTCATCCCCCGATTCCGCGACGGGCTCGCGCACCGGGCGCTCGGCGGCCAGCATCCGGTGGTGGAGGAGATCCGGGCGATGTGCGATGCGGCGCGCTAGCCGGGCCGGCGGCTCGCGTCCGGCCTGAAGCGGATCCCCGACCGCGCCAGCCCGCCACCGACGCCGATGGGCGTGCCGTCGGCGCGCCAGCACGCCGCGCCCTCCAGCGTGCCGTCCCCGGCGAAGGCCACCGCGTTCATCCCACCCCCCACCGCGGGCACCGCCACTACCCGATGACCACGCGAGCTTACCGCGTCGCGAACGACGGCGGGGATGTCCTGCTCCATCTCGAGCTCCTGGCCCTGGGTCCACACACGCGGCGCCTCCACCGCCTGCTGGAGCGTCATGCCGTGGTCGATGAGGTTGACCACCGCCTGGAACACGGACGTGAAGATGCGCACGCCGCCCGGCAGGCCCAGCGCCCAGGCGGGCTTGCCCTCGCGGAGCACGATGGTGGGCGCCATGCTGCTGGTCACGCGCTTGCCGGGGGCGATGGAGGCGGGCGTGCCGGGATGCGGGTCGAAGAGCGCCATGGTGTTGTTGAGCAGGATGCCCGTGCCCGGCACCGTGGCCTTGGCGCCGAAGAGATTGTGGATGGTCTGGGTCATCGCGACCACGTTGCCGTCGGCGTCCGCCGTCGTCACGTGGGTGGTGTGGGCGGAGGCGGAGTCGCCCCGGCCGGCGGCCGCGCCGCTCCCCGCATACTCACTCGCGCGATCCGGCCGGATCTCCGCGCCCCGGGCCGCCGCGTACTCCTTGGAGGTGAGACGCTCCACCGGGATGTCCACGAAGGCGGGATCGCCCGTGCAGGCATTGCGATCCGCGAAGGCGATCTTGAGCACTTCCGCGATGAGGTGGAAATAGTTCGCGGTGCCGAAGCCCAGGCCGCGCGGGGCGAAGCCCTCGAGGATGTTCAGCATCTCGATGAGATGGAGCCCGCCCGCGGTCGGCGGCGGAGCGCCCGCGATCTCGAATCCGCGGTAGCGGCCGAGAATGGGCCGGCGCTCGACTGTCTCGTAGCGCGCGAGATCTTCCAGGGTGATGATGCCGCCGGCGCGGCGCATGTACTCCGCCACCATCGCGCCGAGGTCCCCGCCATAGAGCACGCCCGGGCCCTTGGCCGCGATGAGGCGCAGCGTGGCCGCGTAGTCGGGCATGACCACGGGGTCGCCGGGCTTGAGGGGCGCCCCGCCGGGCAGGAAGGTGCGCGCGGTCTCCGGGAAGCGCGCGAGGTCCGCGGCGGTTTCCGTGACCGCTTCCACCAGATACGGCGTGGCGCGGAAGCCGCGCTCGGCGTGGCGGATGGCCGGCTGCATGACCGTCTCCAGGTCGAGGCGGCCGAAGCGCGTCACCGCCTCCGACCAGGCCTTGAGCGTGCCGGGCACGCCCACCGAGAGGAGGCCGACCAGGTTGAGATCGCCCTCCACGCGCAGGTAGTCCGGCCAGGTATCGGAGACGGGCCGGTACATGTCGGGCCGCGAGGCGGCGGGCGCGGTGGTGTAGTTGTCGATGACGAGATGGCGACCGTCGCCGAGCCGGAGATGCATCATGCCGGCGCCGAAGATGCCCACCATCATCGGCTCCACCACGGTGAGCGCGAAGAGCGCGGCGATGGCCGCGTCCACCGCATTGCCGCCCGCGGCGAGCATCTCCGCTCCCGCCGCCGAGCCGAGCGGGTGATTGGTCACCACCATGCCGCGGGCCGCGGTAGCCGGTCGTTTCTCGGTCATGGGGGCGATCATAGCGGATAGCGCCGTGGTACGCTCGCCGACATGACCACGACCTGGACGTGGAACCACGCGCTCACCGGGGTCGTTCCGCCGCTCATCTCCCCGCTCGGCGACGGCGGCGACGGCGATGCCGGGGCCATGGCCGCGCTGGTGGAGCACGTGGTGGCGGGCGGCTGTACCGGCCTCTTCGTCCTCGGCGGCTGCGGGGAGGGGGCCTGGCTCACCACCGCCCAGCGCGATGCCATCGTGCGGGCGGCGGTGAAGGCGGCGGCGGGCCGCGTGCCCGTGCTCGCGGCGGTGATGCTGCCCGCCACCGGGCCGGCGGTGGAGGCGGCGCGGCGCGCGCGCGGCGAGGGCGCCGACGCGGTGGTGGTGGGCTCGCCCTACTACTTCGCCGTAGACGGCGGCGGCCATCGCCGCCACGTGGAGGCGGTGCTGGAGGCGGCGGGACTGCCCGGCCTTCTCTACAATATCCCGCAGTGCACGCACGCCGTGCTCGCCGCCGACACGGTGGCCGCGCTCGCGCGTGACGCGCGCGTGCTGGGGATGAAGGACTCGGCGGGCGACTTCCTGACCTTCCAGCGCTACCTCGCGGTGAAGCGCGAGCGGCCCGACTTCCGCGTGCTCCAGGGACAAGAGTCCCTGCTGGCGTCGAGCGTGCTGCACGGCGGCGACGGGGCGGTGCCGGGGGTGGCGAACATCGCCCCGCGGCTCTGCGTGGACCTCGTGCGCGCGGCCCATGCCAAGGATTCGGCGCGGGCCACCCAGCTCCAGGAGCAGGTGACGGGGCTGACGCGGGTGTACGAGCAGGGGCACTGGCTGCCCGCGCTCAAGGCGGCCTGCGCCCAGCTCGGGCTGGGCAATGGCCGCCCGGCGCCCCCGCTCGAGCCCGCGGGGGACGCCGCGCGCGCAGCCATCGCCGCGCTCCTCTCCCGCCTCCCCTAGCCGGCCTTTTTCAGCCCCCGGACGGCCGGTGGTCGAGAAAGGTCCAGATGCGAGGCGGCGCCCGAGAGCCGCACGCGAGGCGTAGTCTCTCTACGTCGAGCGTGCGGCCGAGGGGCGCCAACGAAGCAGATGGGCCTTTATCGGCCGCCGGCGGCTAGACGGCGAGGTCCGCCGACTGCAGCCGCTTCACCCCCGCGCCTTGCATGTCCGCCCAGGCCTTGGCGAGCGAGCCGCCCACGTCGATGCCGCGGCAGGCGTCCTCGATCACGGCGGCCTCGAAGCCGGCCTTGCGCGCGTCCAGCGCGGACCACCCCACGCAGAAGTCGGTGGCGAGCCCCACGAAGTAGCAGCGCGACAGTCCGCGCTCGCGGAGATAGCCGGCCAACCCGGTCGGTGTCTTGCCGTCCGCTTCCATGAAGGCCGAGTAGGAGTCCACGTCTTTCCGGTAGCCCTTCCGGATCACGAGCTCGGCGTGCGGGATCTTGAGCGCCGGATGCAGGTTGGCGCCGTCGGTGCCCTGCACGCAGTGGTCGGGCCAGAGGACCTGGGTGCCGTAGGGGAGGCTGGTGGTCTCGAAGGGCTTCTTCCCCGGGTGGCTCGACGCGAAGGACACGTGCCCCGGAGTATGCCAGTCCTGGGTGAGCACCACGTGCTCGAAGCCGCCCGCGAGCTTGTTGATCAGCGGGACGATGGCGTCGCCGTCCTTCACCGCGAGGGATCCGCCCGGCGTGAAGCAGTTCTGCACGTCGATGACGAGGAGCACGTCCTGCGCGCCCGGCTTGATCTTGGTGCCCTGCGCGGCGGCGCGGCCGGTGCGGCCCGCCAGCGCGGCGGCCGCGAGCCCGGCGGCGGCCATTCCGAGAAACGCCCGACGATCGTGACCCATGGTCATCCTCCTCTCGCTGCCTTGTCCCGCGGCAGCGCGCCAGTGTGCGGCGAGTATAACGCTAGCCGAGCTTGAGGAGGCGCGGAACGACCAGGGTGACCCACGGGACGAGGATCACGATGAGGAGCCCGGCGCACATCATGTAGACGTACGGCATCATGTCGCGCGTGGCGCGGTCCACCGGCACCCGCGCGATGCCGCAGGCGATGAAGAAGCCGACGCCGATGGGGGGCAGGAAGAGGCCGATCCCGGTGGCGGCCACCACCACGGTGGAGTAGTGGATCACGTCGATGCCGAGCCGCTGCACCACCGGCATGAAGGTGGGGAGGAGGATGACGACGGCCGGTAACCCCTCCAGGACCGCGCCCAGGATGATGAAGAGGAGCGCGGTGAGGACGAGGAAGACGATATTGCCTCCCGGCACCGCGAGCATGAGGCGGAGCAGCATCTGCGGCATCTGCTCCACGGCGAGGATCCACGCCACTACCGCGGCGGTGCCGAGGAGGAAGCACACCGTCGCCGTGACCACCGCGCTGGAGATGAAGATGCCGGGGAGGTCCTTCCACGCGATCTCGCGGTACACGAAGACGCCCACGATGAAGGCGTAGACCACCGCGAGCACCGCCGCCTCGGTGGGGGTGACCACGCCCCCCAGGATGCCGCCGAAGATGATGGCGGGCAGCCCCAGCGGGATCACCGCATCGACGAAGGCCTTCCAGATGGCCCGGAGCCCGGCCACCTCGCGCGCCTCGATGCCGCTGCGCCGCGCGTCGAACCAGATGTAGACCATGATGGCGAGCGCCAGCACCACTGCGGGCAGGAAGCCGGCGGCGAACAGCGCCGCCACCGAGACGTTCGCCACCGAGCCGATCACGATCATGAGGATGCACGGCGGCACCAGGATGCCCATGGCGGAGGCGGCGGACACCACCGCCACCGCCTGCTCCGGGCGATAGCCCGCGCGCAGCATGGGCGGGATCATGGTGGAGCCGATGGCGGAGACGTCAGCGACTGTCGAGCCAGAAATACCGGAGAAAATGTACTCCGCCACCACCACCGCCATGGAGAGCCCGCCGCGGATCCAGCCCACCAGCACCTGGGCCAGGCGCACCAGCCGCACCGCGATGCCGCCCGTCTCCATGAGGGCGCCGGCGAGGATGAAGAGGGGAATGGCGAGGAGCACGAAGGAATCCACGCCCTCGAAGGTCTGCTTGACGATCACGGTGAGGGGATACTGACCGGACCACCAGAGCCCGAGGAATCCCGCCAGCCCGATGACGAAGGCGACGGGGATGCCGAGGAGGAGGAGCGCGGCGAAGGCCAGCCCGACGAGGACGACCATTAGGGGCCGCCGCTCGTCGCGAGCGGCTCGCGGAGCGCCCGCCAGAGATGCCCCAGGCTGAAGAGGATGACGAGCGCGCCGCCCACCGGCACGCTCGCGTAGATGTATTGCTTGGAGAGGCCCATCACCGGGGTTTGCTGGAACTGGCCGAGCTCCACGAGCTTCCAGCCCTGCTGGATCAGGATCCAGCCGAAGCCCATCATCGCGAGGATGCCGAAGGTCACCGTCGCCCGCCGGAGCGCGGGAGGGAAACGGTCGACCACGAGGTGGAGACGGAAGTGGGCACCGCGCCTCACGCCCACCGCCGCCCCCAGGAACACGATCCACACGAAGAGGAGCCGCGCGATCTCGTCGTACCACGTGAAGGTGCGGCCCATCACGTAGCGCGAGAAGACGCCGAGGAACACGTCCGCGCAGAGGAGCACCATCATGACGAGGAGGATGCCCTCGACGGTGTTGCCGAGCGCGCGGCGGATCACCGGCGGCAGCGCGCGTGCTACTTGCCGGCGGCCGAGATCGCCGCATGACAGCGCGATCGAGTCTCGCAGAGTTGCTCGTGGATCCCGGCTCTCCCCCCGATCTAGTCGGGGGTCGGCCGGGACACG
>Ga0137403_10002894_pt1 | contig 20795 bp, 11 predicted proteins | sample CZOMad2_1_16fung_FD_122057 | JGI IMG/M metagenome (GOLD analysis project Ga0137403, IMG submission 122057) | Vadose zone soil fungal communities from Angelo Coast Range Reserve, California, USA - CZOMad2_1_16fungal (Hybrid Assembly) | ecosystem: Environmental > Terrestrial > Soil > Vadose zone...
CGTGTCTACCGTGTCTACACCGTCTGCGACTCGCAGGGCCAGGATGGCTGTGGCCGCCGCGTGCCCGATCGCGATGCCCTGCGTTTTGGGATCCCCATCCGCGATGGCGCCAAGCGCGGCGGCATAGTCCTCTTCAGCACTGGCGACAAACGCATCGATGCACGCCGAAAAAATGGCAGGGAACTGACCGAGGATCGGCACCAGCACATCATGCGCCGCCGTTGCGACGGCGGCATCGAGGGAAGCCCCTGACGGCGCTTGCGTGTCCAGGACGTAGGGATGGAAGCGCCGGTTGATCGCGTTCAGCGCGTCGTGGATCGCAATGTGCGTCATCGCATACATCCACGATTCGTGGAATCCGTCGATACATGCGGCAATGGCGGCCTTGCCGGCATTCGCATTCCAATCCGTGACCGCATCCGCCCGAACGAGAGGAGACCATCCCAGGCTGAGAGAGAGGAAACAGGCGCAGATGCCAAACATGAACCTTCTCATAGATCCTCCTTTTAGTCCTCTTGAACAGTGTTCCGACAGCTTCGTGTGCGTCGTCATTCCTTCATGATGACATTGCCGACCGTACCCGCCCGGGTGAACATGAGCAAAAGCAATGCCACCGTCCACACTTCTCAGAACCGCCTGTAGCTGCAAGAGATTCTGCTTGCATCCTGGTGATGAATCCCCAATAATGGGCACCACTTTTGCGACCTGTACCCACAAATGGGTGTTGGTGCCTCCCGCAGAGAATCCCTCCAATCGTAGAGCCTAGAGGAGATTGCCATGGCCCGCGCACGCCCAGTCTCACCCATTCACCCGACCGAGCGCCTTCTCGGAAATTGCCCTGCCATCGATGTCTTGCGCGCACAGATCCGCCACTTGGCCCCCTTCGACGCCGTGGGCCATCCCTCGGTCCCCACCGTATTGCTGTATGGGGAAACCGGCACGGGGAAGGGCCTGGTGGCACGGATCATCCACGACAGCAGTCCACGCTCTCAGGGACCGTTCCTCGACGTGAACTGTGCCGCCATCCCAGAGGCGCTGCTGGAAGCTGAACTCTTTGGCTACGAGACCGGCGCCTTCACCGACGCCAGGCATGCCAAACCAGGCCTCTTCGAAGCGGCCTTCACAGGCACCCTATTCCTGGACGAAATTGACGCGCTCCCCCTACCGCTGCAAGGCAAGCTGCTCACTGCCATTGAGGAGAAGCGGGTGCGTCGGGTCGGCGCGGTGGTGGCGCAGGCGGTTGATGTCAAGCTCATCGCGGCGACGCAGGCCGAGCTGAGCAGCCATGTAGCAGCAGGGCGGTTCCGGGCCGATCTCTATCATCGGTTGGCGGTGATCGTACTGGCATTGCCCCCGTTGCGCGAGCGGGGAGATGATGTGCTCTTGCTAGCGCAGCAATGGTTGCGGCAGTATGCAGAGGGGCATGGACTCCCCCCGAAGCGGCTAAGCGGTGCCGCCGAGGCCTGGCTGCGGGACCATCGCTGGCCGGGTAATGTGCGCGAGCTGAGTCATTTGATGGAGCGGGTCATCTTGTTAAGCGACGAAGCTATCATTGGGCCGGACACGCTGGAGCGGCTGGGCTTGCCACGGACGTCACCCCCACCGAAGTCCCCGCTGACCAGTGCCGATCGCGAGTTGCCGGACGAAGCCGCTCGCATCGCCCAGGCGCTCAGCCTGACCGGAGGCAATGTGCTGCGAGCCGCCCGCCTCCTGGGGATGAGCCGTGATGCTGTGCGCTATCGCATGCGAAAGTATGGGATTGCACTCCCCTTCCCGCAGCTATCGTCACCGCTGGCGGGAGATGACGCAGACGCGGACGACCGCTTGGCGCGGTTCAGCATATCCACCCCCATCCTCCTTCCTCAAAGTGGAGAAAAGGCTGGTGGGAGTTTCGGGCCACATCCACCAGGTTTGCCTCGGGATGGAGAGCTGTTTGTGTCGACGCCTGGAGAGCCACAGGCATCCGTTCCGAGCTTGGAGCAGAAACCCGTGGCGGTGCTGGCGCTCGAGCTGACCTGGCCCGTCCCCGCGGAGGGCGAGGCCCCGCGCTATGAACCCTGGACCGCAACCCGGCGTTGGGAGCAGACCATCGTGGAGAAGGTGCAGGGGTTCGATGGGGTGCTCCTGCAGCGCTCGCCGTCGCTGTTCCTGGTAGCTTTCGGGGTGCCTCGCACGCTGGAGCAGTTGCCACAGCGCGCGGTGCAGGCGGCGCTGGCCCTGCGCCAGGTGGTTGACGCCACACCCGCGGGAGGGCTCTGTCCGCAGCTGCGACAGGCGGTGCATTGGGGACCGCTCGTGGTGGATGTCGAGGCTCGTGACTCCATGGCGCAGCTGCTCGCCATCGGGGACACGCTCGCCAGGCCGGTGCGGCTGCTCGGGCACACGGCGCCGGGGGAAATCCTGGTCTCGCACGAGGTCGCGCCTGTGATCGAGAACTGGTGTGCGCTGCAGGCCTGTGAAGGGCTGTTCAGGGGCGAACCGCCCGATGGGATCCGGGCCTATACGGTAGTGGGGCCCAGGCCACACTATTCCCCGCTGGAGATGTATGCGCAGCGTCCGCTGAGCCGATTCGTGGGGCGGGAGCGGGAGCTGACAACCCTGAGCGACCTCTTGGGGCAGGTGGCAGCAGGGCGGGGGCAGGTGGTGGGGCTGGTGGGAGAACCCGGCGTGGGCAAGTCCCGCCTATGCTACGAGTTCACCCGCGCGCACGTGACCCATGGATGGAAGCGCCTCGACGCCAGCGCCGCCTCGTATGGCCAGGGGACCCCCTATCTCTCAGTCATCGACTTACTCAAGGCCTATTTTCAGCTCGACGCTGACGATGATGTGTCGACGAGACGAGACAAGGTCACCAACAAACTCCTGGCGCTGGAGGTGACCCTGCAGCCAATCCTGACGGCGCTCCTCGTGCTCCTGGAGGTGCCGGTCGTAGATGCCGTGTGGCAAGCCCTCGATCCGCCCCAACGCCGTCAGCGCATCCTGGACGCGGTCAAGCATCTATTGCTGCGAGAGAGCCAGGTTCAGCCTCTATGCCTGGTCGTTGAGAACCTCCATTGGATTGACGGGGAGACGCAGGCATGCCTGGATAGCCTAGTTGAGAGTCTGCCGGCCGCGCGGGTGCTTCTGCTCGTCAGCTATCGTCCCGACCATCACCACGGCTGGACGAGCAAGACCTACTACACCCAGCTCCGCCTCGATCCGCTGCCCCCTGCGTCCGCCCAAGAGCTCGTCCATTCCATTCTGGGACATGACACCAGTGTCATGCCGCTCACACAGCGCCTCCTCGAGTGGACCGAGGGAAACCCCTTGTTCCTGGAGGAAAGCATTCAGACGCTCGTCGAGACGCAGGCTCTGACCGGTGAGCGGGGGGCCTATCGCCTGGTGAAGGCCTTGCAGCACATGCAGCTACCAGCGACGGTGCACATGGTCCTGGCGGCGCGCCTCGACCGGCTGCCGGTTGAGGAGAAGCGCCTGCTGCAGATCGCCGCGGTGATCGGCAAGGAGGTGCCCTTCAGCCTCCTGCAGGCCATTGTGGAGCGGCCCGCTGAGGCGCTCCGCCAGGACTTAGCCTACCTGCAGCGGGCCGAGTTCCTCTATGAGCGCAGCCTATGGCCCGAGCTTGCCTATACCTTCAAGCACGCGCTCACGCACGAGGTCGCCTATGCGAGCCTCCTGCGAGAGCCGCGGCGCGCGCTGCAGGCCAAAATCGTAGAGGCCCTCGAACGGCTCTACTCCGAGCGGCTGGCCGAACAGGTCGAGCGGCTGGCCCACCATGCTTTGCAGGGCGAGGTATGGGACAAGGCCCGGGCATACTGCCGGCAGGCGGGGGAGAAGGCCCTGGCGCACTCAGCCTACCGCGAGGCGGTGGCGTGCTTTGAGCAGGCCCTGGGTGCTCTGCAACATCTCCCTGAAAGTCGTGACACCATCGAGCAAGCCATCGATCTCCACTTTGAGCTGCGCAATGCGCTCTTTGCGCTCGGAGACCATGGGCCGATTCTTGACCACCTGCGCCAAGCCGAGAGCCTCGCCCAGGCGCTGGGCGATCAACGTCGGCTCGGGTGGGTCTTTTCCTACATGATCCGCCATTTCTGCCCCACAGCGGACTACGACCGCGCCATCGCCTCAGGCGAACGCGCCCTGGCCATCGCAGCAGCCGTCGGGGATTTCGGCCTGCAAGTCGGGACGCAATGCCTCCTAGGCCAAGCCTACTACTTCGCCGGGCACTATTGTCGGGCCCGGGACATCCTTAGCAGCGTAGCGTACCTCGAAGGCGAAATGGTCCATGAACACTTCGGTCTGCCCGTCCCTGCCTCCGTCTATTCTCGTACCTGGCTGATCGCCTCACTGGCCGAGCTGGGGGCATTCGCCGAGGGGATCGTCCGAGGCGAGGAGGAGGTCCGGATAGCCGAGTCAGTCGCTCAGCCATACAGCCTTGTCCATGCGAGTTTCAGTACTGGCCTTCTGTCCCTCCGCAAAGGGGACCTCGACAAGGCTATCGCCGTGCTCGATCGAGGCCTTGGACTCTGTCAGGTCTGGAACATCGGGGGCTGGGTGGCCAACATTGCCTCGCACTTAGGCTATGCGTATACCCTGGCCGGGTGCATCGCCGAGGCTGTACCTGTGCTGGAGCAGGCTGTGGGGTCAAAGATTCTCACAACAGGGATGGGCATACTCTGGATGAGCTATCTGAGCGAGGCTTATCTACTGGCCGGGCAAAGAGATGAGGCGATCCAACTCGCCGGGCGTGCCCTCGAGTTTGCTCGCCGGCAGAACGAACTGGGCAACCAGGGCTGGGTCCGCCGTCTCCTCGGTGAGATCGCTGCACAGCGCAATCCTCCGGAGGTCGAGCGGGCTGAAGACCATTACCGGCAGGCCCTCGCGCTAGCTGAGGAACTCGGCATGCGCCCTCTCCAGGCGCACTGCCACCTAGGTCTCGGCACTCTCTACGCCAAGATCGGCCGACGGGAGCCGGCCGGCGCCTCGCTATCCACCGCCATCGAGCTGTACCGCACCATGGACATGATGTTCTGGCTGCCTCAGGCCGAGGCGACGCTAGCACAAGTCGAGTGAGGCAGGATGCACTGCAATCGGTTGGATCGGTGCCATTGCCACGACTTCCGAAACGCCGCCGCCATTGTCCACAGATATGTCCCTGTCCAGGCAGAATGTTGGCGGCGCTGGAAGCTACATAGATTCATAAGAGCCTATCCGAAGGCTCTTGGTGCGCTTCGAGAAGAAACTCGGAACGCACCTGGCACTGCTGCAGTTGGCGTATGTTGACACTGTGCTCAAGCGAGCGGAAGGTCTTAGCTAGGCGCTCAGTGATATTGCGGGGGATTTCAGATGGCTGGAATAACATCGAACCCGCGTTTCTCCTGGGCTCGTAATGATCAGCCAGCGAGCCCATGCTCCTTGAGCACGCGCCTGGTTTCGCGATCCAGAAGGGTGGTAATCCAGGCATTGACGCTTTCGCCGCTCGCCGCCGCCGCCACCGCTAGTCGACGGTGCAAATCCTCGTCGACCCGGATCGTCAGCTTCCCAAGCCAGGTCTTCTCAGGTTTTGTCCCCTCTTCTGCGCACCAGGCGAGGTACTCTTCCACCGAGTTCTTGAACTCCTCGCGCAGCTCGTCTGGGGTACGGCCGTAGAAATCGATAACATCCTGGATCCCGATAACGCGCCCATGGAAGGCATCGGCTGATGGATCAAACGCGATCCGCGCATAGTAGTCCTTGTATTTCAGCAGATTCGTTAACATTGACAGCCCTCCGTTTTGGGTGTAACCCCAGCGTTTTTCAGGAAGTCCCTGGCAGATTCGACACTTCCTTTTTTCATCGTCGGTTCCGGATGCGGCTTGTGTAACACCGTTTTCCGCCCGCGTAGGCCGATCCGTTGGCGCGAGCCGGCGGTCCTGCCAGGCTTCGGCAACTCTGCCCCGAGTGCCCTGCACAGCGCCATGAAATCCGCCCACCTGATATTCGCCCGCGTGGGTTCTTCGAAAATCGCGCACAAGGTCCGACAATGCTTCTTGCTCAAGGTCATACCTTATGGTGGCATAGCATGCCACCTATGTCAAACGTATGTGGAGCACTGGCCCAGGTGGCCCAGATGCTGAGGGTGAGGGCGGACCACTCAGGTGCCATGGTCGCGAGGCCTCGGGCACCTCGCCCTGTAAGTGGTGGGTTCTTGCGCCTGGGGCGGGTATACTCGACCCTTGGCGACTACTATTGGTTGTCAAGTGAAACGTGGCTCTTCCGTGCTTTTGATACGGCTGGCAAAAGTCCTGATCGCTATCTGGACGACTTCTGCAGCAAATACCCGCACCGACTCAAGTCGATGATCGGCGTCAGCGCCAGCTATATCGAGGCGTCGGTGATTGACGATCCGCTGGACCACCCCGGCCTGCATCCGATTTGGCGAGCGATCGACGAAGCGGGTCTGTGCAAGGCCTTCGGGGAACCCTAAGCCAGCAGCAGCCACGACGATGCCTTGATCTGACATAAGGCCAGAACCCCCACAGCCATGTTGCGCTGTGTTCAGGCCCATCCTATGATTTGGTGGAGCGCCAGCCTCTCAAGGCGAGACTATGTGGGAAGGAGTGGGTATGCCACCCCTCCCTCTGGTGTGAATCCCTGCCAACTTCCCTTCTACCTTTCAGCACCAGAAATCTGTACAATAGGTCAGGAACATTGTCTCCCATGTTTCTGACATCGCTCAAGAATCCTTTTCTCCCGATCAATGGTGTGAGTCGGCTAATAAATTTTCCAGGATGATATCGTTTAGGCTAATATGAGCGTTGGCTAGATGTTTTGATAAGCACCACGCGGCAGGCGCTACGAGCCAGGTGACTGTGCTTCCGGGTCTTATGCGGTGGTGCGCAGGACATGGCCAGCAGCAATGGGGTTCTGCGGTAATGGAGAGAGGGGTACACCCAGGCGTCGCGACGACTTGAGACTCGGTTTTGGAAGGTATTGCCGCTCCAAGGAGTTCAGCCAGTGTCATAATCGGCTAGAGTCGAGGAACATGCCCATGAGGAAGAACGGTCAAACCGGTGTGAAAGTACAAGCGAACGATCTTACCGGAGGGGCTCCCTTTGATCTCCACTCCTTGCTTCATGGTCTCCAGGCTATGAGCAATGGAGAATTTTCCGTGCGCCTGCCGGGTCACTGGACGGGGCTCGAAGGCAAGATCGCCGACACGTTCAATGACATCGTCGCCGCCAACCAGAAGATGGCTCAGGAGCTCAAGCGCGTCGGGCAGGTTGTGGGTAAGGAGGGAAAAACGCGGGAGCGCACGCGGTTTGGCTTGTCGAAAGGGGCCTGGGGCGAGATGGAAGTCTCGGTCAACACGTTGATTGACGACCTGCTCCGGCCGACGACCGACGTCACCCGTGCCATCGCGGCTGTAGCGCAGGGGGATCTGACGCAAACCGTCCAGCTCGATGTGGACGGTCGGCCGCTAGAGGGTGAGTTCCTCCGCTCGGCCACGATCGTCAACACCATGATCCAGCAACTTGGCGTGTTCACGGCCGAGGTGACGCGCGTGGCGCGCGAGGTCGGCTCCGACGGCAAGCTCGGTGGCCAGGCCCAGGTCAGCGGGGTGAGCGGCGTGTGGAAGGACCTGACCGAGAGCGTGAACTCCATGGCCAGCAATCTCACCGCCCAGGTGCGTAATATCGCCGAGGTCACCATTGCCGTGGCCAACGGCGATCTCTCACGCAAGATCACCGTCGATGTGCGCGGCGAAATCCTGCAGCTCAAGGAGGCCATCAACACCATGGTGGACCAGTTGCGCTCGTTCGCCTCGGAGGTGACGCGCGTGGCGCGCGAGGTCGGCACCGATGGCAAGCTCGGCGGCCAGGCTGTGGTACCGGGGGTGGCTGGCACCTGGAAGGACCTGACAGATAGCGTCAATGCCATGGCGGGCAACCTGACGGCCCAGGTGCGTAACATTGCCGAGGTGACGACGGCGGTGGCGCGGGGGGACTTGTCGCGTAAGATCACGGTCGACGTCAGCGGCGAGATCCTCGAGTTGAAGAACACCATCAACACCATGGTGGACCAGCTCAACGCCTTCGCTGGCGAGGTGACGCGTGTGGCGCGCGAGGTCGGCACCGACGGCAAGCTCGGTGGCCAGGCCCAAGTGCCTGGCGTGGCCGGCACCTGGAAAGACCTCACCGAGAGCGTGAACTCCATGGCCAGCAATCTCACCGCCCAGGTGCGCAACATCGCCGAGGTGACGACGGCGGTGGCGCGCGGTGACTTGTCGCGTAAGATTACGGTCGACGTGAAGGGCGAGATCCTCGAGTTGAAGAACACCATTAATACCATGGTGGACCAGCTCAACGCCTTCGCCGGGGAGGTGACGCGCGTGGCGCGCGAGGTCGGCACCGAGGGTAAGCTCGGCGGCCAGGCGCAAGTGCTCGGGGTCGGCGGCACCTGGAAGGATCTCACCGACAACGTCAACTTCATGGCCAGCAACCTCACGGCGCAGGTGCGCAACATCGCCGAGGTAGCCACGGCCATTGCCAATGGCAATCTCTCCAAGAAGATCACCGTCGACGTGCGCGGCGAAATTCTGCTCCTCAAGGAGACCCTGAACACCATGGTGGACCAGCTCAACGCCTTCGCCGGGGAGGTGACGCGCGTGGCGCGCGAGGTCGGCACCGACGGGCGGCTGGGCGGCCAGGCCATCGTACCTGGTGTGGCTGGAACCTGGAAGGATCTCACCGAGAGCGTGAACTCCATGGCCAGTAATCTCACCGCCCAGGTGCGCAACATCGCCGAGGTGACGACGGCGGTGGCACGCGGTGACTTATCGCGCAAGATCACCGTCGACGTGAAGGGCGAGATCCTCGAGTTGAAGAACACCATCAACACCATGGTGGACCAGCTCAACGCCTTCGCTGGGGAGGTGACACGCGTGGCGCGCGAGGTCGGCACCGAGGGCAAGCTCGGCGGCCAGGCGCAAGTGCTCGGGGTCGGCGGCACCTGGAAGGATCTCACCGACAACGTTAACTTCATGGCCGCAAACCTTACCGAGCAGGTGCGCGGTATCGTCAAAGTCGTGACCGCCGTGGCCAACGGCGACCTCACGCAGAAGCTACGGGTCAACGCCAAGGGAGAAGTCGCGGCCCTGGCTGAAACGATTAACAACATGACCGACACACTAGCCACCTTCGCCGACCAGGTCACGACCGTGGCGCGCGAGGTGGGTGTAGAGGGTCGTCTAGGCGGCCAGGCCAATGTCCCCGGCGCCTCGGGCACGTGGAAGGACCTCACCGGCAATGTCAATTTGCTGGCCGACAACCTGACCAACCAGGTGCGAGCGATTGCTGAGGTCGCCACCGCCGTCACCAAGGGCGACCTCACCCGTTCCATCCAGGTCGAGGCCAGTGGCGAGGTCGCTGAGCTGAAAGACAACATCAACACCATGATCGATAACCTGCGGCTCACCACCGACCGCAACACCGAGCAAGACTGGCTCAAGACGAATCTCGCGCGCTTCACCGGCATGTTGCAGGGTCAGCGCGACCTAGCCACCGTCGGGCGGATGCTGCTGTCGGAGCTGGCCCCGCTGGTCAATGCCCAGCAGGGCGTGATCTACCAGATGGAGACGGAAGAATCGTCAGGTTTGGCGCTACTGTCGGCGTTTGCCGACGACGGCCAGAACGGGCATCGCCAGCACCTCCAGGTCGGCGAGGGACTGATCGGACAGTGTGTGCTGGAGAAGCGACGCATGCTGATTACCGACCTGCCAGCGCACACCGTGCCGATTCGCTCGGGACTGTTCCAGGCCGCCCCACGGAACGTCATTGTCCTACCGGTGCTCTTCGAAGACCAGGTCAAGGCAGTGATCGAGTTGGCCTCGTTGAACGCGTTCACCGCCTCGCACCTGGCGTTCCTCGAACAATTGACGGCCAGCATCGGCATCGTGCTCAACAGCATCGAAGCCACGATGCAGACCGAGGGGCTGCTCAAGCAGTCGCAGCAACTGGCCGCCGAGCTCCAGACGCAGCAGAAAGAATTGCAGCAGACCAACGAGCAGCTAGCGCAGAAAGCCCAGCAACTCGCCGTGCAGAATGTCGAGGTGGAGCGGAAGAACCAGGAGATCGAACAGGCTCGCCGGGCGGTGGAAGAGAAGGCCGCCGAGCTAGCCCTGACCTCGAAGTACAAGTCCGAGTTCCTGGCCAACATGTCGCACGAGCTGCGCACGCCCCTCAACAGCATCCTGATCCTGGGCCAACAGCTCAGCGACAACCCCGATGGCAATCTAACGCCTAGGCAGGTCGAATTCGCCCGCACCATTCACGGCGCAGGGACCGACTTATTGAATCTTATCAGCGACATTCTCGACCTGTCGAAGATCGAATCCGGCACGGTCACGGTGGATGCCGAGGAAGTCTTCTTCACCAACTTGCTGGAGATGGTTGCACGTCCGTTCCGACACGAGGCCGAGAATCGGCGCCTGACCTTTGACGTACATATGGACCCGCACCTCAGCCGCAGCCTTGTTACCGACTCGAAGCGGCTCCAACAGGTGCTCAAGAACCTGCTGTCCAATGCCTTCAAATTCACCGAGCAGGGTGGCGTGCGGCTGAGCGTCTCCGCCGCCGCGGGCGGCTGGAGCACCGACCATCCGATCCTGAAAGGGGCAGCGTCCGTGGTGGCGTTCGAGGTTTCCGACACGGGCATCGGTATTCCGTTTGAAAAGCAAAAAATCATCTTTGAAGCCTTCCAGCAAGCCGACGCCGGCACCAGCCGCAAGTACGGCGGCACCGGACTTGGGCTGGCGATCAGCCGCGAGCTAGCTTACCTGCTCGGCGGCGAAATCCAGCTGCGCAGCACGCCCGGCTCAGGCAGCACGTTCACGCTCTACCTGCCGCAGACCTATGTTAGCCCGTCCCTGTCCAGTGTCATGGTAACGGATGGCGAGGCCGTGCCAACCCCGTCGCTCACGGCTTTCCCCGCAGTTGGCGTATCGGAGCGCCCGGTTGAGCTGATTTCGGACGACCGCGACGACCTGCAACCCGACGACACCGTGCTACTGATCGTCGAGGACGACCCGCACTATGCCCGAGTCCTGAGCGATCTGGCCCGAGACCAGGGGTTCAAAGTGATCGTCGCCATGCGTGGCGCCGATGCCCTCGACCTGGCCCGCCAGTACCAGCCCACGGCCGTGTCGCTGGACGTATTCCTGCCCGACATGCTGGGCTGGACGGTGCTCAGCCATCTGAAGCAGGACCCGGCGACGCGGCACATCCCGGTGCAGATAGTGACGCTGGACGAAGATCGACAACACGGCCTCGCGCGTGGGGCCTTTTCCTTCGTGACCAAGCCCACGACGACCGAAGGCCTGGAGGTGGCCCTGTCCCGGATCAGGGCATACGCCATGCCGCGCCGTAAGCGGTTGCTGGTGGTGGAAGACAATGCCGCCGAGCAGTTGAGCATCATGGAGCTGCTGGGTCATCATGACATCGACATCGCCGTGGCAGACACGGGCGAGGCGGCACTCGCCGCGCTCCGCCGGCAGCCGTTCGACTGTGTGGTTCTCGACCTACGGCTACCCGATATGTCAGGCTTCGAGGTGTTGGAGTGCATCCGCGATGATGCAGGGGTAAGCGATTTGCCTGTAGTGGTCTTCACCGGCAAGGAACTGTCGCCGGAAGAAGACATCCGGCTGCACACATTGGCCCGCAGCGTGGTGGTGAAGGGGGTCGAGTCGCCGGAACGGCTGCTGGACGAGACCGCGTTGTTCTTGCACCGGGTAGTGGCTGACCTGCCGCCGGAGAAGCAGCAGATGCTCGACCGGCTACACAGCTCCGACGATGACTTAGTAGGCAAGAAAGTGCTAGTGGTGGACGACGATGTGCGCAATATCTTCGCGCTGAGCAGCGTGCTGGAGCGTCGTGGAATGGCCGTGCTGACCGCTGGCACAGGCCACGAGGCGATCGCCATGCTCGACTCAACCCCCGACCTGGCGATCGTGCTGATGGATATCATGATGCCGGAGATGGACGGCTACGAGACGATGCAAGTCATCCGCCAGAATCCCTCGCTGCGGCGGCTGCCGATCATCGCCCTGACGGCAAAGGCGATGAAGGGCGATCGCGAGAAGTGCCTGGAAGCCGGTGCATCCGATTACCTCGCTAAGCCGGTCAACACCGAGCAACTGCTGTCGGCCCTGCGGATGTGGCTGCACCGGTAGTGTCTATCACCCGTGATAGCCGACCGGCGTCGGCCATCCGGGTTTGAATGCGGCTGCGGGATACAGTCTAGGAAAGGCATGTGATGAGCGACCACGACAAGGTCAACATCCTCATGGTGGATGATCAGCCGGCCAAGCTCCTCAGCTATGAGTCCATCCTCACTGAACTTGGCGAGAACCTGATTAAGGCTGGTTCGGGCAGAGAGGCACTGGAGCACTTATTGAAAACGGATATCGCCGTGATCCTGATGGACGTCAGCATGCCGGAGCTCAATGGTTTTGAGCTGGCAGAGATGATCCATCACCATCCGCGCTACCAGAAGACAGCGATTATCTTCATCTCTGCTGTGCACCTGACGGACCTCGACCAGCTCAGGGGGTACGAACATGGGGCGGTGGACTACATTTCAGTGCCGGTCGTTCCGGAACTGTTGCGGGCCAAAGTCAGCGTGTTCGCCGAGCTGTATCGCAAGACGCAGCAGTTGGAGCGGCTGAATCGCGAGCTGGAGCAGCGTGTAGCGGAGCGGACTGCAGAGTTGGAAGCGTCCACCATGCGACTGCGCGAAAGTGAGGAGTCGTTCCGAGCCATCTTTGAAAATGCCGGGATCGGCATCTCCGTGCTCAACCGCGACACCAGACTCCTGAAAGTCAACCCGACGATGCAGGAGATGTTCGGTTACAGCGCGGCGGAGGTGCTCAACATGGAGATGGCCGCGTGGACATATCCGGAGGATGTCCTGAGCGACCATGACTTGTTCCAGCAGGTGTTTGCCGGACGCCTGGACCGCTATCAGGTCGAGAAGCGTTATCTCCGTAAGAGCGGGGAACTGCTGTGGGGACGTTTTACGGCGACCGCGATCACGGACGCCGGCGGTCAGCCGCAGTTCGTGATCGGCATGCTGGAAGACATCACCGAGCGCAAACTTGCCGAAGCGCAGCTCCGCGCCGGCGAAGAGCGCCTGAAAGCTGCCCTACACGAAAAAGAGGTACTCCTGAAGGAAATACACCACCGTGTCAAAAATAACCTGCAGATCATCGCCAGCCTTCTCTCCCTTCAGTCCGATCAGCTAAAGGACCCCGATGACCTGGTCCTCTTTGAGGACACCCAACACCGCGTCAAATCCATGGCCCTCATCCACGAAAGCTTATACCGTACGGGCGACCTGGCGCGCTTTAACTTCGCGCGTTATATTGACAGCCTCTGCACCGATCTGCTGCAGTCCTATGGGAATGGAGCGTCCCACATCTGTTTACAGACCGAGCTTGACGAGCTAATTTTCGATGTCGATACCGCCGTTCCCTGCGGTCTCATCCTCAACGAGCTCCTCACCAACGCCCTGAAATACGCCTTTCCCGATGGTCACCCCGGTGATATCACCGTCGGGCTCCGGGCTGACACTGGGCAGGTGACCCTGAGTGTGCGCGACACCGGCATCGGCTTGCCCACTGACCTTGATTTTCGCCATACGGAGTCTCTAGGGCTCCAGCTCGTCACGATGCTGACCGAGCAACTAGGGGGGACGATTACGCTGTCACGCCGCTGCGGCACAGCCTTCGCGGTGACATTTCCGCACGACTCTCAGCATGTTAGAGGCGATGCCCATCCCCTCCACACGGGTACTCATCCCGGTAAATGAGTGGATCACCGCTGCAGTACTCAGGCGGCGCCTCTCCCGCTTGGGCAATGCCGGGGTGGCGACGGCTGGATCCGGAGTCGGGCCTGCCAAGCCGTTACCGTTCCAGACGTCGGTGAGATCGAGACGACGCTCGGCAACAAGATGGCCCCGCTGCAGGGAGACGTAGAGGGAAAATCGGCTAATCGTTCCTGCCGTGTGAGCGAAAAGCCAACGAAGCGGGTCCTCCATGCGAAATGGCTACAAAGTCTACGACAGCGATACGCATATCGGGTCGTCGGCTAATACCCTCGACAAGTACCTCTCGTCCCATGCCCGCAAGTTAGTACCAGACCTACAGCGCCACAAAGTGCCCCAAAAACGGCACTCGGCGAGCGTTGAGTACAACCCGCCCTACGCGACGCGCTTCCGCCTCAGCCGCGGCAGTGCCGTCGGCGGCTGGGGCGCCGACGTGCCGCGCGTGCTCGGTGAGGCACAGCCGCGCGCCACCACCGGCGTGGCCTCCGGCCAGTTCATGGGGAGTCAGTATCCGCATCCGCAGAGCGACGACTGGGATGCCGATGGACGCATCCGCGATATGGATGCGCAGGGCGTCGACGGCCAGCACCTGGTCAATGCTGGCGGACCGAGCGGGCACGAGCAGCCTGACGTCAACATCGAGTTCATGCGCGCCCAACACCGCGATCTCGACGACTTCTGCAGCCAACACCCGCACCGGCTCAAGTCGATGATCGGCGTCAGCGCCAGCTATATCGAGGCGTCGATGGCGGAGATCAGGCGATGGGGTCGCGCGCCATGGGCGGGCGACGTCTATGTCAGCCTGCCGATCGGTTATCCGCTGGATCACCCCGACCCGCATCCGATCTGGCAGGCAGCGAACTACGCGGGGCTGTGTTTCATCCACCACAGCTTCTCACAGGGATACCCGGGCTACCGTGATCTCTGGAGCAATCCCTTCCTCGGCCGCACCGCCTCCCACCCCTGGGGCACGATGCAAGCGCTGGGCGGGTTCTTTGGCGCGGTGCTGTTTGATCGCTATCCCAACCTCCACATCGTGGCGCTGGAATCGGGCTTTGGCTGGAGCCCATTCTGGGCCACCCCCATGCAGGACCAGACGCACTACATGGGCTTCGTGGCCGAAGGCCTGCAGCACACTATGCTGGAGTACACTATAAGCGGACGCTTCTTTGCCTCGATCCTCCTCCATGAGGGCGGCCAGATGGTCAAGCTGGTTTCTGAATACCTCGGCGATCACCTCCTGATGTTCAGCTCGGACTACCCACACCCCGAGAGCCGCTTCCCTGCGTCCGTCGACCCGGCGCTGAGCTGGCCAGAAGTGCAGCCTGACCTGATGCGCAAGATCCTCTGGGACAATGCAGTCAAGGCCTTCGGAGAGCCTTGAGCCTGCAAGCACGTGAGAGGTGACGGAGGTGGAAGGTAGCAATGTTGGGCTTTTACCGCGATGTGAAGCATCGCATCGTCCGATATGGTCGCGAATCTATAGATGTTCGGAAAACTCGACTTTGGCCATTTTTCTCGAAACCGGATGCCAGGCAAAATGGCAGCCAGATGAAGGCTTTATTGAAGGGAGTATAGGAAGCTAGGGAATTTCGTGACATCTACCTCCCCACCAGACTTCATCGGATTTCTCCACAGCACCGGCCAGCTCATGCCTAATCGACAAGGACTCCATTCCCAAATGGCCGACGTCGAGGAAGAAGGTCCGTAATATATAGCATCAGCTGACTGGACACGGCACGAGAGATCAGCACTGCTATGGGATAACGCTCCTAACTTTATCGCAAGGAGGTATCTTTCGTGCCCATCCAGATATGTCTGATCAACAGTGTATGTCGCCAGTTGTATAGTGGACGCCAGTGTGCCGACGCTAGAGGAGAGCTACGGTTGATCAAGTGCACCCGTGCCCTACTGTGCATCGCCACTCGGACATAGATTCGCGCGGTCGCCAGCATCTTGGGCCTTGGAAAGCAACCGATTAGAGCGTATCTCCGCAGGTCTTCCCGGAGTGCGCCACCTTACTGCAGGAGGTGGAGGCCGTGCTGGTGCGCTTCGCTAAGACTCCAAAGGAAATCGCCGCACGGACGGGCAGTACTCTCGAACGTTCGATGTCGTGACAGTCTAGTTTACCCCGAAACTTTATCTGAACATCTATAGATCACTACCTTCAATTCTAATTTGCCCGAACTGTCTACCATCGCTACCGAATAAATAGGCAATGCCCTCCAGTGCAGCATGGGTGACGTCCGTCTCGCAAGGGGGTCCGATAAGCCTAACGTCGCGGCCACTTCCCAATAGCAGGGCAAAACAAAATGTGCTCGACCGCGCAACACAGGTAACTTCTATACCCACCGAATCCTTCCAATGGACTGTTTCCGGCGGAAACACGACCTTATAGGCATACAACTCAGGCGCTCCACCGGAATAACGTCCTATTGGAGTCCCGGTCGGCTGATGTTTCAAAACGCCATCCTCAATAGAACAGTCTAAGACGTTTGACGCAGAACCGCCAAACAGTCGCGCAGCGTCGATTGTCGGCGGTGCTTTGATGAACTCAGGGAAGCCCTTGTGGGTCACGACTACATGGTCTCGCTGCCGATCCCAAAACATATATACAATCTGATCAGCGATTAGACGCGCCTCTTCTGCATGATGCGTGATATAAAGCACCAATAATCCATATTCGTCTGTAATTTCACGCAGCATCATGAGAAACTCTTGTTCTACCGGTAAGTCTAAACCAGTGCACGGTTCGTCCAGCAACAAGATCTTTGGCCTCAGTGAAAGCGCCCGAAGTAAAACGAGTCGTTGCCTTTCACCACCACTCATAAGCGAAGGCGAGGCTTCGTAAGCGATCGTGTCTTCCAAATGCAGCTTTCCCAAGAGCCTATTGAATAACTGGGTATCGAATCTGGCTTTTACTGCTTTGACTCGTCTAAAGTATTCGGCATTCTGTATCCGACTAAGATGATCAAAGATCACTGGCTCCTGTGTAAGATAAGATATCATCATGTCGGATGGTTCTACCGAGATTGTCCCTGACCGCGACCGTTCCAGTCCGGTAATCAGTCGCAGAAACGTTGTCTTTCCACATCCGCTCGCGCCCATCACGGCGATGATACACCCCGTATCAAGATTATCGAGACGCAGCTCAAGCGATAGATTCCGGAAGATCGGCTTACCGGTATACCCGAATGTTAGGTCATCAACGAGAATAGCAGTCATAAGAATAAAGCCCTACCGGTGCCCAGCTCGCTGATGTCGCGCCAAGTGTTGCCATAACAAGAGCCCAGCGAGAACCGGTAAGAACGATATCACGATCAAGTCGACCGCCTCGAAGTAAGATGCCCCGAGGCCGTCTACTCTTTGCGTGAGTTCTAGAGCAAAGGAAGGTAAATCGCGCACGACACCAGACATTACCGAGTTGAATGTGAATTCATTCCAAATAAGCGCAAATCCAAATAGCGAAGCCAACACATACGGAACCGCAAACCGGCCCAAAAAGCTGCTCATCACAATTTCTCGAAGTGTAGCCTTAGAGATCCTGTGGAAGTCGAGCTCTCTATTACGAACGGCAAAGTGCGTATATTGGATGAAGCTTGCCACGATCGGAAAAGTCAATAAAGCCTGGCCAGTAATCCATAATGCCCAAACGAGAGGCCCAGAGCCTATCCATGCCCGGAATGCTGAAAGCCAATAGTAACCACAAAACGCAACCCCAATGGGAGGAATAAATTGAATAACCAGCATGCCGAGAAAGTACGGCAACGACCGTCGACTGAATCCTTCTAGCGTCCTTTGAAATACAATGCGCGCGACGATCGCAAATAGAAGCGCGCTTACCATCACAAAAGCCAATGCTGCTAGTGTAAGCACGACCGCTTCTAATAATCTCGGAGCTAATACAATCATCTCAGGGCGCAGATATCGGACCAAAAAGAGAAGTGGCAAGCACAAACCAATTAGAAGGATTAGCCCAAAGCTATTTGCGACCAGAGTGAGATCACATTTATCCGATCGCGGCAGGAAGCACACCAGTCTCGCGCTCACGCTCAGCAACCACGTACCCAACGGTACGATGACGAAAGCAGCCAAAAGACAACATACTAAGAAGAAAGCACTATACGACAGAGCTATTCCTGTTGCAAAGCTGGGGTCCATCGCGGAATAGTACTCGTAATACCTCGATATCCGTTGACTGGCAAGCTCGGTGCCTGTGCCCGCGGACGCCCTCAGGATCAGTTGGGCTTTCGCATACTCCTGCGTGCCGACGATGGTACCATACAGGATTAGGAACGCCGCCAAGTTACGCGAGCTCGGTCAATACAGGTCCCGTATCCGTTCGGCCAGACTCAGACGGTATAAGGACGAAAATTCACTCACTCTCCGCTGGGTAGAGCGGATAGACAACCAAAACATATAGATGAAGAGAGGCGCATATTGCCAAAGCTCAATACCCAACAGCAAGCTCCACGTGGAGGCGAATGGTCTTGTTGCGATAGAGCTTGAGAGTGGACCGATGTTCATTACGTTTAGCTTCCAGATAAATGCTATGGAGATAGTGCCAGTCAGCGCTGGCAGAATCAGTACCGAGAGAAACCGTTCAGGCCAACGCGACACGTGCAAGAGGAAGACGCCTCCAAAGAACCCAAGGAAGCTCTCCAGAAGGACTGTGACGGCTGCGAAAGCAATGGTGCGCAGAAAGGGTAACCGCCATCCGTCTTCAGCTGACCTATGGAAATCGGAGAAGGCGTGACCGTTGAACACTTGGATAAGAACGGGGAGGCTATACCCGAAGACAACCGAGAGGAGGACTATCGGCAATAATACTCACGGCCAAATACGTGTCCCAGCTCTAGCCATGTCGCGACTCGCCATATAGGAAGTGAAGCAGAGGATGCCGTGTCCTAAGCCTGAAAATATCTGCTTCTCGTCTCCCGGATTTTCTGTGCGGCTACAGTCAATGCTTCGGAGGCCGATTCTTGCCCTTTCCACACTTGCTCGATAGCTGACGATAACATGGCTTCGATTACCTTTGCATCAGGACCGGCCTCAATCATGTAGAAGCCATGATCGAGGGATCGCTTTAAGGCCTTCATATATGGCACCTGCTGCACTGCAGGATCATTATAGACGTCCCATCGCGCCGAGGTGAGTCCGTGCGCCATCAACTTGAGCTGCATCGGCTTTTCGAGTGTGTAGAATATGTACTCGGCTGCCTCCCGCAGGTGTTTCGATTTTTTATTGATGAAGTAGGCCCCACCCGACAGCATCGACCCGGCGCGCCGCGAAGTTCGGCACGATGATCTCGAGATCCTTGATCGTGAATACCCAGCCATTCCGGACAAAGGGCGATAGCGCAAAATTATATTGCAGTATAATGTCATACAGTCCCGTACCGTTAGCCAAATCCTGATTGGCCTTCGGGCCTAGGACCCCTAGACCAAACTTATAAAATTGTAGGGAAACGTTGGATGCCTTCTCATATTCGCCCTTCAGGTTTTCCATCGCACTGAAGTTAGACGTATCTTCGCCAAGAACCGTAACGGTTACCTCGTTTGACGAACGCTGACAAGCACAAACAACAAGCATCAGACAAACAGTTACTACATAGCAACGAAGAGTTCGCAGTGCTCCCTTTTCGTATTCACATGATTGATTGGACATCTCCGGCCCTCTCCTCTACTATCCCATCAGGTCTATCCGGTTCAATGACTTCAATAGTGTACCCCAAAACTGGATCATCAAATAAATCAAGTGCGTGAGGGCTGGTCCGCACAGGAACTTTGGTCCACCTGGACGGTTAGCCGCTTCCGCTTCGAATCCCCTAGGTTTGAATCCAATGGGTTTTGTAGACGGCCGGCGCTTGGTTGTGCAAAAAGGTTCAGACTTAGCCTCATCCGTAACTGAGAAGGGTCTTTCACCCTTAAATTCAACATTATAGTCCAAAATCACCCCAAGAAATTTAAGAACTATTCCCCTACCCTTATAGGTGAGGCGTGGTGTGGGGATGAATGGATTATAGGACGGTGACGCAAGAAGTTAATTCTGACTTATTGATTATTGGGCAATGCCTTTCATTCCCCTCTTCAGATGTCACCGTATCAGCTCTGCTTTTTCACAGCAATCGCCATGAGCACCAACGAGATGAGCATCAGAGCACAGAGGCCATAGAGGTTCCACAGTCCGTGGAGTCAAAATGTGCGGCCACCGAAATGGGTCCCTTTCACCCTCACCACCATTGCTCCCCCTCTTTCCTCGCCCTGAATCATCACTGAGGGGGATCATCCGCCAAATTGACCACGAACGAAAATTGCGATACATCCAGGTCTGCCGGGCATGTACCGCTAGCGCGGCTGTACTTCAGGTCTACGACTGTCGGCTTGCTCGCCTGGACAATCTCAATGGTCCGGTCAAGCATAGGGCCAAGCTGGTCCGTTTCCGTGACCGATCCGAAGCCTGCGACGCTCAGGGTGTACGCCATCACGTGCTAGGCCTGGCGCCAGATCTTTGGGGTGCCGCATGCCCACGGCTGTGAGATTTCGAAGCCGCGGAGGGTAGGCTGGGGGAGGCGTCCGCAGACCGACAAGGAGCAGCCACGCATGTGATGTTTGCTCCCCTTCCAGTCCCCTGCAATATGTCCTTGGGATCAGTGACTTTACGCTAGTGTTCAGCCGCGCCAGAAGGCGGCAGCTGATCTACAGCAGGCGCGAATATAACGCGACAGGCAATGGGATTCAACCAGAAACTGGGGTTCTTTCACCAGCATCGCCAATATCGCCTCAAAGGCATGAAGCAGGCTCCGTCTAGAACACCCTCGTCAGTCAATGCTATGGTCAAATGAAGAAATGACAAAAAAACGGGTGCATTACATAATTCTTACGAGTAGGCCTTTGGAGGACCCCACTGTGGTAGGGTGGCAAGAAACGATTCTCTCT
>Ga0137403_10002895_pt1 | contig 20785 bp, 18 predicted proteins | sample CZOMad2_1_16fung_FD_122057 | JGI IMG/M metagenome (GOLD analysis project Ga0137403, IMG submission 122057) | Vadose zone soil fungal communities from Angelo Coast Range Reserve, California, USA - CZOMad2_1_16fungal (Hybrid Assembly) | ecosystem: Environmental > Terrestrial > Soil > Vadose zone...
GGAGATCGAGGCCGACATCCCGCGCTTCATCGCCCGCGTCCACGCCTACCTGGTGGCGGAGTACGTCGAGCGCTGGTGATGACGCTGCCGGCGGACTTCGGACAGTGTGTCTCGCGCTTGCGTTTCGTGCTCGCGGCAGTGCTGCTCTTTGTTCCTGCTCTCGCGGGTGGGGCGACCCTCGACGCCTGCGGCGCGCGGAAGGCCGTGCTCACGGGACGGGCTTGCGCGGACCTCTTTGCGGCGCGAGCGAGGGATCTCGGCGCGTCGACCGCACCCGGCGTCGCGGCGGTCAAGAAGTGGCTGTCTCGTGGCTGGAGGCGCGCCGAGGCAAATGGTGGGGCCGACTGCGCCGCCGTGACGGCAACTGCTTCCGGCACGGCATCACGGCTCGGCGGCGAGGCCACCGCCTTCGCATCGTCGCTCAAGGGGACGAGGGCGTGTCGTGCGAAGCTCCTCCACCGTGCAGGTCGCGCATGTCGTGGCGTGCTCGCGCACGAGCGTATCCTTCCCGCATGGCCGGAGGGCGGCTGCACCGGTGGCCTCGATCCCGAGGCGGGGGGCGCGGCCCTCCGGCACGTCGCGGCGACGGCGCGCGGCAATGCGGGCGTCGAGCCGCTCCGCGATCTCGGGGAGGCGGCCGGCATTCGCGTCGGCGCCGCGGTGGACCCGAACTGGCTCGCAGCCGATCCCGCCTATGCCCCGACCCTCGGGCGCGAGTTCGGCTCGATCACGCCGGAGAACGTCATGAAGTGGGGCCCGATCCATCCGGCTCCAGGCGTGTACGACTTCGGCCCCGCCGACGCCCTGGTCGACTTCGCCGCGGCGCACGGCATGCGCGTGCGCGGCCACAACCTCGTCTGGGGACGACTCCAGCTGCCCGACTACGTCCAGAACGCGACGAGCGAGGCGGAGCTGCGGTCGCTCGTCACCGAGCACATCGGAACCGTCGTTGGACGCTACGCGGGACGCGTCGCCGAGTGGGACGTCGTGAACGAGCCACTCTCGCTCCTGGGCTTCCCCGACGCGAACGACGCGCTCGACGACAACGTGTTCTTGCGGCACCTCGGTCCGGGCTACGTCGCCGAGGCGCTCGAGCTCGCGCACGCGGCCGACCCGACGGCCAAGCTCTACGTGAACGACTTCCTCGTCGAGACGCCCGGCCCGAAGCAAGACCGCCTCTACCGCCTCGCTGCGGACCTCCTCGCCGCCGGTGCTCCGCTCCACGGCGTCGGGCTCCAGTGCCATTTCGGCCTCTTCTCGGCGACCTATCCGCAGCGTGCCGAGCTGCAAGCGACGATCGAGCGTTTCGCGGCGCTCGGGCTCGAGGTGGAGCTGACCGAGCTCGACGTCGAGGTCGCACGCCTCACGACCGACCTGCCGGCGCGACTCGATACGCAGGCCGCGATCTACCGCGACGCCGTTTCCGCGTGCAGCGCGGTGCCCGCCTGCCGCGGCGTCACGACGTGGGGGATCGTCGACACGTACTCGTGGGTACGTTCCTTCCTCGGGATCGACGACGTCCCCCTCCTCTTCGGTGACGGCTGGGTGCGAAAGCCCGCCTACTTCGCCGCCCGCGCGGCGCTCGTCACCTTACCATGAAGTTCCGCAACGACTTCCCGCTACCCGATCCCGACTTCGCGCCCACGCGCCCGTTCTCTGGGACGGCGCCGCGCCCGGCGAGCTCTTCGTCCCGCGCTGCGAGGCGTGCGGCCGCGGGGTGTGGTACCCCGACGGCGCCTGCCGATTCTGCGGCGCGTCGGCGTACGCCTGGAGCCGCGTGTCCGGTCGCGGCACGCTCTTCTCCTGGTCGGTCGTGCGCCGCGCCTTCATCCCGCAGCTCGCCGACCGGGTCCCGTACGTGACCGGGCTCGTCGCATTCGACGAGGATCCCGCCGTGCGTATGGAGGCCTGCGACGAGAGCCGACGCGTCGAAGAGGACGCTCACCGCCGGCGGCTCGCGACCTTGTCGAGCCGCTTTTGACGAACCCGCCGGACGGCGGCGACCAGATCCCCGGTGGCCTCGCCGGACACCACGAGGACGCCGCCAACCTCCCTCAGCAGGACGCCCTCGTCGCGCGGCAGGAGACGCAGGCCGCGACCCTCCGCGAGTCTCGTGCGGGGAGCCCCGCACCGAGCGGGCCAGTGGTCGTTGCGTGGATGCCGTGACCCCATGCGACACCGCCTGCTCGCCGCCTCCTTCAGCGGCGTGGCATCGACAGGGAAGCGACGGTGTGACCGACCCGCTCGCCGAGGAGTCGCTCGCGCTCGCCGCGCGCTCCAACGAGCCTCCTTCCGGACCTCGGCCTGTAGGGCGGCGGCTCTTGACCTCGTGCTCCGTCCGGCAGAATAGTGGTTGCGATTCTTGTCGTCACAAGGCGGAGCGGTGACGCTGCGGACCCTCACGGGGGGACGAGGAGGAAGGACGATGCGGAGAGCTTCTATCACCCTGCTTCTCATGGCGTTTCTTGCCTGTGGGCCGGCGCGCGCCGAGGACCGGGAGCCCGGCAGAGAGTTCGGGCTGGCCGGCGCGTCGGTGGGCGCCAATCTTTTGTACACACCTCCCAAGCTTCTGACGGCCCTGATCGGGCTTCCGCTCGGCGCGCTCACGGGCGTGTTCACCGGCTTGAACGTGCGTTCGATGTATGCGGTATGGGTGCCGACGGTGACCGGGACGTACTTTGTGACCCCCGCCCACCTCGAGGGGAAGCGGCCGATCGAGTTCTTCGGCTCCCACTATCCGACGACGCTGGGGTGCGAGGCCAACCCGAACATGGCCTGCACCCACGACGCTCCTTGCACCAAAGCGCCGAAGCCCGCGCCGTGACCTTCGGCCATCCGGCTCGGAGCGCGGTGCGATCCGACCGCGCCATCCGGGGGGATGGCGTGTCCTTCCTATCGGCAGCGGGCTAGCTGTACTTGGTCAAGTTACGCCTGGCCCGCGGCTTCCTCGCCGCCCGCGCCGAGCCGCGCCGCGCGCGCGAGGTAGTGCCCGAGGCGCATCTCCCGCGCGATCGCGAGCGCGCGCTCGAGCAGCCGGGCGCTGGTTTGCGCATCGCCGCGCGCGGCGGCCACCTGCGACGCCCCGAGCGCGGCCTCCGCCAGGGTCGAGCGCGCGCCGATCGCCTCGGCGAGGGCGAGCGCGCGCGCGAAGGGCCGTTCCGCCTCTTCGGGGCGCCCGAGGCCGAGCATCACCTCGCCGACCGCGGTCTCGAGGTAGGCCTCGCGCAGGCGGCCGCTCGCGTGCGGACGCGCGCGCAGCGCCTCCACGAACCGCTCGGCCCGCTCGGCGTCGCCCAGCGCGAGGAACGCGTCGGCGACGAAGCGGAAGCTCGCCTGCACCGTGCGCCCGCTCGCCAGGCCCTGCTCGATCAGCTCGAGGTAGCGTTCGGTGTCGGCCGCGAGACCGAGCGTGACGCGCGCCGCGAGCGCGACCGCCGCGGGGGCGGTGAAGCCCGCGATGTTGCCGATCGCCTCGGACCCCTCCAGGCTCTCGTCCGCCCAGCGCAGCGCCTCGGCGTACTCGCCGCGCAGGAAGAGGATCTGGGAGCGCGTGCCGGCAGAGCCCGCTTGCACCGTACGGTTCGGCGCGCTGAGCGCCATGGCATGGGTCTCGACCACGCTCGCAAACGCCTCGTCGAGGTCGTCGCACAGGTAGAGCACGTTGTCGCGGACCCAGCGCGCGCTCACGTACAGGTTGGAGAGCCGGGCGCGGTGCTCGGTGGGCTCGAGCTCGTCCATCACCCAGCGCATCGCGCGGCGCGCCAGCTCGAAGCGCCCGTCGATCGCGTAGTTGACAGCGAGGCCGCGCGACAGCCGCATCACGGCGAGCTTGTTGCCCGCGCGCTCGGCGGCCGCCACGCCCTGCTCGGCGAGCGCGAGCCCGCGCTCGAAGTCCTCTCCGAGCATGGTGATGACGCCGAGGAAATAGAGGATGCCCGGCAGCATCTCGGTGTCGCCGAGGGCCTCGGCCAGCTCGCGGGCGCGGCGGGCGGCGCGCTCCGCCTCCTCGAGCGGGGGCCAGCCGAACACGACGCTCAGGCGCGCGAGCCCGCTGGTCGCCGCGAGCGCCGCCCGCTGCGAGGCCGGGTCGTCCCGGTCCACCTCGGCCAGCTCCCAGAGCCGGCGGTGGAAGTCGACCGCCGTGCGATAGGAAGGCAGGTCCTCCGCGTCCTCAGCAGCGCGGAGGAGCGCCGCCATCGCTTTCGCGCGGTTGTCGCTGCGCGCGTAGTGGTGCGCGAGCAGCGCCGAGCGCTCGGGCCCCGCTTCACCCCGCCCGGACTCGAGCAGGAGCGCCACGCGCTCGTGGAGCTGGCGGCGCTGCTTCAAGAGCAGGCCTTCGTAGGCGACCTCCTGCGTCAGGCTCTCGCCGAAGCGGTACTCGTCGCTCGCCAGCAGGCTCTTGCGGTGGAAGATGCCGCGGCTCTCGAGCTCGGCCAGCTCGCGCTCGAGGTCGATGCCCTCGCCGTCGAGGACGCGCGCCAGCTGGTCGCGGTGAAACTGCCGGCCGATCACCGCGGCGACCTGCGCGACGCGCTTGGCCGGCGGCCCGAGCCGGTCGAGCCGCGCCGCGATCACCTCCTGCACCGTGCCCGGGATGCGGATCTCGTCCACGGGGCGCGTGAGCTTCCGCGCGCCGCCGTTCGCGACCAGGTAGCCCTCCTCGATGAGCGAGCGGGTGATCTCCTCGACGCAGAAGGGGCTGCCCTCGACCTTGGCGACCAGGAGGCGCTCGAGGTCGCCGGGCAACGGCCCCCCCGCCACCGCGTGCAGCATGGCGCGCACGTGCTCGTCGGGCAGGCGGCGCAGCACGAGCTGGGTGAGCGCCGCGCGCGTCCGCCACGCGGCGCGGTCGTCGGGGCGGTGCGTGACCACCACCATGACGGGCGCGCTGGCGAGCCGGGCGACGAGCGTCTCCAGGAGCTCGCGCGAGGCGTCGTCGATCCAGTGCAGGTCCTCGAGCATGACGACCACGGGCGCCTGCTGGCTCTGGCCGAGGAGGAGCCGCGCGACGGCGTCGAAGGTCTCGCGCTTGAGCTCCTCGGGCGCCGGCTCCTCCGCGCTCGCGGAGCGCAGCCCGAGCAGCCGGCTGAGCGCCGGGTACTCGCGCTCCGCCTTCTCGGCGGACCACTCGCCGAGCTTCTCCGCCACTTTGCTGCAGGCCGCTTCCACGCCGTCGCCCGGGACGAGGCCGAAGTGCAGCTTCAGCATGGTGATGAACGGGAAGTAAGGCACCGCCTGCCCGAGCGAGGAGCAGCGGCCCTCGAAGAAGGTCACACACTCGCAGTCGAGCCGGCGCCGGAACTCGTAGAGGAGGCGCGACTTGCCGAGCCCCGCCTCGCCCACCACCGCGACCACCTGGGCCCGATTTCCTGCGAGCCGCTGGAAGGAGGCCTCCAGCTGCGCCAGCTCCTCGTCGCGGCCGACGAGTGGCGTCAGGCCGCGCTCGGCGGCGACGGCCATCGGCGTCGCTTCCGCGCTCTCACCCAGGATCTCGTAGGCCGCCACCGGCTCGCTCTTCCCCTTGACGGCGAGCGGTCCCGTGGGCCGGACCTGGAAGAACCCGCGCACCAGCCGGTAGGTCGGCTCGCTCACCAGGATGGTTCCCGGCGCGGCCAGCGACTCGAGCCGTGCGGCCAGGTTGGTCGTGTCGCCGATGGCCGTGTAGTCCATCTTCAAGTCGTTGCCGACCGTGCCCACGACCACCGGGCCGGTGTTGATCCCGATCCGCGCGCGCAGCTCGAGGCCGCGCCCGCGCAGACGCTCGTTCAGGCTGCCGAGCGCTCCCTCGATGGCGAGCGCGGCCCGGATCGCGCGCTGCGGCGCGTCCTCGTGCGCCACCGGCGCGCCGAAGAGCGCCATCAGGCCGTCGCCCGCGATCTGATTCACGATGCCCTCGAAGCGGTAGATCTCGCGGAAGGCGAGCTCGAGGTACTCGTCGAGCAGGTCGTGGTACTCCTCGGGGTCGAGCCGCTCGGCGATCGCGGTCGAGCCGGCGAGGTCGCAGAAGAGGACGGTCACCTGCTTGCGCTCGCCCGCGATGGTGTGCTGCGCGGTGCGGATCTTGGCCGCGAGCGTCTCCGGAATGTCACGCGAGAGGCGCGCGAGCGCATCGTCGGTCGCGGGTGGGGCTGCGTCGTGCACGCCTGCCGAGCCGATCTCGAGCCCGCAGTCCGGGCAGAAGCGGAAGTCGGGCGACACCGTGGCGCCGCAGCCGTGGCAGGTGAGCGCCACGCGCGTACCACACGCGTGGCAGAACTTCTTCCCGGCGATCAGCTCGGTGCCGCAAGCCGCGCAACGCACACCAGCCAGGTAGGCCGACGGAGACCCCAAGTCAATTGATGGCGCGCGGACCCGCCTTGCACCGTCTTGCCCCGCGTGCGCTCGGCTGGCAAGGTCGGCCGATGGAGGTGCGCGTCGAGCACGAGCCGGGGCGCTTCGTCGTGCGACTGGACGGCGCGGAGGCGACGCTCGTCTACGAGCGGCGCGGCGATCTGCTCGACCTGCAGCACACCTTCACGCCGCCCGCGCTGCGCGGGCGCGAGATCGCGGCGCGCCTCACGGAGGCGGCATTCGCCTACGCGCGCGCGCAGGGGCTCCGCATCGTCCCCACCTGCTCGTATACGCGGAGCTACCTCAGTCGGCCCGAGACCCTGTCTCGGGCCGGGGACGGACAGCGAGCGTGCGGCCCGGTCCACGGGGCCGACGGCGTGCCGCGGCCGGCAGAAGCCGGCGCGGCAGACTTGCTGGAGCGTGAGCGCGTCACCGGAGAGGACGGGTCCGCGGCGCAGCGACGCAGACTCCCACGGCGTTAGTTTTGCCGCGCCGGCTTCGCCGGCCGCGGCACGACCTTCGCATGATCCACCGACGCCACACGCTCGCTTCCGTTCCGACCCGAGACAAGGTCTCGGGTCGGATCCTAGTCGGTCAGGTCGGGGCGGAACTCGGGGTGGGCCGAGAGCCAGGCCGCGGCGCCGCGCATGGACTGCTCGTTCTTCTTGTTGATGAAGCGGTAGATCGGGCCCTCGAGCCAGGCGAGCCACGCCTTCGTGATGTGGAATCGCTCGCGGAAGCGGAGCCGCGTCCGGTTCGGGCCCACCGGCTCGAGGGTCATCGAGCCCGAGAGCCCGGTGCGCAGCATGACGTAGTCGTAGCCCTGGTTCGCGCGTACGTTCTTCACCAGCTCGAACGACTCGCCGCGGCGCCCGAAGGGCAGGGGGTAGACGACGCGGCGGAGGAGGCCGTTCCCGTCGGCGTCGCCGGGATAGACGATCTCCACGTCCAGCACCGCGGGCGCGTACTCCTTCCACAGGTCGTAGCGCTGGAAGAGCGCCCACAGCCGGCGCGCCGAGTGCGGGAGGTCGACGGTGAACTCGTGCTGGCGCATCGGAGACTAGATCCCGGCCGCCGAGAGCAGCCGCTCGGTCACGTAGTAGAGCACGACCCCCGCGAACACGGTGAGCGCGACGGCCGTGCCCTGCTCCCGGTTCACCTCCGGCACGAGATCGGAGGCGGCGACGTAGAGCGTCACCCCGGCCGACACGGCGAGCGCCGGACCCACCAGGGTACGCTCGCCGAAGATGGCGAGGCCGCCGACCAGCGTGGCCAGGCCGACGGCGCCCGCTGCGAGGATCGCCTGGCGGCGCGTGCCGCGCGCCGCGAGCACGACCGAGGCGATGGCGAACCCCTCCGGCGCCTTGTGCAGGAGGATCGCGGCGAAGAGGAGGAGGCCGAGCGCGCGGCCGATGACGAAGCCCGAGCCGATCGAGAGGCCGTCGAAGAAGCTGTGCACCATGAGCCCGAGCAGCGCTGAGACGCCCGCGCGCCCGCCGAGCTGCTCGGGATGGACTTCCTCGCCGAAGTGAAAGTGAGGGGCCACCGTATGCTCGAAGAGGTGGATCAGGAGGTAGCCGCCGAGCACCAGCCCGGCAGCGTGCCGAGTATGGCGCGCGCTCTCGGGGAGCATCTTCAGGAGGACCGCCGCCAGCATGAAGCCCGCGCCGAGCGCGACGGCGTAGCGCAGGAGGCGGTCGTCCCAGCGCCGGAACGTGACCACCGCACCCCCGAGCAGGTTGGCGGCCGCCGCGAGCGCGACGCAGACGAAGCCGAGGGCGAGGTGGCCGTCACCCACGCTAGCGGGCCCCCGCCGGAGCTCCCGGTGCTCCCCCAGGCATCGTGCGGCCTTGCTACGACATTCGGGGGGCGATTTGTAGGCGCGTGCGGCCGGCGGAGTGATGTATGAGCGGGGGCTACCGCCGGGTGATTTCCCTCACCCGGGGGGATTGCGTCCCGGCCCCGCATTTGCCCTTGTCACCTGGAATGCCGGTTCCCCCGCCCAGCGTGGAGCCCATCGACCAGCGACCGCAGCTCCGGGTCGCGGCGGCGATCGCGCTCGCGTCCGCGCTCTGCCTGCTGCCCCTCCAGGCGTTCACCGTCGACGCCCGCCAGCTGCCCGCCCTCCTCGTCATCTACGTCATCCACGCCGCGGTGGCGGGCTTCGTGCTGCTGGCGAGCTTCACCGGGCTGGGTGCGCGGCGCGGCGACGGGCTCGGCCTGCTGTTCGTGCTGGGGCTGGCGTCGAACCTCCTCCTCTACCTCTACCTCCTGCCCTACGCGGTGCCCACCTACCCCTCGCTCATGTCGAGCGCCTTCACCACCCTGCTCATCGCCGGGGCCGTCCTCTTCTCCTGGAGCACGCGCCGCACGACCCTGGTCGGCGTCCTCGTCTGCGCCGGCTTCGCGCTCGTAAGCGCCAAGCTCGGCCAGCGGGGTCTCCCAATGCCGCCGTTCGTGAGCACCCTCTGCTGGGTCGCCATCGGCGCCGCGCTCGCGGTCGCCTGCGCGCGCGTCCTGGGTCGCTTCCGCACGGGCCTGATCCAGCGCCAGGACGAGCTCGCCGCGCTCTCCACGCGCCTCATCTCCGTGCAGGAGGAGCAGCTCCACCGGCTCTCGCGCGAGCTGCACGACGAGCTCGGGCAGTCGCTCACCGCGGTGTCCTCGTACCTCTGGCTGCTCGAGCGGAAGCTCCCGCCCGAGCTGGCTGAGCTCCGCACGCGGGCGAGCGAGGCGCGACGCCTGGTCACCAAGACCCTCGGCGAGATGCGCGAGCTGTCGCAGCTGCTGCGCCCGCCCGGGCTCGACCTCTACGGGCTCGCGGGGTCGCTCGAGTCGCACCTCGAAGCCTTCCGCGGGCGGCACCAGATCGCCACCAAGTTCACCGCCGAGGGGCTCCCGGAGCGCCTGCCGGAGGAGATCGAGACGGCGGTCTACCGCATCATCCAGGAGGCGCTCACCAACGTCGCCCGACACGCGCACGCGAAGCGCGTGTGGGTGGGGCTCACCGGGAGGGGAGACGAGCTCAGGCTCGAGGTGCGCGACGACGGCGTCGGGCTGCCGGCAGACAACGGGGCGAGCCGCCCGAGCGGGATCGGGCTCATCGGCATCCGCGAGCGCGTACGCGCGCTCGGCGGGACGGTCTCGCTCTCCTCGGGCCCGGGCGGCGGCGCCTGCCTGCGCGCCAGCGTGCCGATGCCGCGCGAGGGCGGCGGCGCACCGACGCCGAGCGGAGCGGACGCGTAGCCGCGGCTTGTCGTTAGACAATGCGAGGTTTCTAGCTCGCGATGCCGCGGGGCGCCCGGCGAGCGAGGCCTTCTCTTGACGCCGCGTTTGTCTCCGCCGTATTCAATGCTCCGCCCAAGACCGACGCACCGCTGACTCCGCAGAGCGTTCGCGACTCTTTCAATCACCAAGCGGGAACGGCCCGCGAGGAGGGACTTCGATGAAGGACATATGTCGTCTCGAGATGCCGATGTCATCCGGCCGGCGCTGGCGGGCCTGGGGGCTCGCGCTGCTGCTGGCGTGGAGCGGCGTGGGACTCGCTCGCGTGGCGATGGCCGACGATGAGCTGGGATGCCCGCCGACCCCCCCCGACATGAAAGGCAAGGGCAAGACGATCTGCTTCAACATGGTGCCCTCGGGTGCCGCGGCCACGTGCCTCCCGAACGCAACCGCGCGCGTCCGGGTGAAGTCGATGGGCCCGGTCGAGATGATGCAGGTGGACGTGGCCGGGCTGCCACCCAATACGGAGTTCGACTTCTTCGTCATCCAGGTACCCAAGGGGCCCTTCGGCCTGTCCTGGTACCAGGGCGACATCGAGACCCACGGCGACGGGAAAGGCCACGGGATGTTCATCGGCCGCTTCAACATCGAGACGTTCATCGTGGCGCCGGGCATCGCCATGGCGCCGGTCGTGCACGATGACGGTCCGTTCCCCGATGCCGACATGAACCCGGCGACCCCTCCGGTCCACACCTATCACCTCGGGTTGTGGTTCAACTCGCCGGACGACGCGGCGGCGGCAGGATGTGCGAACACGGTGACGCCGTTCAACGGCGACCACACCGCTGGCATCCAGGTGCTCAACACCAGCAACTTCCCGGACGATCAGGGTCCCTTGCGGCAGCTCGTTCCCTAGACTGGCGGCGCGCTCTCGCCTCACCTCCCGCAATGAGCGAAGGGGGGCGGCCGGCTGGCCGCCCCCCCTTCGAGCCACGCGCGATCCGCCGACGATCAGAAGGACGTTGGAGATGGCGTGGAGGCCCATCAGGGCGAGGTCTCGCTCGCCGGGCGGGCGGTGCGTCCTGCATCCGGGCGCGCTGCTCGCACGTAAAGTCTCCGGGAACGATGAGAACCTCCGTCGCACGGCTTCCGTCCCGTCTGGCGCTCTGCGGGCTCCTCGCGGGGCGCACCGTCGCCAGGCCCGCCGCCGGGGCGACTTCCCCGACCATGGCGCTGCACGTGAAGCGCGCGCGGCAGGTACGCGGACGATGCGATGTCTAGCGGCCGCGGGGTTGCGGCTCGGCCGGCCACCTCGCTAAAGGGCCCGTGCAGGTTCTCTGCCAGTGAAAGCTGCGACCATCGCCAGAGGGCAGCTGCGCATCGGCCTTCTCGTGGCTGGACTCGCGTTGGCGGGCCCGAGCACCGGAGCCGCCTCCCCGATGCTGGTGGCCCTGACCGGAGACGGCATGCTCATCACCTTTCCCGCCGAGCACCCTGGCGATGCCAGGACGAGGAAGCCGAGCGGGGTGAGCGGGCAGCTCATCGGCCTCGACCGACGTCCGGCGAATGGTCTCCTCTACGGCCTGACGGCGGCGGGGGACGTCTATACGATCGACCCGGTCACCGCAGCGGCCAGCGTGGTGAGTACGCTGACGGTGCCCTTCAACGGCGGGAGCCGTTCGGGAGTGGACTTCAATCCCAGGACGGACCGCCTGAGGCTGGTCGGCCACGATGGCCAGAACCTGCGCGTGAACGTCGACAACGGCGCGACGGCGGCGGATCGGACCCTGGCCTACGCACGCGAGGACCCTCACTTCGGCCGGCAACCGCTGATCGCGGGCACGGCCTACACCAACAACGTGGCCGGGGCGGAGACGACGGAGATGTTCGACCTCGACTCGGGGCTCGACCTGCTCGTGCGGCAGGAGCCTCCGAACGACGGCACCCTGCGGACGGTCGGCCCGCTCGGCGTCCACGTCCCGCCCGAGGCCGGGTTCGAGATAATGACCGACGGCGGGGGCAAGAACCGTGGCCTCGCGGCGTTCGCCTCGACGCTGTACGACGTCGACCTCGCCACGGGGGCCGCCACGTCCCTCGGCACCATCGGCGGTCCCTCGGGCTCGATCGTCGGCCTGAGCATGATCGCGGGATCACCGTGAGCAGCGAGCGCCCGTTCCGTCCCGTCGCGCAGCGCCTCCCGGAGGAGCACCCCCGGACGGACGCCGAGCTCCTGGCGGCGCTCGAGAGCGACGACGGCAGCGCGCTCGGCACGCTCTACGACCGCCATGCCGGGCTCGTGTACGGGGTGGCCGTCGCCGTCCTCCAGAGCCCGCAGGAGGCGGAGGATCTGACGCAGGAGGTCTTCGTGGCGCTCTCGGGCGACCACGCCTACGACCCGGGGCGCGGGCAGCTCGCCGGCTTCCTCGTCGCCATGACGCGCTCGCGCGCGATCGACCGGCTGCGCGCACGCGGGCGGCACCTGCGGTTGCTCAAGCGCTGGCACACGACGGCTCCGGCCCTGGCGCTGCCCGCCACGCCCCCGCAGCAGGTGTCGACGAAGGAGTGCGCGGAGCGCGTGCGCGCCGCGCTCACGCAGCTCTCCGACAGGGAACGCGAGGTGCTCGAGCTCTCCTATTTCAAGGGTCTCACCCAGGCCGAGATCGCCGACCAGCTCGGTGCGCCGCTCGGCACGGTGAAGAGCTGGGCGCGGCGGGGCCTCCTCAGCCTGAGGGACAGCCTCCAGGACCTCGTGGGGTGAAACCATGAGCCGCTCACCAGAGATGGAAGCCTCCGAAGGCCTGCTGGTCGATTACGTCCTCGGGCAGCTCGACCGGGACGAGGCCCGCGCCCTCGAGCAGCGCATCGCGGCGGAGCCCGAGGTCGCGCGCGAGGTCGAGCGCCTGCGCGCCGTCCTCGGACTCGTGCCCTATGCGAAGGCTGCCGAGCCGCCGGCGCACCTCCGCGCCGCGGTCCTGCGGGCCGCCGCGGAGGCACGGAAGGCGCGGCGGACGCGGGTCCGTCCGGCCTGGAGCACGTTCGGGCTCGCGGCGGCGGCGCTCCTCGCCATCGTGCTCGGGATCGACAACTACCGTGTGCGGCAGGAGCTCAGGCTCCAGCGGACCGTCACCGCGATGCTGCAGGAGCCGAACATCGTCCTCTCGTTCGCCCTCCACGGGACGGGCACGGGGTCCGGGGCGCTCGGCAAGGTGGCCCTCGACCTCGACTCGGGAAAGGGGGCCGTGGCGATCGAGCGGCTTGCCGCCCTCCCGGCCGGCCAGGTGTACCGGCTGTGGGCGCTCGTCGGGGAGAAGAACGTCCCCTGCGGAGACTTCGGCGTGAACCCCGAGGGGAGGGTCGTGACCCAGTTCCCGATCCCCGTCGACTCGTACACGGCGCCGATCGCGAAGCTCTTCTTGACCGTCGAGCCGACGGCGGCGCCGCCGCAGCCGAGCGGGCCGACGGTGATGACGAGCTAGAGCGACCCGAGACCATGTCTCGGGTCGGAAAGATCGGACGCGAGCGTGTGGCGTTCGGTGGATCGGGCGAAGGCCGTGCCGCGGCCGGCGAAGCCGGCGCGGCAAACGTTGAGGCCCTGGGCAGCCACCACGCGTCGCGCGCGGGCGTCGCCTTACAGTGACGGCGCTACACGCTCCGGAAAGTCTGCCGCGCCGGCTTTTGCCGGCCGCGGCACGGCGTTTGCCTCATCCAACGGGCCGCACGCTCGCTGTCCGTCCCCGACCCGAGACAAGGTCTCGGGTCGGTCACAGGGCCAGGAGAAGCTCGACGAACCCGTAGTCGGTGTCCGCGCCGGCGAAGGTCGTCCGCACGACGCCCTGGCCGAAGGCGTGCCCGTAGTACGCGTTCAGCGAGAGCTGCCTCCCGAGCTCGACGCTGACCGACACGTCGGCGAGGTGGGCGAGCGGCCGGTGGCCGCCGGAGGGCGCACCCGAGAACCCGAACACGTCGTCGTTGGTGGCGCCGCTGCCCGCGTACCAGAGATCGCGCGGCTCGGTCAGCGCGAGCCAGTGATAGTCGGCGCGGACGAGGATGCGGCGGTGCGGGGCGAGGATGAGCTGGGCGAACAGATCACTGTCGTTCATCAGGTTGAAGAACGGAGTCTGGGCGTAGAGGCGCGCCGTCGGGAGCATCTGGAAGAAGGTCGCGTGCCGCCGGTCGGTCGGATCGTCGTCCCCGGAGGAACGGTCGTAGCCGGCGCGGAGCCACGGGGTCCACGCGAGACGCGGGAGCTGGTAGCCCGCCTCGACCGCGTAGGCCCACGCCGCGTGGTCGAGCGTGCCCCACTTTCCGGCCTGGACGACGCCCCAGAGGAGGGCGTCGATCGCGCCGGGCGGGGCGTCGATGACGGTGGCGGCGTGGCCTCCGACGCTGTGCACGGCGATCGCATCGCCGTCCGCCCGACGGGCCGCCAGCGGCCGGTTGTCGACCTTCACCGCGGAGCGCCGCCGGTCGTCGTAGTAGAGGTAGAAGAGCCGCACGTCGGCCGGCGGGGCGTGCGGGAGCCGCTTCAGCGTCAGCGCCAGCCCGGCCAGGCCGACATCGCCGATCTCGCGGTTCGCGCTCACCTCGAAGCCGCCGTGCGTCGGGCGGCTCGCCATCGCGGTCAGGTTCCAGTCGGGGCGGTCATACGACACGCGACCGCCGTCGAAGCTCCGCGACACGTGCGAGTACGAGAACGGCCCCACCAGGCGCTCCGCCAGACGGTAGCGCTTCAGGAACGCGAGCGTCGGGTTCGCCGGCTCGGTCTCGAGGCCGTCGGCGTACTCGAACCGCCCGCCCGTGAGCGAGAGGCCGCTCCGCCGGAGGGTGACGAACCCGAGCTTCAGGAACGGCTCGCCCTGCGTCGTCTGGTGCGTGTTGAGGACGTAGAGCGCCCCCGGGCCGAGGGGGCCGACGGGCGGCGGGAAGACGGCGTCGCCGGGGAGGTTGGCGAGACGGGTGTCCTGCCCCTGGAGGACGAGCTGCACGTGGGGCAGCGTCACGCTGACGCCCGCGCGGAGACGGCTCGCGAAGAACCCGTAGCGCCCGGCGCCACGGGGCGCGGCGCGCGGCCGGAACCAATCGACCAGCTCGCCCCGGAGCCGGTCGCTCAGCGTGAGGGTGACCCGGTCCCGCCAGCCACCCCAGTCGTCCGCGGCCTCCGAAACGCCAGCCACGGCGAGGAGGACGGCCGCGAGGGTCAGGCGCGCCCGACCCATCCGCATCCGTGCCATCGTCTTAGGCGTAGGTGGGGCAGAGCATTACAACAACGGGCGCCGGCCCACCACGGAGGGACCCCCCATGACGCGGAACATCACGCTGCTCGATCTGGTGAACGCGGTCTCCGAGCAGGCCCGGAGCGAGGCCGAGGTGATCGCGACGATCGTCTACCTGGTCAATTCGGGACGCGTCCGGCTGTGCGGCATTTTCAAGGGGGCCCGCATCGACCTGGGCACCCCGGCCGCGGGCCGGGCGGCCGCTTGAGGGACGTCATGCACGCGGTCATCCGGACGAAACGAGTCTTTCTCTCCGGCCAGCTGGTCGAGTACTGGGAGAACGCGGACCTGCCGTTCGGCTGGGCGCGCGAGGATCTCCAGGCCTACCTCGACCGGGGCCAGTGGGTGCTGCTCTTCAACGCGGTGGCGCTGAACGCGCCCCGCCCGGGGGCCGGCCACGGCTCGTGACATGGCGGAGGAGACGCACTGATGGGGCGGTGGCGGACGCTCGGGGGCGAGCTCTCGGCGCTCGGCACGCTCGCCCTCTCGCTGCCGCTCGGTCGGCTGCTGCCCCGCGAGCGCTTCGATCCGGCGGCGCCGCACCCGACACCCGTCGTGCTCGTCCACGGCTTCCTCGGTGACCCGTCGAACTTCCTCGTCCTGCGGAGCTTCCTCTCGAGCTACGGCGTGCGGAGCTTTGCGAGCTTCTCCTATGGGCCGCGACTCGACCACCAGCGGCTCGCGCCGCGGCTCGGGCAGATGATCGCGCGCGTCTGCCGCGAGACCGGCTCTCCCCGGGTGGACGTCGTCGGTCACAGCCTGGGCGGCCTCGTCGCCCGCTACCTGGTCGAGCTGGGCGACGGCAGCCGCATCGGGCGGCTGGTCACGCTCGGCTCACCCTACTACTCCGACCGGAGACCGTCGCGGGAGCTCGCCATCCTCGGCGCGCACGACCCGCTGGTCCCCGCCCCCGACGTCGCGCGGGGCCGCGTCGTGATCGTCGAGGACTGCGGGCACTGGAACCTCCTCTATCACCCCGCGATGCTCGGCGCGGTGGCGCGCTTCCTCGTCCGGAGCGCCGAGGCTGCGAGCTGCTCGCCGGCCGCGCGCGCGGCGGCTTAGGGCCGACGCGCCAGCGCCCGGGACCTCCTCGTCACCATGGTTGTCGCCGGGGACTGGGTGCAGGCCCGGCTCTCGGGGACGGCGTAGTCGATGATGTTTTGAGCTTGACAACCCTCCGCCCGGTGCACGACAAGCGGCCGGCACCTTGCGCGGGACGCTCGCCCATCCCGACACGGGTCCGGCCGGCCGGAGCTGATCGGACCACAAGACGAACGGAGGGACACATGGACCGTGCCGTAGCCCCGAGCCTGCATACCCGGCGCCGCCTGACCGTGCTCGCATGCGCCGCCCTCCTGCTGGCGCTTCCGACGTCGGGGGAAGCGCGCAAGAAGAAGCGCTTCCGGACGCCGACCCGCTCGAGCACCATCAGGATCACGAAGAACGACAAGCTCGTGGTCGCCGTCAACCGGGAGGCGAACAGCCTCGCGGTGCTGCAGGTCCGCAAGGGAGAGCGGGACACCTTCTCGCTCCTCGCGCAGATCCCGGTGGGGATCGACCCGCGCTTCGTGGCGGTCGATCCCGCGGGCAAGCTCGCCTTCGTGAGCAACGGGGCGAGCGGGACCGTCTCCGTGGTCTCGCTCGCCGGCGACACCCGGTTCACGGTGATCGGCGAGATCCCGGTCGGCGACGAGCCGCGGGGGTGCACGATCACGCCGAACGGGACGCGCCTCTTCGTCGCGAACCACACCGACGGTACGGTCTCGGTCATCGACACCGCGTCGCGGACGGTCGTGCAGACGGTCGCGCTGGGAGGTCACCCGACCGCGATCGCGATCACCAACGACCTCGACAAGGACGACAGGGACGAGACGGTCTTCGTTACCGAGTTCTTCTCCGAGCTGATCCCCGGCAAGCAGGAGCCCTTCGACGACGCGCGCCAGGGAGTCGTACACGCGTTCCCGAGCGGCGCGCTCGCCCCGGTCACGAAGATCACGCTCTCGCCGCTCGCGACCAGCGGCTTCGCCGCCGACCGGAGCAAGTTCTGCAACCTCACCACGGAACCGGACCCCGCGAGCCAGGTCTACTGCCCCGACACCTCGGTCACCGACCCGACGGACCCACGGATCGCCATGGACCCGCAGGGCGCCTTCCCGAACCTCCTCGGCTCGGCGGTGATCCGCGGCACGAGCCTCTACCTTCCGAACGTCGGCGCCGCGCCGGAGCCGCCGGTCAAGTTCAACGTGAACGTCCAGGCGTTGGTCCACGTCGTCGACACGGGGAGCCTCACCGAGCAGACCGCGCGGCACGTGAACCTGAACGCCGAGGTGAAGGCGGAGACGGCGCCCGCCGATCCCACCGCGAGCCTCGACAAGCTCTTCGGCAACGACCTGGCGGCGATCGACGCCGACCTCGACGGCACGGTGTTCCTCGTCGTCAGCCGCGGGGGGAACTTCGTTTTCAGAGCGGCGCTCGATGGGAGCGGTCGGCTCACGCTGGGCCTCCCCGTCGTCCGCTACCAGACCGGCAACATCCCGAACGGCGTCGCGGTCACCCAGGACGGGAAGCGGGCCTACGTGAACAACGAGGTGAACCTCTCCGTGACGGCGATCGACCTCGAGGCCAGCCGCGTGATCGAGCGCGACGTGCCGATCGGCACCCCGCCGACGCCCGGCACCTTCGCGCACGCGGTGCTGGTCGGAAAGCTCACCTTTTTTACGGCGCTCGGCACGCCGAACGACGGGCTGCTCGACATGCCGGTTCGCGGCATCGAGCCGCTCAAGTTCCGCGGCAAGGCCGCGGACAACGCCTGGTCGAGCTGCCACTCCTGCCACCCCGATGGGCTCACCGACAACGTCACCTGGAGCTTCCCCGATGGCCCGCGCCAGACCCTCCCGCTCGACGCCTTCTTCGCCAAGGACAACCCGGTCGACCAGCGCATCTCGAACTGGAGCGCGGTCCGCGGGAGCGTCACCGACTTCAACAACAACTCGCGCGCGGTGCAGGGCGGAAAGGGGTTCGCGGGCGACCCGCCGAACCCGAACATCTACAACCACGGCGTCACGCAGGGGGCGAGCGATGCGCTCGACCTGATGACGCTCTGGGTGCAGACGGTGCGGACGCTCAACGAGCCGCAGCCGGCGGACGTGACGGCGGGGCGGACGGTGTTCGGCGCGAACTGCGCCTCCTGCCACGGCGGGCCGAAGTGGTCGAAGAGCCAGACGATCTACGCGGACGACCCGGCCTTCACCGCCGACCCGCTCGGCATGGTGCCCGGCGTGCCGCGCGATCCGGGCGTCACGGCGCTCGGCGGCGGCCAGATCCAGAGCTACACCGCGCTCGGCCAGACGCTGGTCTTCCTCGACAACGTGGGCACGTTCGACCCGGCGAACCTCCTCGAGATCCGGGGCGCGGGCGGGAAGATCGGGCAGGCGGCCCTCGGGGCCGCCGGCTTCAACGCCCCGAGCCTGCTCGGGGTCGCACACAACGCACCCTACTTCCACGATGGTTCCGCGCCGACGCTGGACGACGTGTTCGCCAGGCACCTCCTCGGCGCCGGGACGATCGTCTCCGTCCTGGACGCGGGCCAGCGCGACAGCCTCGTGGCGTTCCTCGCCTCGATCGACGGGCGCACGGACCCCTTCCGCTCGGCGGCCGACGACTTCCGCGACGTGATCGCGGGCGGTCCGTGAGGGTATGGCGGGGCGCGGTGCCGCCGCGCCCCGCGTGGGACCCGAGACGATCCTCCTACGGCTCGAGCGCGGCCAGGTACCGGAGACCGGCCCGCCGCCCCGCGACGAAGGCCGCGCTCGTGACCAGCGTGACGGTGCCGAAGGCGGCACCGACCAGCGCCGACTCGCCCCCGCCGAGCGGTCCCGCCGCGACAGGGGGCCAGAAGAGCCGCGAGACCGGCCACGCCTCGAACGCGACCACGACGGTGATGAGCGCGAGGCAGAGCATCATGTAGAGCACCGCGCCGAAGCTGGTGGCGATCTGCGCCGGGTTGACGGCGTCGAAGCGCGGATGCGCCGCTCCGAACGCGATCCCGAGGCTCACGATCGCCGCGACCACGAGGAGGAGCGTCGCCATGAACACCGCCGTGAGACCCGGCGGGACGCCGAGGAAGCGGTTGGTCACCGCCACCAGGACCTCGGCGAGGACGGCGAGCGGCACGAAGCCGATCGTGAACTTGCTCCGCCAGATGGCCGCGAGCGGGATCGGCGCCGTGCGCAGCACCCACCAGGAGCGACCCTCGAGGCTCGGGGCCGGATAGACGAAGCGGACCGCGACCGAAGTGGTGACGAAGGCGGCGAGACCGAGGTTCAAGAGGGCGGCCATCTCCCGCATCGCCGCCGCGAGCGGGCTCCCGTCGTCCAGCGGGAGGACCGAGAAGTTGTAGACGTAGACGACCACCAGCGCGAGCAGGACGGCGAGCTGCGACCACTGCCCCGGGTCGCGCAGGAAGACGGTCACCTCCTTCGCGAGCAGCAGGTTCGCGGGCCGTCCGAGCGGCGCGGTCAGCTTCGGGAGCCAGCGCGACAGGACGCGATCGCGCCCGCCGCCGGCCTCGCCTTCCTGCGCTCGCGACCAGGCGCGGAGGAAGACGCGCTCCACGAGGGCCGCGCTCCCGAGGTAGAGGACGGCGGCGGTGCTCGCGAGGAGCGCCAGATGGAAGAGGGGCTCGCCCGGACGGGCGCCGAGCAGGGGGATCAGGATCTCGGCGGCCCAGGTCGTCGGCAGCCACGGCGAGGGCTCGCCGACGTCGGCGAGGAAGGCGGCGAAGCCGGCGAGCCCCGAGGGGCTGGCGAGGCTCTCGGGGCGAAGCAGGCGGATCCCCAGGTAGACGGCCGCTGCGAGCCCCGGGCTCGCGACCAGGAGGACGTCGCGCACCCGCCGCGCCGAGAAGACGAGCACGATCGCGGTCGCCGCCAGCACGCCGAGCGCGGCCGGGATGACGAGGAAGGGCACCAGGGTGGCGACCACGCCCAGGTAGAAGACGATGCCGGCCCGGTACACGACGCCGTACGCGATGAAGGCCGGGAGGCCGAAGAGCAGCGCCATCCAGCTCGAGGCGACGAGGCTCTCGATGAAGCGCACCTGGTGGAGCCGCCTGGCGGTGAGCGGGGCCGCGAGCAGCACGTTCACCTCGGGTGCGCCGTAGAAGGTGGTGAGAGCGGTCACCACGTTGCTCAGCACCAGGACCGCGAAGAAGCTCACGAAGATCAGCACGAGCAGCCGCTGGGTCAGGATCGGGCCCAGGGCGGTGATGGTCTGGAAGTAGGCGAGCGTCCGTTCGAAGCCGAGAAAGCAGGCGATCCAGAAGAGGGCGGCGAGCGCGCCGAGCACGAGGGGCTTCGCCCGCCCGCGGCGGAGCGCGCCGCGCGCGGCGAGGAGCCGCGGCGAGAGAAGCCAGAGGAGCGAGGGGGCGCCGCTCATGCCGCGCCCGTGATGGCGAGGAACACGGACTCGAGCGAGCCGTCGCCGTCGACCGGGTCGCGGCGCGCGGCGGCGCGCAGCTCCGCGAGGCTGCCGAGCGCGACCAGGCGCCCGCGATCGAGGATGCCGATCCGGTCGCAGAGCGCCTCGGCCACGTGGAGGCTGTGGGTCGAGAGGAAGATCGTGACGCCGCCCGCCGCCAGCTCGACGAGCAGGCGGCGCAGCGCGACCGTGCCCTGCGGATCGAGCCCGACCATCGGCTCGTCGAGCACGAGGATCCGGGGCCGGTGGACGAGCGCGGCCGCGAGCGCGAGGCGCTGCTTCATGCCGTGCGAGTACGTCTCGGTCAGCTCGCCCGCCCGCTCGGCGAGGCCGAACTGCGCGAGCAGGTCGCCGGCCCGCCGCTCGAGCTCGCCGCCGCCGAGCCCGTAGAGGCCGCCGACGAAGCGCAGGAACTCGCGCGCCGTGAGCTTGTCGTAGAGGAAGGGATGGTCCGGAAGGTAGCCCGTGATGGCCTTCGC
>Ga0137403_10002897_pt1 | contig 20775 bp, 17 predicted proteins | sample CZOMad2_1_16fung_FD_122057 | JGI IMG/M metagenome (GOLD analysis project Ga0137403, IMG submission 122057) | Vadose zone soil fungal communities from Angelo Coast Range Reserve, California, USA - CZOMad2_1_16fungal (Hybrid Assembly) | ecosystem: Environmental > Terrestrial > Soil > Vadose zone...
TTGATTTCGGTGACGAGTTGTTGGAAGGCGCCGCCCTGACGCAACTCGAAGTTGCGGGGGCGCGGCAGATTCACCGCGACGCGCCGGACGATCTTGCCCGGCCGCGGCGAGATGACGACGACCTCGTCGGAAAGCTGCACCGCTTCCTCGATCGAGTGGGTGACGAAGACGACGGTCTTCGGCTTCTCCATCCAGAGGCGCTCGAGGTCGCCGCGCAGCTGCTCCCGAGTCATGGCGTCGAGCGCGCCGAGCGGTTCGTCCATCAGGATCAGCGGCGGATCGTGAATCAGGGCGCGGCAGAACGCCGTGCGCTGCTGCATCCCGCCGGACAGCTCGTAGGGAAAGCGGTGCGCGAATTCCTGCAGGCCGACTGAAGACAGCAAGGCCCGCGCTTGATCCTCATAGTCTGCGCGTCGGCGGCCCATCAATTCGATCTGCAGGAGGACGTTGCCGAGCGTGTCTCGCCAGTCGACGAGCACATTCCCTTGAAAGACAATGCCGACGTCCGTGAGCGGCGCGTGCACGGGCTTGCCGGCGACGTCGATCTCGCCAGCGGTGATGTCGAGCAGCCCGGCGATCATCAGCAGCAGCGTGCTCTTGCCGCAACCGGACGGGCCCAGCAGGGAGACGAAACGGCCGCTGGCGACGTCGAGGTCGATGGGCCCGAGCGCATTCACTTCGCCGGTCTTCGACGAATAGACCTTGCGCACGGCCCGCAGGGTCACGGGCACGCTCAAGCGACGCTGTCTCCTGAAGTAAAGGCGGGCGGGCGGCCCGTGGCCGCCCGCCGCGTTGCCGCGATCAAACCGATTCCGGCACGAAGTCGTTGGTATAGAAGTCTGCGGCCTTCATGTCGGTCTTGAGGTCCGTGTACTTCTGCAGCATGTCCAGGGCGGCCGCCCAGTCCGCCGCGACGTTGAGGCCGAGGCGCTTGTCCTTGTTGTTGGGCGAGTAGAGGATCGACAAGGTCACGTCCAGCACCTCGCGCGCCTGCTTCTTCTCCTTGTCGTCGGAGGTGCTGGCAACCCAGTTGATCAGCGACTGGATCGACTCGTCCGGATTGGCCTTCGCCTCCTTGACGGCCATCAGCGTGCCCTTGACGAACCGCTTCACCAGGTCCGGATTGTCCTTGACCATGTCGCGGTGCGCCACGATCGAATAGCCCGGCTGATAGACGCCATAGTCGGCGTAGTTGAAGATGACCGGCGTCTTGCCGCCGTTGGCCTCGATCTCGGCCGGCTTGTCGTCCATGCCGCCGAGCATCGCCGGGGCCATCCCGTTCAGATAGCTCGCGACCAGGGCACTTTCGGCGACGTTGGTGATTTCGATCTTCGATACGTCCGCGCCGGCGTTGGCGGCGGCGATCGGGAACATGGTGTTCACGCCCGCACCGGCCGTCGTCAGCACCTTCTTGCCCTCGAGGTCCTTGAAGGTCTTGATGCCGGAATCCGGATTGACGAGGACGGCGTCGGTGCCGGTGGCGTCGATCGTCGCCACCGAGATGATCGGCGCGCCCTGTGCCGCCACCTTCATCATGGTCACGGCGGAGGCGTAGGCAAAGGTCGTGTCCTTGTTAGCGACGAGGCGCACCGTATTGCCGGAGCCGTTGCCCTGCTTCACCACGACATCGAGTCCGTTCTGGTCGTAGTAACCCTTGTCGATGCCGAGGAAGAAGACGGAATGCGAGCCGTAGAACAGCCAGTTCGTGCGCAGGATGACCTTGTCGGCCGCGAAGGCGCGACGGCCGGGCAGTACGCCCGCCAAGGCCGTGGCGCCGGCCGCCGCGAGCGCGCCGCGGCGGGTGAGCTTCAGTCCTGTTGTCTTCCATGTCGTGTTGGTCATGAGCAACCTCCCGTTTCTCTCGTTTGCCTTTGAAGGCCGGACGCGGCGGCGCGTGTGCCGAAACGGCAGCGCTACCGCCGCACCCGGGGTACGCCCGTTTCGATGAGCATCTGCCGGCAGCGCTCGCGATATTTGTCGCGGATGTCGCGCGTCGGCGGCCGGCAACGGCTGCTGTCGAGCCCGATCAGCTCCATGCAGAGCTTGTCGAGGTAGCCGTCGCCGGAGGTGTAGGTCTTCTCGATCTCGACCCACAGCTTGTAGAACGGCATGGCCTCGCGCACGAGCGCGCGCTGCACGTCGACGTGGCGGCCGGCGTTCAAGTCGTCGATCAGCTTGATGCCCCATTCCGGCCAGTAGTTGGCGAGGTGCACCTCGAAGGCGCGGGCGCCGAGCATGTGGCTCATGGCGAACAGCAGGTGGTTGTCGATGATGGTGAGGCGGCCGCTGAAGTGGCTGACGACGTCCTCGAATTCCATGGCATCGGTGCGCGGCGTCGCCCATTTGAGGCCGACCACGTTGGGGATCGCGCACAGCCGCTCGACGGTCTTGAAGGAGACCGCGGCGCTGGTCCAGAACGTGTTGTAGATGATGATGCCGATGTCGGCGGCGCCGGCCGCGGCGGCGACATACTCGAAGAAATCTTCCTCGGTGTGGGTGAAGTAGAACGGGCAGGAGACCTGGATGAACTCGGCGCCCAGCTCTGCCGCCGCCTTGGCGAGCCGAGTCAGCTCGAGCGTGCTGGTGGTCTGCGCGCCCATGGCGACCGGCAGTTTCCCGGCGGATTCGCTCACCACGGCTTCCGCGACCTTCAGCCGCTCGTCGAAGGTCATGGCGGAAAAATCTCCGGCGGCGCCGCCGGCGAGCAGCGTGCCGTATTTCTCGGTGATGCCGTTGTCGAGCAGGAAGCGGACATTGCGCCGCGTGGCCGCCAGATCCAGTTCCAGGTTCGGGTCCCGGAACATGGTGGGAACAGTGATGTAGCAGCCCTCGAGCCTTTTCTTCGCCCGTTCGAAATCCATGCCCCGCATCCCCTGTGGCTCGGCCCGTGGCGCGAATTATCGCGAGAGGCCTTCGACAGCAGTTGACTCTGCCGCACGAAAACTTGACGATTCCCGCCAAGCGCCGGGAGCACCACGGCGCCACAGAGATGCTGGGAGACCATGGCCACGCTGCTCACACCATCGACAAGCGAGACGGAGGTCGTGCGCTACGGCTTTCTGCTGCTGCCGGAATTTCCGATGTACGCGCTGATACCGGCGATCGAGGCGCTGCGCGTCGCCAACCAGAACAAGGGCCGCAAGCTCTATAGCTGGCATCTGTTCTCCGCCGACGGCCGTCCCGTGAAGGCGGGAAACGGCATGGCCGTGCCGGTCGAGGCGGCCGTCGCCGACGTGCCCTGGTTCCCGACGGTGTTCGTCTGCGCCGGCAATCACCCGACGCATTATTTCAGCAAGCGGGCACTGAACTGGCTGCGCCGTCTCGCCCGCCATGGCGCCGTCCTCGGCGCCATCGACACCGGCGTCTTCGCCCTCGCCGAGGCCGGGCTGCTGGAGGGCTATCGCGTCACCCTGCATTGGGAGGCGACGGCCATGTTCCGCGACCAGTATCCGGACATCGCCGTCAGCGAGCAGCTCTACGTCATCGACCGCGACCGCATCACCTGCGCGGGCGGCGTGGCGACCCTCGATCTCATGTGCCACCTGATCGCCCGCCGCCACGGCCCCGGCCTGGCGCAGATCGTGGCCAACGGCTTCGTCAGCCAGCGCATCCGCCGCGACGCCGAGCCGCAGCGGCTGTCGGCGCAGCATATCTCCGGCGACAGCCGCTCGCCCTTCACGCGCATCCTGCACGAGATGGAGGAGAACCTGGAGACGCCGCTGACCGCGCGCAAACTGGCGCAGCGTGCCGGCATTTCCGTGCGCGCGCTCGGCCGGATTCTGCGCGACCGCGTCGGCGAGTCCCCGATGCGCTACTACCTCAAGGTGCGCCTGCAGGCCGCGCGCAACGCGCTATTCTACAGTGATATTCCGATCCAGGACGTCGCCGCCTCCTGCGGCTTCTCCGGTCCCGAGGTCTTCTCGCGCAGCTTCCGCTCCCATTTCGGGCTGTCGCCGCGCGAGTTCCGCCAGCAATTCACGCGCGAGCAACTGCGCCGCTTCCGCCCCGAGCTCGATCAGCAGCTGGTGGCGTGATCTCGTTCGGACAGGATTTCGTGGAGGATCGAGGGCATCATGCGCTGGCGCGACGGTAGAAGAAGCGACAACATCGAAGACCGCCGTGGCGAGGGTGGCGGCGGCTTTCCCGGCGGCATGCGTATGCCCGGCCGTATCGGCATTCCCGGCGGCCGCGCCGGGGCGGGCGGGTTCGGCCTCATCGCGGTCGTCGTCGTCGCGCTCCTGCTCGGCGTGGATCCGTCGCAACTCCTGCAGGGCAACCTCGGCGGCGACTCTTCGGGATATGCGCCGCAAGCGCCCACCGATGCGCAAGAAGCAGAGCTGAAGGACTTCGTGTCCGTGGTGCTCGCCGATACCGAAGACACCTGGAGGGAGCAGTTCCGCACGCTCGGCTCCACCTATGAGGAGCCAAAACTCATCCTGTTCTCGGGCGCCGTCGATTCGGCCTGCGGCTTCGCCCAATCGGCGATGGGACCATTCTACTGTCCAGGCGATCGCAAGGTTTATCTCGACCTCTCGTTCTTCCAGGAACTCGCCGACCGCTTCCAGGCCCCCGGCGACTTCGCGGGCGCCTATGTCATCGCGCATGAGGTCGGCCATCACGTGCAAAATCTGCTGGGTATCATGGACAAGGTGGACGCGGCTCGCCGGGGCGCCTCCGAAACCGACGCCAACGCGATTTCGGTCCGGTTGGAGTTGCAGGCCGATTGCCTGGCAGGCGTGTGGGCCGTGAACGCGGACCGCACGCGTCACATCCTTGAATCAGGCGACGTCGACGAAGGTCTGCAGGCCGCCGCCGCGGTCGGCGACGACCGCTTGCAGCGGCAAGGTCAGGGTTATGTCGTGCCGGATTCCTTCACCCACGGCAGCTCCGAGCAGCGCGTGCGCTGGTTCAAGCGCGGCTTCGACGGCGGCCGGATCGATGCCTGCGACACCTTCCATGCGGATCGGCTCTAGCCGATGCCGGCGAAGAAGCGAAAGCGCGCCGCGGGGCGTCCGCCCAAGGGGCGCGGCGCCGCCAACGTTCATCTGGCGCTCCGCAACGAGATCCTGCATCTCGCGCTGAAGCCGGGCGCCAAGCTCGACGAGATGGGGCTGGTGCGCAAGTTCGGCATCTCCCGCACGCCCGTGCGCGAGGCGCTGATCCGGCTGGCCTCCGAAGGCCTGGTCTTTCTGCTGCCGAATCGCGGGGCCCAGGTGGCGCCGCTCGATCTCGTGGACATCGCGCACTTCTTCGAGGCGCTCGAGCTGCTGCAATGCGCCGTCAATCACTGGGCAGCGCGGCGGCGTACTGACGAAGACCTGGAGGAGATCCGCCGCCAGCGCGACGCCTTCCGGCGGGCGGCAGGCCGATACAGCCAGGGCGACATGATGGAGACCAACCGCGACCTGCACGCGGCGATCGCCAGGGCGGCGCACAATCCGCATGTCGAGGCGCCCTTCGTCGGCCTGCTCAATCACGGCATGCGGCTCAACTGGATCTGCCTCGATCACTTCAACGCCGGCGACCTCGACAAGCACCTGAAGCGCGCCTGCGTCGAGCATGACCGGATCGTGCGCAGCATCGAGAAGGGCGACGCCGCCGCCGCCGAGCGCCTGGGGCGCGAGCACGCCAACACCTTCCGCCAGCGGCTGAAGGATTATCTCAGCGACAGCCTGGCATCAGAAGTTCGGCTGGGCCAAAAAATCCCTTGAAAATCAACATATTGCGAGAGCACTTCTCTTGCGAGGCGCGGGGGGCCGCGAATGTCAAATCGCAGTTGCATCCGCGATGCAACGACGGCTTACTAGAAGCAGCACGGCGCCGGCAGCGTAAGAGTAACAACGCAAGCTTCCGGCCACCGTGCCTGCTATCCAAACGCAACGGGCAGCGGATTGCCCGACAACAACAGGGACACGTCATGAAGAAACAGTTTTTCGCAAGCCTCCTGGCCGGCGCGGTGCTGGCCTTTGCCGGGTTCGCGGCGCAGGCGCAGGACACGCTCAAGTTCGGCGTCGCCGACGAGCCCTATCCGCCGTTCAGCAGCAAGGACGCCTCGGGTAAATGGGTCGGCTTCGAGATGGACCTGATGGACGCGCTGTGCGCGCAAATGAAGGCGAAATGCGAACTGGTTCCGGTCGCCTGGGAAGGCATCATTCCCGCGCTGCAGGAAAAGAAGATCGACGTGATCTTCAGTTCCATGAGCATCACCGCGAAGCGCAAGGAAGTCATCGACTTCTCCGACAAGTACTACCAGACGCCGGCGATGTTCATCGGCGCCAAGGCGACAAAGGTCGATCTCTGCCCGGAAACCGGCATCTGCAAGGATTGGATGAAGGGCAAGGTCATCGGCGTGCAAGTCTCGACCATCCACGCTGCCTATGCGCAGAAGGCGTTCGGCGACGTGGCGGAGGTCAAGACCTATGACAAGCAGGACAACGCCAACGCCGACCTGGTCGCCGGCCGCGTCGATGTCGCGCTCGCCGATTCGGTGGCGCTGCTCGACTTTCTGAAGTCAGACCAGGGCAAGGACTACGAGAAGAAGGCCCTGGCGCCATCCGATCCCATCTTCGGCGACGGCGTCGGCGCCGGCGTCCGCAAGGAAGACACGGCGCTGCGGGAAAAGATCAATGCCGCCATCAAGGCGGTCCGTGACGACGGCACCTTCAAGAAGCTGAACGACAAGTATTTCGACTTCGACGTCTACGGCGCGCCTGCGAGCTGAGCGCGCCGGCGATCCCGGACCGGGACGGATATCCGCCGGGGCGAAGGCCCGGCGGATGTCCGTCCAACCGCCGATCGCATCGGCGGCGTCATGGCCGGTCGCCATAAGCTGAAGGCGGCAGTCGGATGGCCACGGACCAATCCTATCTCGATCTTCTGAGCTACGGCGACAAAGGCTGGGGCGACGAGCTGGTGCGGGGCGCGCTGGTGACGGTCGAGGTGGCCGTCTGCGCCTACGCGGTGGGCATCGTCTTCGGGCTGATCGGCGCCGGCGCGAAGCTGTCCGGTGGGCGGGCACGCTATGTGGCGGCCGATCTCTACACGACGATTGTCCGCTCCGTGCCGGAGTTGCTGCTGATCATCTACATCTTCTATCGCGGTCCGGCCGCCATTCGCGGGCTGGCGAGCCTGCTCGGAATCCAGGCGCAGATCGATATCGATCCCTTCGTGGCCGCTGTGGCCGCCCTCGGGTTCATCGAGGGCGCTTACACGACGGAGGTGTTTCGCGGCGCCATCCAGGCAGTGCCCAAGGGACAGATGGAGGCGGCGCGGGCCTTCGGCATGGGCTGGTGGTTGCGCACCAAGCGCGTGCTGCTGCCGCAGATGCTGCGCTTTGCGATTCCCGGTCTCGGCAACATCTGGCTCAACACGACGAAGGATGCGGCCCTGGTCAGCGTGGTCAGCCTGAGCGAGCTGATGAATGCCGGCAAGCAGGCCGCCGGCGGCACGAAGATGTACTTCTTCTTCTACGGCATCGTGGCGCTCTGCTACCTCGTCATCACCGTCGCCTCCCAGGTCGGCGTCGCTCAGCTCGACCGCTGGGCCAATCGCGGCGTTCGGCGCGCATAGGTGCCGACAACCATGTCCCAATCCCTCATCGATTTCCTCCTGGGGCTATGGCCGAAGCTGTTGCAGGGCGCCTGGATGTCGATCCTGCTGCTGATCGTATCGGGCGTCATCGGCAACATTCTGGCCGTGCCCGTGGCACTGGCGCGCGTCTCGCGAAATCCGCTGCTCTGGATACCCAGCTATTTGTTCATCCTGCTGATGCGCGGCACGCCTCTGCTGGTGCAGATCTATATCCTCTACTACGGCCTGGGTGCCATTCTCGGGCAGATGCCGGCGGTGCGCAGCAGCTTCTTGTGGCCCTATCTGCGCGAGGCGTTCTGGTACGCGGCCCTTGCTCTCAGCGTCAACACGGCCGGCTACTCCGGGTTCATCTTGCGCGGCGCGATCCTGGCCGTTCCGCATGGTGAGGTTGAAGCCGGACGCGCGTTCGGCATGTCGAAATGGCAGATCCTTCGGCGGGTCATCCTGCCGCGCGCGATCCGCATCAGCCTGCCGACCTTCAGCGGCGAAACGATCCTGTTGCTCAAGGCGACCTCGCTCGCATCCACCGTCACCGTGACCGAGCTCATGCGCGTCACCGGCGAGGCCTATGCTGAGTCATTTCGGTTCGACGAGTGCTATATCTCGGCCGCCATCATCTACATCGTGCTCAGCTTCATCCTGACACGCGGCTTCTATTTCGCCGAGCGCCAGCTCAACAAGGACCGGCTGCCGCCGAAGTCGTCGACGGCCGCGGCCGCGGCGGCGCCGGCAAAGTGACGGCGAGCCGTCCGCTCGCCGATCAGCCGTTGCGGAACGAGTAGCTGTAGGCGCTGAGCGCGGGCACGCCGCCGAGATGGACATAGAGCAGCTTCGCGCCCGCCGGGAAGCGACCCGATCTCACCATGTCGATCATGGCGTGCATCGATTTTCCCTCATAGACCGGGTCAGTCAGCATGCCTTCGAGCCGCGCGCAGAGACGGATGGCGTCGAGCGTCGCTTCTGCCGGCACGCCGTAGGCCGGATGGGCATAGCGTTCGTCCAGCACGATATCGGCGTCGGCGATTGCGCGGCCGAGTCCGACGAGATCGGCGGTGCGCTCGGCGATGCGCTTGACCTGCGCCCGCGTCGCCTGCGGTTTGGCCGTGATGTCGATGCCGATGACGCGATCGGCGCGGCCGTCGGCGGCGAAGCCCACGACCATGCCGGCCTGGGTACTGCCGGAGCCCGAGGCGACCAGGATGAAATCGAAGCGGAAGCCGAGGTCGCGCTCCTGCCGGCGCAGTTCCTCCGCGAAGCCGACATAGCCGAGTCCGCCCAAGGGATGGTCGGAGGCGCCCGCCGGGATCGCATAGGGCTTGCCGCCGGCGCGGCGGACGCGCTCGAGCGCACCTTCCCAGCTCTCCTTGATGGCAATGCTGAAATCCTCCTGTGAGAATTCGAGCTGCGCGCCGAGCACGCGGCTGATGAGGATGTTGCCGACGCGGTCATAGAGGCCATCGGGCCAATCCACCCAGCTGCCCTGCACCAGCACGCATTTCAGCCCGAGCTTGGCGGCGACCGCGGCGACCTGCCGCGTATGGTTCGACTGCACGCCGCCGATCGAGACCAGGGTGTCGCAGCCCTTCGCGAGCGCGTCCGGCACCAGATATTCGAGCTTGCGCAGCTTGTTGCCGCCGCCGCCGAGGCCGCTGTTGCAGTCTTCGCGCTTGGCCCAGATCTCGACCTTGCCACCGAGATGCGCACTCAGCCGCGACAGCCGCTCGACCGGCGTCGGCCCGAAGGTCAGGGGATGGCGGGGAAAGCGGTTGAGGTCCATGGCATGGCCCCGAGACTTAGCGGGTCGCTGCCGGTGCTTCCGGCACCGTGCAGCCGGTGACGCAGCAGCGGCCGGGCTGCTTGTCGCGCGGGCGCGCACTGTCGGCGGCGACGCCGCGTTCGAGCAGCCCCTCGACGAGCGCGACCTTGTCGGCGACCGGATATTGCCGCCAGATCTCGCGCTTCATCGCCTCGGGCGAGCCGCCGCCATGCAGGCTGATGACCGAATACCAGCCGGCGGAATAGGAGGCGGTGAGGTCCTCCAGCAGGCGCGCGACTTCGAGCCGCTGCGCCGCCGGAATGTCCGGCCGCCCCGCCAGCACGGCGGCGAGGCTGGCCGCCGTCGCCGGGTTGTGGTCCTCGTCGGGTCCGGGCAACGCCACGACGAGGCCGCCCGAGACATAGTGCGCCAGCCGCTGCATGTCGTAGATCTGGGTCGCCAGCAGCAGCTTGCCGACATTGCTGAAGACGGCGTCCGGCTGGATGTTGCCGGAGCCGTCCTTGAATCCATAGACCGAGGCCGCGACGCCGCAGGCGAAGAAGCCCTCGACGATCTTGATCAGCTCGACCATGGCGTCGCGGATATGGCCGTGCTGCCCGGGGTCGAGCCCGTTGGCCTCCGACATCAGCACGCCGGCGCCGATCAGCAGGTCGCCGAAGCCGGCGCGTGCGCCGATGCAGCTGTGGCGGTGATGGGTCGCGTAGGTGGCGGCAAGAAAGCCGGCATGGGCCCACTCGCCGGCCAGGAACACGCGTTCGTGCGGCACGAAGACGTCATCGAACAGGACGACGCCGGTCGACTGGCCATAGCGGCCCGAGAACTTGGCGCCGTTTTCGCCCGGCCGCCCCGCCGGCCGCGCCACGATGGTGATGCCGGGGGCGTCGAGCGGCACCGCGCAACAGACCGCGAAGGCGGCGTCCGCTTCCTCCATGCTCCGGCCTGGCATGACGAGGAAGCCGTGGACGTAGGGCGCGCCGGTCACGATCGCCTTGGTCCCGCGGATGACGATTCCATCGGCGCGCCGCTCGACGATGCGGACATGGGAGTCGGGCACCGTCTGCTCGTGCGGCCGCTTCGAGCGGTCGCCCTTGGCGTCCGTCATGGCGACGCCGAGCGTCAGGTCGGCGTCCTGCACCTCATGGAGATAGGCGAGGAAGCGCTCGTGGTAGTCGGTGCTCTCATCGGCGTCGATCCGATGCGTCGCCTGCCAGATGGCGTTGAGGGCGTCGTGGGTGAGGTAGCGCTGCGCGCAACCGCTGTGCCGGCATAGCAGCCGCACCGCCTCGAGCTTGTAGAGCAGATCGGTGGTCGTCGCGTCGATGTGCAGCAGGCGATTGACCGTGCACCCGCTGCTCGCTTGGGTCGCCAGCATCAGCGGCGCGTGCTGCGGATCGCGCGCGAAGTCGTAGGTGAGCCCGATGGCATTGAGGCCGGGCGCCAGCGCCGCATCGTCGGCGACGCTGTCGACGCGCCGCCCATTCACGAACACCGTCGGCCTGAACCGCCGCAGCGACTCCCGGTAGTCCGATGACGACATCAGCATCGCAAGACTGCTCTCCAGATCCGGCCTGGATCCATCTGGATAAATTATCTACCATTGTATAAAATGTCGGGCAACAGAGATTCTATGACGATCGCGGGTCAGCTGCTCTTGCCGGGGCGGCGCGATCGAGAGGGCAAGATCCGGGAGAAGTGGATGCCGAAAGCGAAGCAGACAGAAGAAAAAGCGAAGCAGACAGAAGAAGGTGGCCGCGCCGGACGCCAGCGTGCGGTCAACGACTACCGGCGGGAGATCATCCTCGCCGCGGCGCGCCGCGTCTTCGCCGATCAGGGCCTCGAAGGCGCCAGCCTGCGCGCCATCGCGAAGGAGGCCGGCTACACCCACGGCGCCCTCTACTTCTACTACGCCAGCAAGGAGGAGATTTACGGCGACCTGCTCGCCGGCTCGCTCGATCGCCTGCAGGCGGTCGTGCAGGCCGCGGGTGCCGGTCGTGTCGCGCCGGACGAGCGCCTGCTGTGCGCGACTCTTGCCTTCTTCGACTACTACCGCGACAGCCCCGGCGATCTCGATCTCGGGTTCTACTTGTTCCGCGGCATGAAGCCGCTCGGCCTGACGCGGGAGCTGAACGCCGATCTGAACGGCAGGCTCCGGGCCGCGCTCGGCGGGGTGGAGCGGGCGCTCGACGATCTCGGCCTCGCGCCGGAAGCGGCCGAACGCGAGACGGCGGCGCTCTTCGGCCAGGCGGTCGGCCTGCTCCTGCTCGTCCATACCGGCCGCATGCGGCTGTTCCGCCTCGACGGCCGCGAACTCATGGCCGACTATGTCGGCCGCCTGGTCGTGCGGCTCGCCGCTGCGCAAGCGGCGGTCTGTCCGCCGACCGCAGCGCGCAATATTGATTCGTCTGCGGGCCGTTCGGCGCAATGAAGAGTCGAAATCGCGGCGACGCTGATTCCGTTTCTTGCGTCATTCGGTCGGTTCGAAGGGCTGTCGGCCAAGAGCAGATGCGCGGAGCTGGTGTCCCGGGTCGCTCGCAGAAATGTGTTCATCGACTGCGAATGTGCATCAACAGCGAGCAGCCCGCCGCGCGCTTGAGCAGTAAGTAATCATTAAGCTCTAATTTCAAGCTCGTTAACCTCAGGCGCGCATATTGACTTTCGTTGAGACAGTTGTGGTTTTTACGTCGCGACTCAGGTAACCAGATTCTATTGATGCGATTTCGGAGCATGTTGTGTGAGCGCAATCACGGAACAGCTACGGGCGTCGTATGTTAATATATCGGCCGCATACAGGCCGATGAAAGAAGCTTTGCCGACTGACGGGGGGTGCACCATGGCTCAAGGACGCTCCAACGATGTTCCTGTTGCCAGGTTTTGTTCGCAGACTGACGGTCGCCGCTAGGCGACGCCCACGCCATACGCGGCGGGCGACACGCCCGTCTCCGCCGTTCGCGCGGTCGCGCTGCGTTCCGCCACAGCGGCGCCCCAATCCCAACACAATATCGTGGAGGGAGAACGGATCGAGCAGAGGACTCCGCGCGCGCGGGATCTCCTGCATCCGCTTCCCCGCCTCAATCGCTACATCCTCAGGTGTGCAATGAACTATCAGCCGGACGTGTTCGATCTCTACAGCAGCGCTTTTGAAGGTCGCAGGCAGACCGAGCTGTCGCTGCGCGAATATCTCACGCTCTGTCGCGACGAGCCGACGACGTTCGCCACCGCCGCCGAGCGCATGGTCGCCGCCATCGGCGAGCCGGATGTCATCGACACCGCCCAGGATGCCCGCCTCGGCCGCATCTTCATGAACCGCTCGATCAAGCGGTATCCGGCATTCGCGGACTTCTTCGGCATGGAAGAAACCATCGAGCGCATCGTCGGCTTCTTCAAGCACGCCGCGCAAGGGCTCGAGGAGCGCAAGCAGATCCTCTACCTGCTCGGCCCGGTCGGCGGCGGCAAGTCCTCGCTCGCCGAGCGCCTGAAGACGCTGATGGAGAAGCTGCCGATCTACGTGCTGAAGGCCGGCGACCACGTCAGCCCGGTGTTCGAATCGCCGCTCGGCCTGTTCGATGCCGAGCGCATGGGCCCGGTGCTGCAGGAGAAGTACAACATCCCGCGCCGGCACCTCACCGGCCTGATTTCGCCCTGGGCGGTCAAGCGGATCGCGGAGTTCGACGGCGACATCTCCAAGTTCACCGTCGTGAAGGTCTATCCCTCGAAGCTGAAGCAGATCGGCGTCGCCAAGGCCGAGCCCGGCGACGACAACAACCAGGACATCTCCACCCTCGTCGGCAAGGTCGACATCCGCAAGCTCGAGTTCTTCAGCCAGAACGATCCGGACGCCTATTCCTACAGCGGCGGCCTCAACCTCACGACCCAGGGCCTGCTGGAGTTCGTCGAGATGTTCAAGGCGCCGATCAAGATGCTGCATCCCCTGCTGACGGCGACCCAGGAGAGCAACTACGTCGGCACCGAGAGCGTGGGCGCCATCCCCTATCAGGGCATTGTGCTTGCCCATTCCAACGAGGCCGAGTGGCAGACCTTCAAGAACAACAAGAACAACGAGGCCTTCATCGACCGCGTCTGCGTCGTGAAGGTGCCCTATTGCCTGCGCGCCAGCGAGGAGAGCGAGATCTACAAGAAGCTGCTACAGTCGAGCGATCTCGCGAAGGCGCCGTGCGCGCCCGCGACGCTGGACATGCTGTCGCAGTTCTGCGTCCTCTCGCGCCTGAAGGAGCACGAGAATTCCAACCTGTTCTCGAAGATGCGGGTCTATAACGGCGAGAACCTGAAGGACGTCGACCCGAAGGCCAAGTCCATGCAGGAATATCGCGACACGGCCGGCGTCGACGAGGGCATGACCGGCGTCTCCACCCGGTTCGCGTTCAAGGTGCTGTCGGAGACGTTCAATTTCGACAACGAGGAAGTGGCCGCCGATCCCGTGCACCTCATGTACATACTCGAGCAGTCGATCCGCCGCTCGCAGTTTCCGGAGACCGCCGAGAAGCAATACATCGACTTCATCAAGAGCGAGCTGGCGGCGCGCTACGCCGAGTTCATCGGCAACGAGATTCAGAAGTCGTACCTCGAGAGCTACGGCGACTACGGCCAGAACCTGTTCGATCGCTACGTGGCCTATGCCGACGCCTGGGTCGAAGACCAGGACTTCAAGGATCCCGACACCGGCCAGCTGTTCGACCGCAAGATGCTGGACCAGGAGCTGTCCAAGATCGAGAAGCCGGCCGGCATCGCCAATCCGAAGGACTTCCGCAACGAAGTGGTGAAATTCGCCCTGCGGGCGCGGGCCGCCAACAAGGGCAAGAACCCGGCCTGGACCTCCTACGAGAAGCTCCGCGAAGTCATCGAGAAGCGCATGTTCTCCCAGGTGGAGGACCTGCTGCCGGTCATCAGCTTCGCCACCAAGAGCGACAAGGAGACCGAGAAGAAGCACACCGAGTTCGTCGCCCGTATGGTCAGCCGCGGCTACACGGCGCGCCAGACCCGGCGCCTGGTCGAATGGTACATGCGCGTGAACAAGGCCGGATAAAGTCCCCGATAAGGCCACGGGCATGAACATCGTCGATCGCCGGCTCAATCCGAAGGGCAAGAGCCATACCAACCGGCAGCGCTTCATCCGGTTGGCGCGGGATACCCTCAAGGAGGCCGTCGCCCGCTCGATCAAGGAGCGCTCGCTCGGGGATGTCGACACCAAGGAGGTGGTCAACATCCCCAAGAAGCGCATCCAGGAGCCGCGCTTCCATCATTCCGCCCGCGGCGGCAATCGCGAGCATGTGCTGCCCGGCAACAAGGAGTTCGTGCAGGGCGACACCCTGCCGAAGCCGGAAGCCGGCGGCGGCGAGGGCGGCGGCCGCGAGGGCAGCCCCGACGGCGAAGGCGAGGACAATTTCCAGTTCGCTCTCAGCCGGGAGGAATACCTCGACATCCTGTTCGACGAGCTCGAACTGCCCGATCTCGCCAAGACCCATCTGAAGGAGGCCGTGGCGCTGCGTACGACGCGCGCCGGCTACAGTCACAGCGGTTCGCCCTCCAATCTCAATCTCGTTCGCACCATGCGCAACAGCCTGGCGCGCCGCATCGCGCTGCATCGGCCGAAGGCGCCCGAGATCGAAGCGCTCGAAGCCGAAATCGCCGCGACCGAGGACGAGGCCCGCCGCGCCCAGCTGACGGCGCGCCTCGAAAAGCTCGCCCGCCGCACGCGGTACATCGCCTACATCGATCCGGTCGATCTCCGCTACAACCGCTTCGAGCCGACGCCCAAGCCCAACGCCCAGGCCGTCATGTTCTGCCTGATGGACGTCTCCGGCTCGATGAGCGAGTCGATGAAGGAACTCGCCAAGCGGTTCTTCCTGCTCCTCCACCTCTTCCTGTCGCGCAAGTACGAGAAGGTCGAGATCGTCTTCATCCGCCACACCTCGCAGGCCAAGGAGGTGGACGAGGAGACGTTCTTCCGCAGCCAGGAGACCGGCGGCACCGTGGTTTCGACCGCGCTCGCGGAGATGCAACGCATCGTCGCCGAGCGCTATCCGCTCGAGGACTGGAACATCTACGCCGCCCAGGCCTCCGACGGCGACAACTATTCGGGCGACAGCGAGACCTGCACGCGCCTGCTGCGCGACGAACTGCTGCCGCTCTGCCAGTATTTCGCCTATGTCGAGGTGGTCGACGAGCGCGAGGCCGGGATGTTCCGGTCGGAAGCGAACGCGAGCGCGCTCTGGCGCGACTACAAGGCCGTGGCCGACGGCCATGCGAATTTCGCGATGCGGCGGGTGTTCTCCAAGGCCGATATCTTCCCGGTCTTCCACCAGCTGTTCTCCAAGACGCGCAAGGCGGCCTGAGGTGCGCATGTCCACCGCCGCCAGCCAGCGTCCCGCGAGCCGCCTGCTCTATGAGACCGGCGAATGGAGCTTCGACACCCTCAAGCGCACCTACGATGCGATCGAGGAGATCGCCGTCGGCGAGATGGGCCTCGATCCCTATCCCAACCAGATCGAGATGATCAGCGCCGAGCAGATGCTGGACGCCTACTCCTCCATCGGCATGCCCGTCTTCTACAGCCACTGGTCGTTCGGCAAGCGCTTCGTGCGCGACGAAAAGCTCTACCGCAAGGGCTACACCGGCCTCGCCTACGAGATCGTGATCAACTCCAACCCCTGCATCTCCTACATCATGGAAGAGAACACCATGACGATGCAGGCGCTGGTCATGGCCCACGCCGCCTTCGGCCACAACCACTTCTTCAAGAACAACTACCTGTTCAAGGAGGGGACCGACGCCGAGGGCATCCTCGACTATCTCAGCTTCGCCAAGGCCTACGTTTCGCGCTGCGAGGAGCAGCACGGCATCGCCGCCGTCGAGCGCGTGCTCGACGGCGCCCATGCGCTCATGGACCAGGGCGTCAACCGCTACGGCCGGCGCGCGCGTCCGAGCCTGGCCGAGGAGAAGAAGCGCGCCGATGCCCGCCGCGCCCATCACCAGAGCACCTTCAACGATCTCTGGCGCACCGTGCCGACCAAGGCCAAGCCCGCGGCGACCGAGCAGGAGACCGACGCCGCCTTCCACCGGCTCGGCCTGCCGGAAGAGAACCTGCTCTATTTCATCGAGAAGTTCTCGCCGCGCCTGCAGGACTGGGAATGCGAGCTCGTGCGCATCGTGCGCCTCATCGCCCAGTACTTCTACCCGCAGAAGCAGACCAAGGTCATGAACGAAGGCTGCGCCACCTACGTTCACTACCGCATCATGAACCGGCTCTACGACCTCGGCCGCATCGGCGAGGGCGCCATGCTCGAATTCCTCGCCAGCCACTCGAACGTCGTGTTTCAGCCGGATTTCGACGATCCCCGCTTCTCCGGCCTCAATCCCTATGCGCTCGGCTTCGAGATGATGCGCGACATCGAGCGCGTCGTGACCGACCCGACCGACGAGGACCGCGCCTACCTGCCGCAGATCGCCGGCAACGGCGACGTCATGGGCACGCTGAAGACCGCCTGGGCGGAATTCCGCGACGATTCCTTCATCGCGCAATATCTGAGCCCGCGCCTGATCCGCAAGCTCCGCCTCTTCAAGCTCGCCGACCGGTCCGAAGATCCGCACTATCGGGTCGACGCCATCCATGACGAGCGCGGCTATGAGCGGGTGCGCCGGGCCCTCGCGCGCCAGTACGATCCCGGGCACCGCGACCCCAATCTTCAGGTAACCGGCGTCGATCTCAAAGGCAATCGTCGCCTCGACCTCACCCACCGACTGAACAACGACGTGCCGCTGACCGAGCAGGATGCCCTATCGGTGCTCAGTTACATCGCGGATCTCTGGGGCTACGACGTACTCCTCCACGGCCTCGACAGCGACGGGACGGAACGCTACCGCCACGAGGCATCCCCGCCGGGGTGAGGTTGTAACCCCGTTCGGCACGCACTACGCCAACAGGTACGGCGTCAAGTAGATCGACCGGGTCAGTGCCCGCCGCCGAGCGCCCAGCGGCCGACCAGCGCGCGCTCCTCGGGCGTCATTTCCGTGCGGTTGGCAAGCGGCATCGCCTGGGTCTCCACGGCCACCCGCAGGATCTGGCCGGCGTAGCGCTCGATCTCCTCCGGCGTGTCGAAGGCGATGCCCTTCGGCGGTCCCTTGAAACTCCCATCCGACGGCGTCGCCGAGTGGCAGGCGACGCAGCGGTTCTGGATGATCGTCACGACCTCGGCCAATTGCACGGGTCCCCCGCCGGCCGCGGCGCTCGTGTTCCTGTTCGCCAGGTCCATGCTGACGATGACGAGCGAGATCGCGATGCCCGCGGCGTAGACCGGCAGCCAGTCGATCCAGTCGCCGCGGCGGCCGGCGTCCTTGAGGTTATAGTAGTGCCGCACCAGCCCGGCGCCGACGATGATGGCGGCGGTGAACTGCCAGACATAGGGCTGCTGGAACAGCATCGGGTAATGTCCGCTGATCATCGTCAGCACGACCGGCAGGGTCAGGTAGTTGTTGTGCAGCGAGCGCTGCTTCGCCTGCTCGCCGAGCGCCGGGTCCGGCCTCCGCCCCGCGATGAGGTCGGCGACCACCAGCTTCTGGTTGGGAATGATCACGAAGAAGACATTGGCCGACATGATCGTGCCGAGCAGGGCGCCGATATGAAGGAAGGCCGCGCGCCCGCTGAATATCTGGGTGAAGAAAAAGGCGAAGGCGACCGCCAACAGGAACACGGCCAGCCCCAGCCAGCGCGTGCGCTTGCCGAGCGGCGACTTGCAGAGACGGTCATAGACGAACCAGCCGGCCGTGAGGGCGCCGGCGCTCAAGGCGATCGCCTGCACCGGCTCGAGGCTCAAGACCCGCGGATCGATCAGGAACGCGCGGGCCTGGAAGTAGTAGACGAGGCACAGCAGCAGAAAGCCGCTCACCCAGGTGTAATAGGCCTCGTACTTGAACCAATGCAGTTCCTTCGGCAGGGCTTCGGGCGCCACGAGATATTTCTGCGCGCGGTAAAATCCGCCGCCATGCACCATCCAGGATTCGCCGCCGACGCCCTTCGGCGCATTCGCGCCGGTGCGCAGGCTCATGTCGAGCCAGACGAAGAAGAACGAGGTGCCGATCCAGCCGATGCCGAGCATCACATGGGCCCAGCGGACGAAGAGGCTCAGCCAGTCGAGGAGGATCGGGTCCATGGGCGACTCTCAGGATGGTGGGGATGACATCGCCGAATCGAACGCCGCCAGCGCGGCCGACTTCTCGCCATCCGGCATGAACGAGGCGGCAAAGCCGTTGCGCGCAATGGCCCGCAAATCGGATTCGCTCAGGTCGAGCGCCGACTGGATCGCGCGGAAGTTCTCATTCATGTAGCCGCCGAAATAGGCGGGATCGTCGGAGTTCAGGGTCACGAAGAGGCCGCTGTCGAGCATGCGCCGCAGCGGATGCTGACGCATGTCGTCGACGACGCACAGGCGCAGATTGGAGAGCGGGCAGACCGTCAGCGCCATGCGGTCGCGGGCGAGGCGCGCCACGAGGGCGGCGTCCTCCAGCGAACGATTGCCGTGATCGATGCGGTCGACGCCGAGAACGTCGAGCGCCTCCCAGACATATTGCGGCGGCCCCTCTTCGCCGGCATGGGCGACCAGCATGAACCCTTCCTGCCGCGCGCGCCGAAAGACGTTTTGGAACTTGCTGGGGGGATGGCCGACCTCCGAGGAATCGAGCCCGATGCCGATGATCTTGTCCTTGTAGGGCAGCGCCTCGTCGAGCGTTCGCTCGGCGTCGGCCTCGTCGAGGTGACGCAGGAAGCACATGATCAGCCGGGCCTGCACGCCCAGCTCTCGCCTCGCGTCGGCCAGCGCGCGCAGCAGGCCGTCGATCACGATCGAAAAGGCGACGCCGCGCGACGTGTGGCCTTGCGGATCGAAGAACATCTCGACGTAGCGAACGTTCTGCCCGTGCACGCGCGCCAGATAGGCCGAGGCCAGGTCGTAGAAATCCTGTTCCGTCTGCAGGACCGACATGCCCTGATAGTAGAGATCGAGGAAGTCCTGCAGCCGGGTGAAGCTATAGGCGCGCCGCAGGGCATCGACCGAATCATAGGCGAGCCGGATGCCGTTGCGCCGCGCGAGCGCGAGCATCAGCTCCGGTTCCAGGCTCCCCTCGATATGGATGTGGAGTTCGGCCTTCGGCAATTCGTCGACGAACGCTGCGCCATTCGTCACGCGCATCCTCCTCGATGCGAAAAACGTCGTAGGGGCGATCCTTGGGTACGGGATCGCCCCTACAGCGATACTCTTCTCCCTTCGCTTATGTCGGCAGCTTGCCCTCGACGCCTTCGGCCAGCCAATTCATGCCGGCGATGTCGCCGTCGCCGAGCATCTGGCCGTCCTGCACCTTGAGGTTGCCGTCCTGGTCCTTGATCGGACCCTTGAAAACAACGATCTGCCCGCTCTTGATGCCGTCTTCCGCCGCCTGCGCCGCCGCCTTCACATCGTCAGGCATGTTGGCGTAGGCCGCCATCTTCAGCATCTCGCTCTTCAGCCCGCCCCAGACGTCCCCGCTCTTCCAGGTGCCGTCGATCGCCGCCTTCACGCGCTCGACGTAGTAGGGCGCCCAGTTGTCGATGGACGAGGTCAGCTGGGCCTTGGGAGCGAGGGTGATCATGTCGCTCGCCTGGCCGAAGCCGTGGACCCCGCGCTCCTCGGCGACCTGCAGCGGCGCGCCCGAATCCGTATGCTGCGCGATGATGTCGGCGCCCTGATCGATGAGCGCCTTGGTGGCGTCGCTCTCCTTGCCGGGATCGTACCAGCCGTTGATCCAGACGATTTTGATCTTGCCGTCCGGACGCACCGACCGCATGCCCTGCGCGACCGCGTTCATGCCCATGACGACCTCGGGAATGGGGACGGAGCCGATATAGCCGACGACGCCCGACTTCGACATCTTGCCGGCGATCACGCCCTGGATGTAGCGGCCCTCGTAGAAGCGGATGTTGTAGGTGGCGACGTTGTCGGTCCGCTTGTAGCCGGTGGCGTGCTCGAACTTCACATTCGGGAAGTCCTTGGCCACCTTGAGGGTCGGGTTCATGAAGCCGAAGGAGGTGGTGAAGATGATGCCATGGCCGGCCGACGCCAGCTCGCGGATCACGCGCTCGGCGTCCGGCCCCTCCTTGACGCTTTCGACATAGGTGGTCTTCACCTTGTCGCCCAGGGCCTCTTCCACCGCCTTGCGGCCGTTGTCATGCTGGTGGCTCCAGCCGAAATCCGCCACCGGGCCGACATAGATGTAGCCGGCCTTGAAGGGATCGGCGGCGCGGACGATGCGCGGACTCCCCATCGTGACCGCCAGGGCGGCCGTGCCGCCCAGCATTTTCGTGAATGTTCTTCTGCTCTTGAGCATGCGTTGCCTCCTTGTTGTTATCGGGAAACCTGTCCCTT
>Ga0137403_10002898_pt1 | contig 20773 bp, 27 predicted proteins | sample CZOMad2_1_16fung_FD_122057 | JGI IMG/M metagenome (GOLD analysis project Ga0137403, IMG submission 122057) | Vadose zone soil fungal communities from Angelo Coast Range Reserve, California, USA - CZOMad2_1_16fungal (Hybrid Assembly) | ecosystem: Environmental > Terrestrial > Soil > Vadose zone...
AAAACCGTCGCCACGAAGCGGCGCCTAGCGATCCAAGCCCTTGGAATTCAAGCGGGACTTCGATTTTCGACCGGCACTAGATGTACCGGGACCGTTAAAATCGCGGCTTTGCTAACATAGCGCGGGATTGAGTGCAATAGGTAAGCTTCCCGGTAGGTCCACATTTCTCCACGTAGGTAAGCTCTTGATCGAATTACGTTTTCGCAAAGCCGCGTTATATCCACGTATCTTGACGTAGTTCCAGACAATCCCTATAACGTGGAAAGAACGTGACCATTCCGTGGAGAACGAACGTGGCAATTCACAAGCTCGGGACCGAGATTTCGGACAAGAAACTGGCGGCCCTGATTAACGAACCCGGTAAGCACAGTGACGGCGGCGGGCTCTATTTGCAAGTCGCAGCCAAGGGTCAAGCGTCGTGGATCGTCCGGTTCGGCGAGAAGTGGAAGAGCCTCGGACCGGCGGATGAGATCAGCCCGCAAGAGGCCCGGGACTGGCATGTCCTCATGAAGCAAGCCAAGCGGGCTGGGCGCGACCCGTTCGCCGTCACCTATGCCGCCTTCAAGTTTCCGGCGGCCGCTGGACCGGCCATACCGGGCGTTGCCCGGGGACAGGCGGTTGCCGAGGTTGCCGAGCCCGCAAGCGAGACCTTCGGCACGGTGCTTGCCGAGTACACCGAACTGAAATCGAAGGAATGGACGCCCGCCGTAGCAACGAACTGGCGCAACAATTTCGCCAAGCTTCCGGCCCTGCTTGCCTGCCCGGTTGACAAGGTCCCCGCCAAGATCATCGCCGAGGCCGTCGCGGTCTTTACCGATGTCGTCGGGGACCGGATGCGCCGCAATATCCGGGCCGTCGTGACCTACAGCGAGACCCGCCACATTAAGCAGAAGCTCGAAACCGAGCACCATGGCGCGATGATCGCCAAGAACGTTCCTAAACTGATGACCGAACTCGCCGCGCTCAACGACAAGGCGGCGGCGAAGGCTCTCCGGTTCACTATCCACACGGCGGCCCGGTCGGGCGAAGTGTTCAAGGCGACGTGGTCGGAGATCACGGAGATTGAAGGTTTGCCTGTCTGGATACTACCGGCTGCCCATCGGCAGAAGGGCAAGGCGAAGCTTAAACCCCGCGATCTTCCCATCCCGTTGACGGCACAAGCGTTCGCTGCGCTCGGTCCGCGCGGTGCCGATGATGCGCTGATCTTTGGCAAGCTTCGACGCGACGTAATGCAAAAGCTCTTGCGCGATCTTCGCCCGGACGAAGTGGACGCCGATGGGAACCTGTTAGACGTGCACGGGTTTAGGAGCACGTTCCGAGACTACATCGGCGAGAAGACCGACTTCCCGCGCGAACTTGCCGAACTAGCTTGCGGTCACAAGGTCGGAGACGTGACCGAGCAGTCATATGCGAGAGGATCGCAGTTTGATAAGCGCCGAGACCTCATGAAAAGCTGGAGTGATTTTATCACTGGCGCGCATTCCACCTAGCGAGCAATCGGGCAGCCCGGGCAGGATCGAAATCCTCCCGGGTTGTGTCGAGCGCCTGATCTAGTCGGCGTTCACGGCGACGCCTGAGAACCTTCTCGCTGCTCTGTTGCTTGGCCGCCGCACCGCTGTCTCTTCGATTGACAACCAAGGGTTTTGCCCGATGATCCGGGGCAGGAAACGAGGGGGTAGCGCATCATGATCAGCTTGGCTATCGCCGCGACCGGCGGAATGTTTTGGCTTACCGGCCACTATGAAAAAGCGTTTTGGTTCGTTGTCCTTTCGATCATCAGCGGACTAGGTGCGGTCGTGATGTCAATTGCTAATCCCGATTGGTACGCTTCGAAAAGGATGCAGGCGGGTCTCGAAATAGACTTCTTCAATCCATCTAAAGGAATAGGCGCACTGATCGTCACCAAGATAATCACCACCGCAATTCTGGCGTGGTGCGCTTGGAAGCTCGGCCAGCTTGCCGGTTACTTCGCGTGAAGCGGCTTTGCCTTATCGCTTTCCTGTTGTGGCCGTTGTGCGGGCACGCGGCGGAGACATTAGAGAAACAAGCGGACGGAATGATGGAGGTTCTAGCAATGTTTACGGCCTGCCAAGTTTTTGCTGGAGCAACTGACCGAGAAGCAATGGAGAAAGGCCGTGAGTTTGGTCAGAGGATGATCCAAGGCGTTATGGACACACGTCCGGAGTTGGGAAGTCCGTTGGCGAAATTAGTGCCGGAAGCCGGTGCGCGATTTGAAAAGCAAGTTGTATTTCTGCGGAGATTGTCTTGGGAGAACCGGAAGGAAATTTGCTTCGGTATGGAGGACACGTTTAGGAAACTACCGAAGGGTAAATAGTGTGAACGTTTTTCATTCGCACTCAGCCGCCTCACGCGGCGGAGTACCCGTGCCGTGCGAGAAATCTGACTTCGGCAGGCGAAAGAAGAGAAGTCATGGCTAAAGGCGGGTCGCGCAAAGACTGCCGTCAATGCCAACCGCAGCCGTCAGGCCGACGTAGATGTTCGCATCTTCGGTGTTAAGCCGGGTCACAATTCCGGCTGGCGACGCGATGACGTTGACCTTACAATATTGAGTGCTGGCCGATCCGTAGCCCGATCCAGAACCACTTCCATAAGTGTTGATGTTGGTCTGATTGCCTAGCTGCCAAACGTAAGATGTTTCGCCGCTGTTCAATTTGAACGTGCTCGCCGGAGGTCCAAATCGAACGACAAGAGCGTCAACGTTTTGTCCGACGTATTGTTGGCCCAAGCGAGTAGCAACCTCTTGCCTTGATGTGCCGCAGCCAGTGAGCATCAGCAAAGCAATCACGGCGACAATCGCGAGCAAAGGCTTCATGGTTGTGATGCTCCCTCGCCACCAATCGTAGCGGAGCCCATCGAACGCGCAAGTCCAAAGGACTTAGAAAAACGGCTCAGTCGTCGTCTGGGATCGCACGCCGACCAAAATGAATGCCAGCCAACTCCCGTTCGGGGTCGGCATACTCCCTACAGTTCGGGCAGTAATTACGCCAACCGCCTTCGCCCTTTCGGTTTTCCCATTCCTCGACGCGGCTGATGAGATTGATCGCCTGATGAAATGACCGCAGACCAGTATTGACGGATGCGCCGCATTCGCCGTCACAGTAGGCGACATATCTCCCGCGTTCTAGCCGGATCATTGCGACAACCCTCCCGATGTTATTGCTTGTGGGCAAGCACGGCGGTTTGAAGGCAAAACCCAACTTTGTGATGCCATGGCCGGACTCGGCGATACACCGCAGTTGCTCAAAAGGGCGCTCGACTATGCCGGGCTCTCGCATTATTGGCTGGTTGCCTCTGCCATGCGCGCACTCGCAGCCCGCACGGCCTCTTGTGAAAAGCGATCAGGGTACTTCATCACGAGATATTCGCCGGTTAGCTCGACCATTCCCAGCCTGATCAACAGATTGAAGCCATCAGTACCGCTGGGGGCGGTCGCCCAATCTTCGAGGCACTGGACCACGCCTTTGTTTTTGAGCTTTTGTCGAGTGCGGTTTGCACGAGTGGTGCGGCCATTCTTTTCGGTAAGTAGCTCTTCATAGGCGGCAAGCGTCGCGTAGAAATCGCGATGTAGGGGGTCGTCTTGATTGCCGCCTTCGAGCGCGCACAGCCGGAGGAAGGCTTCCCGCCAAATGTCATCACGGTTGAGGCGCTTTGCGTTCGCCATCAACCTTCGCAGTGCTCCAGCATCGGTATATTCAGAAACGGCCTTTGCCATCGCTGCGCCTCCCGCGAAAGTCGGCGATATACGGACTAGGCTCAAAGTCAAGGTCTCAGATAGCCAAAATCCGTCGCGTCGGATTGAGATCGTCTCAACATCCGGGCATGATGGACTGTCATCCAACCCGACAGCGGAGCCGTTCGATGCCGATACCGTTCGAAGCCACGCGCTCCTACGTCTACAAAGCAGCCCGATACGAACTACTGCCGCGCATCGCGGAGGTTGCTAAAGGCTTCGGGCAAGAGCCTTTCCTACTGCGGGATATTTGGAAGCCAATGCTCGCGGAGACCTACACGCCGACCCAACTCGAAACGAAAATCAAAAAGGCGCAATCCGACGCAACAGAGAAGATGAGCGCGATCTTCGGTTTCTACATTCCGTTCCTCGCCGAGAACTTGAAGGTCTTTGAAAATCTCGGCGGAGGAATGTTCCGCAATATCCCGCTGGAAGAAGAGTTGGCCGAAGCTGACGACGTGGCTACAGATATCGATGCGGACGATGCTGGGATCATCTATGCTTATTCGTTTCCTTTGATCATGAAGGAAGGCGGCAAGTTTCCAATCAAGATTGGATTGACTACGCTGGGGGACGCTAACGCGAGAGTGACCCAACAATGCAAGACAGCCTGCTGCTTCGAATTTCCGGTGATCCTTATGGCGTGGCAAGTGCAGCGGGTCGCTGCGGTCGAAGATGCGATCCATTCGACGCTCGAAGCGCGAGGTTCGAAGCGTCAAGCTCCCGGCGCTGAATGGTTTGACACCACTCTGGCGGAGGTCAAGAGCGTCGTTGAGTTTGTGCAACCAACGGCACAAGCAGTTGTAGCGCGTGCGAGCGGTAGCGCGAATTGACCGAAGATTGTGATTAGAGCCACAAACTACGTTATCCGATTGCCGATGTGAAAGCTTGCCATCGTGCCTTCGGCGACCATGCCCCTCGTGCAGAACAGATGGAAATCCGTCTCGCGCTCTTTGCCGAACGCGTCTTCGTATCTAATCGCGCCCACGAGATAGATCGCGTGGGTCCCATTTTCGAGAACGCTCATGGTCGGATCGTTTAGAGGCCGGTCGATGCCGGTGCTCAAAATGATCTTCCCGCCCGGTGCTACCGCGCCTGGAGGCATCATCTGGGAGCGATCTCGTTCGGGTGTCTGCTCGATGTTCGGGAATGTCGAAAATCCCAGCCTAGCCCAGTGCGTGACATTTTTAGCGGGCGTGTTACCGGAATTTTTGATGGTGACAGTGGCTCGCGGACAACTGCCGCTCTTGAGCCCTTCAAGCCGAACAGTCTTGATCATCAGGTACGCGCGTAGTTGCCGCTCGGCAGTCTTCTCAGCGCCTATCACAAGCTGTCGTGTCGCGACATAGAGGGCGAGGGTCGCACCGATGAGCAGCCACTCGGCGAGCTTGACACCTAGATAGCCCTCATGCGTTGGCGAGTACAGCGCGGGCAAGCCGACAAAGAGCCATGCCGCGAACAGAGCGAGTGCCCAGAGCGCGAACGATACGTCACCGCTGCCGCGCATGTTATGTCGCGCCCCGCTGAGGCGGCGGCTGCTTCGGGTAGTTGGGATGGCCCTCAGTTTGCTCGCCTCGCGCGCCAGCCCAAAAGAAGTTTGCATAATGTCGATAGACGCCAGCGAAGTCTTCGGGGTCAAAGGCCGTCGCGTTGACAAGTGAGCAGAGGATTTGAACTAGCTTCGCGTTGTCCCGGTAAAACTCTTCAATCTCTTGTTCCTCTGGGCCTGTTTCGGCCGTCGCTGCGATTTGCCGATGTGCCAATTTCTCATGCCGCAAGGTTGTGAGCTTTTTCAATGCGGTGTCATGAGAGCCGCCATCCATATACTTGCGCGTCAGGCTGATCACTTCGACCGCTTTCGCGTCAAGCTCCGCCCTTATCGTTTCGAACGTTCCGGGCCATCGGCCTAACCGTTCCGCACGTTGTAATGCCAGAGCATCAATCACTTCCGGTTCGCCGACAGTGGCCGCAATCCACTGCATCCGAACAGCGATCTTTGTCTTGTCCCTGTTCGTATCCCACAGCCGCATCAGCGCGAGCAACATCTCGCGACGGATCGCGGACCGTGCGATCATAAAAGCGTGCGTAGCAAAGGACGTGCCCATGCGGGCATGAAGGTCTTTGTCGTCAGCGGCGATCTTCCACACTTCATAGAACCGGATCGCTAAGTCGAGTTCTTCCATGGCTGCGGTTACCATCTCGCGCAAGGTGACTATTTTTGGATCGTCAATTTTCATGGCTGATGCCTTTGGCGCGGCTCTAGCTGGAGCAATGTCGCGGCCGGACGCTTTCCAGCCTTCTTGCACTTCTGACATACCAACCGCCCGACGAGATCGTGCACGCACGTTGTCGGCACGTGGCGCAACTTGCATAGATCAACGTCGCGCGGTGTCAGGCAGCGCGAGCACTTGATCTCCAGCCACGGGTGGCCGCCGTTGATGGCTTGATCCACGGTCGGGCTCGGATCGATGGGGCCGCCGTCGCTCCACATGCGTTCATTCCAGCTTTGACAGGCCAGGTTATCGGCTTCGCGGATCAGCGCCTCGCCCGCGCTCCGCTTTTCCGCCGACCGCTCGGCGAAGATGCGCGTCATTGCCCGGCTCTTAGCGAGTTCTTTCGTCAGCGCCTTGCGGTCGCCGCCGGAGAGCGGGGTAGGGTGGTGCTTCGGGGCCATGATGCCATCATGCGCGCGCCGCCGGGTCTGGCGCAATCGCCCAATATGTTGCGGTGCTGACGGCCCGCCGAACCTACTACCTAGCGGAACCGCGCCACTTGAGGATCGCGACGGGCGGGACTATACCGGCGAACATGGATTTGCCCCGCATACACCACTACAACCCGCAGTTTGCGCTCCGCCGATGGGTCGGAAGCGACGGCATGCTGTGTGAGATGCGGCAGGTCAATGGCGTCGTGACGCCAAGGCGTCGGCATCCTCGCCGCACCGGCATGGAGCGTGACCTCTACCGCGTCGAAGGCGTCGCCGAAGAAAACTCGCAAGACCTCGAAATCAAGTTCATGTCGCCGCTCGACAACGGCGCAGCCGTGGTGCTGGACCGCCTGATCAGCGGCAAGCCGCTCGACCCAGAGCAGCGGCTGGCATGGGCGCGCTATCTGCTCTCAATGCTGTTCCGCAATCCCGACAGCGTCGAAACCATCAAGACGCACATGGCAGAGATTTGGCGCGAAGGTATCGACGCGCTTGAAGCGGACTATGCCGCAACCCGTAAGCCGCACGAGCCAGCGACGGCTGCAGAACTGATCGCTAAGCGCAGGCCGGGCGCAGCCGGGATCAGCGCCGCGAACATGATCGCCGATGTTATCGCCAACAGCCCCGCCGTGCCGGATATCGCCGCGATGCACTGGACGTGCGTCGATGTGAGCCATTCGAAGTTTTCGCTTCTAACGTCGGATCGCCCGCTCGTGATGTCTGGCGGCTTGGCAGACCCAAGCTGCTTGCTTGTCCTGCCGCTATCGCCTCACAAGCTTTTCGTTGCTTCGCATGATCCACGGTTTACGATGCCGCTGCCCGTCGCCAGACACGCGGAGAAGGTCAAGACAATCAACAGGGCCGTTGTGCGGCAGGCTCGCGAATTCGTTTGGGGCACCGATGAGGCTCAGTTGGAATTCGTGCGTACGCATATGCGCACGGTGCCAGACCGCGTCATCCTGACCGACGAGCAGCGCCAGCAAGGCATCGCAGCGGCGCGCGGGACGTAGTCTGCGGCGGCTGCACGGCGTCGCCGCGCTCGTCGTTAACCACTATCGTTTTGAAGCTTAGTGAATGGTGACCGGCTCGCCGTCGTCGCCGACCGTTGAGCGGACGCGCCCGGCTGCGATCTCGCGCCGAACGTTCTGCATAAACCATCTGCCATAGGCCGTGCGGCGGTCGCTGGGCTCGGCGGTCGTCTGGGGCTGGGGTTTTCTTCGACGGGTCATGTCGGGAGCCTATCAGCGGCCCCACGCTGGCGTCGTGGACAGGCTCAAAACAAGATGAAAATGAAATCAATTTTGTTTTTGGAATTTTCTGCCCGGGAGGGGGTATTTTGTATAAATTTAGTTTTTTATTTTTCTCAATTTAGACATCGATCAATAGAGAAGACGTGACCGCAAGGGGGCATCGCATCTGGCGGGTTGCATCGAGCCGCCATTGCTACCCCGTAGCTAATTAATCAGTGTTTACAGTATCTTATGGAGCGTTGACGACGCTTTAAGCTTTGAAGAATAATATTCTCGTATGTGGCACATAGACAGCACGTTTATGCTAAGCGCTCGAAGGCATGAACCTTCGTTCACGTGGCAGGAACGTGGAAAATGTTGCGGCCGGACCAGAAAAGCCCAATGATATCAATGGCGTGGCACTGCTATGAGAGCCTGCATGGCGTCGAAGATGGCAAGCAATGAACCCGAACTCAGTCTGTAAGGTTCCTGTAAGGAATAGAGTGTGACTTCTATCACTAAAGAGAAGATTTGGGCTGCTTTGTGTGCCAGAACGGGGCAAAACAGGTGATTTCTGCTATCACAGAGGTAAACAGAGAATATTTATCTCCAAACAAGGCTAACAAAGTGTTAACGCGGCCCCTCGAAACGCCGATCTGGCGCTGTCCTGAAACAGGTCACTGTTTCGTTCGGTGCATCACGGTATCACAGTATGGGTCACTCAGGTCGGCCCCAGTCGAGCGACCATCACCGGGATTTCGAAGTGATACACGTGATGTCAGTGATCCGACATTATCTCCCCCAGCATTTGTTGAAACTTTATTTGAGGATCAGGCGGCGAAGACAGAAAAGTGAAAGTCCATAGGAGATAATGCGGGATCACTGACATCACGTGTATCACTGCGGCGGTCGGCCAGCCATAGGACCCTGATCAGTGACCCGGTTCAATGGCGCGTAGCGGTCATCGTACTCACCGGGCCGATCCGAGTCCGGCGCGCTGAGCTTTGCGAGCAACCCGAGCCTTGCGCTGTTGCTCGGCGTCCGATGTGAACATCTCATCGACCAGCTTGCGCGCGGCGGCGACGCGGTCCTTCATCGGAAGATCGGTGCGGCCATAGACCACCACTCGGCGTCCGGCGACGCGCCAGAGACCATCCTTCGCGGTCTCTACATCATCCTGCACCGGCTGGTAGCCTGCGCGAGACAGCTTGCGCGACAGCAACTTCGACTGCCGCTTGTCCTCTAACAATTCGAGTGCATCATCGAAGCGCCCACGACTATCGGCGTCCGATGCGTGCGCGATCAGGCGCTTGATGGTGAAGACGGCGGGCCGTTCTGCCGACCATAGAGCGTCGAGGTCATCAATGAGGTCGTCGAGTTGGGTCGTCTCGGTCGCCTGATCCGAGTTGACGATCTCTTTCCATGCCGCTGTCTTCGGCGGCGCTGCTTTTGGGTCGAAGTCCGACAGGTCAATCGATTGCAGATAGGCGTTGATATGCTCGACGCCGCCGTCATCGTACCACTTGTGCAGCGAGGTGAAGAACTCTTTGGTGAAGTCGGCCTGCTTGCAGTCCGACCATGCAACGAAGTCGCGGCGGTCCTTCGGGTCGATGTACACTCCGGCCTTGTCATTCGACGAGATGATGACCAGCACAACGTTGATGACCGGATGCGCCTTGACATGCTTGTCGGCGACCGAGAACAGCATCGGCGGCGTCACCATCCACGTCTTGCGCCGGTTGTAGAACGAATACTTGTCCTCGTCACCGAGATCGTTGGCCTCGCTGATGCGACAGAGCAAACCTTCGAGATGCGGATTGAACTTCGCATCCATTGACTGGGTCGCTGTCACATCCTTGACGTTCCACTCGCCGAGTATCCGCACGACGGGTTCAAGCAAGCTGTCTTTGCCGATGCCGTGTTCATCCGAGCCCATCACAACGCCATGGTTGATCTTGATACCGGGAAAGCGAACCTTGTGCGCCAGCATCTTGATGAAGTGCTCGGCGGCTTCCGGGAACAGCTTATAGAAGTGATCGACCCACGGTTTCGCCTCCGCGGGATCACCGGCCTTGAGCGCCGGAGGTGCCAAGTAACTGTTGAACGTGTTGCTGCCCTGCTTCTTGATCCATCCACCTTTGACGAGAAGCCGGTTCTTGATCCACAATTCTTCGCCCGGGACCCACGCCATGATCGCGACGTGGCGCGTGCGGTCGAGCACGGCGGGTGCATCAGGACCGAGAATGCTTTGGATGGTCGAGTGCGGCCAGAGTTCGCGCGACGGGACGAAGATGTATTTGTTCTCCGGCAAGAACGCGATGAAGTCGTCGAGCTTCGCAGTGGTCGGCGGCGGCTCTTTCTTCGCCTTCTTGAGATCGTCCGCCGTGAGATCGTACTTGACCATCAACTCGCGCGCCTTCGTTGCGGCTGCGGCGGCTTCCTCCGGCGTACAGTTGGCCGCAGTGGTCTTCTTCAATAACTTCCTGATCTGGCGCTTGACCTTGTCGAGATCGATAGCGGGCGTCTTCTTGTCGACCGGCTCGGGCTTATCGCCTGCGAAGTCGGTCGGCGCATCGGTGCTCGGCGTCGCATCTGAAACCAACTCATCGTTGCCCTCGAAGAACGCGAGCAACGTTGTCCACGTCGCACGAGTAACGCCGCCAGCGGCTTCGCTGTCGAAGCTTTCCCAATGTGCCTGTATGCTCTCAGCGGTCCAACTCTGTTTGGCGTTGGGATCGTTCTGGCACCACTCAATGACGGCGGCGAGATAGTCGCCAGTATCGCCAGCGGCGGCTTCGTGGAACGCCATCATGATCTGTAGCCAACCGTCATAGCTGGAACGGTCGGTCAAGCCCTGCGGTCCGCCTTCGTATGGAGTAGCGGCGAGCATCTGCTTGAACGTGTCGAGCGGAATTGCGTCGTCGAGTTCTCCGGCGGCGCGGCGCTGCTTGCGTTCGATCACGATGGACGGGAAAGCTTCGAGCGTATAGCTGACGGGGTTGAACTCGACGACCTTCGCGCGCTCGCCAGTCTTGGGATTGATTGAGCCCGGCAGCCGCGCGATACGGTTGATGTTCTTGACCGACTTGTCGCCGTACTCGCCGAATGCGTTGCCCAGTCCACGAAGCACGGCCTCGAAGGCGCGGGTCGCGTCACCATCGGGGCCATCGAACTTGTGCGGGAATTTCAGTTTCCAGAAACCCCAGTAGCCGCGACCGCTATCGACGATGAACGTCGGCAACGGAATGCCCATGTCCTCGGTGAGCAGCGCCAGCATAGCCGCGCGCTCTTCGTCGAGGTCCCTACCGAAACGCGGATCAAGATCAGCCCAGAGATACATGCTCTCTTGCATGTCCTCTTTGGTCGTGGTCGCGTTACCGAACTTGATGACCGCCGGAGAGAAGTAGAACTTGCACTTCGACCGCTTCGACATCCACGAGGACGCGGCGTCGAGCCACTTCTTGTCGTCGAGCGCCGGGTTGAATACCATGGTGCCGCCCTTGTCCGGCAGCGCGTGGATACGGTGCCCACGAAACTCACGTTCGAAACGGGCTTGCAACTTATCCGGGGGGATCGTATTATCTGTCATTGTTCTTGCTCCGATTGCGGCGTGTCAGCGCCGTAGTCCCAGACGCCGCCTTTGAGGGCGGCGTTTTGCGTTTCTAGGGCTCAGCTAACCGCTTCGCCTTGTTCATTGTGTCTAGTCATATTCAGCGACGAAGAAGCCGGGCGCGGCGGGAATGGTTGTTGTGGTTGTCAGCTTCGGCGGCATGTGGGACACTCCTATTTTACTATCGGTGACATCGGCGCATCCGTGGTGCCGATTACAAAACAACATCTCCGGGTATGGCGAAGATGCGTTAGCCATTCAGTATCTTGTCCCGTGCGGGACGGTTGCGCCGGTAGACCCAATGGAAGATTTCATTTCGAAGCTCGGTGCACTCGACGAGCGCGTCGCCGCCTTCGAGTTCGCAGAGCATGACGGCCAAATCATCTGCGGCGTTGGCGTTGGCCTTGAGCGCCGCTTGCCTTCTGTCGAATGTATCCATCTTCCTGTCCCTCTCATTGATAGCTGTCCCGACGTTCGTCGGCAGCCGACGAACGTCAGGGACAGCCACTTGCGCTAGAGGGGGACACTCCGGGCAAGCTCGTGATGCGCTCCGACAGTCGGCGCGCATGTGATTATCTGATGCCGTTGATATCTCCGATGCCGGTGACCTCGTCGGGATCTTCCTCGAAGGTGATTAGCTTTCTGCCCCTCATGCGGTCGCCCCGTTCAAGTTCGCGCAACTCGTCATAGACGACAGCGCCGGTCACGGGGTCGAGAACCAAGCGAGCTTTCGGCGGCACGACGAGCCCATATGTTACTGGGCCGGGCGGCAACTGCTTTATGCGGCGTCGGAATAGCGGCATGATCAGCAAACCTTGAAGCCGACCGGCCTGCGTTGGACGGTGTCATCCTGGTCGCCGCCGGGCAGAAGGCCATTGCGCGACGGCTGCTGCGGCGGCGCTGGGTGCACTGGCTGGGCAGGCTTGGCCGGTCGGTTCAATGCAGCCTGAGCCTGCTCAGCGAGCTTGCGGACGCTAGGGTTCGGTGATTTCAGGCGCTCAAGGATGGCCTGTTGATCCGCCGACAGCGGCGAGTTCGGGTCCGGCACAAATGGTGCTTGCTCGGTCATGGGTTCTTCCTCCGGTTGGTGTTCGATCTCGTCGTACTCGGCGTCGGCGTCGATCATCGGCGGCGTCGGCGCAATCTGTTCAAGCACGTGCACGGGTAGCGGCGAGCGCTCGCCAATGACGGTCACGCCGAGCCCGACCGACCCGCGCATGTTCAAGTCGATGCTGCGCTTGTCGCCGAACAACTCCGGCGCGAATGCAGCCAACACTTTGGACTGAGCGTCGAGCGTCGGTTGCACGTACCGCTGCACGCGCTGGCGCTCCCAAATTTGAGATCGCGGATTAAAGATGCGAAGCTTCTTGTCTTCCCACACGCGGGGGACGCCGAGCAGTTCGCGTATCTCGTCGTCATATGCCAGTTCGATTTGGAATTGCTTCTCGGTCAAACCGCAAGCGTACTCGTCGTCGATGTAGTGATAGATGCCGCCCTGCACTTCATCGACGTAGTAACCTTCGGCGGCGTCGCGCGTGACGCGCTGTTGAACGTCCGTGATGTGCATGTCGAGCGCGTCGAGCTTGTGCAGATGGAACGCCTTGATGACGCCGCCCCATTCCACTTCCTGCAATCCCTCTTTGCCTTCTTCGGACCATCCCTCCATTCGCCATAGGACGGTCCGCGATACGCCGGACATCTCGGCGACCTTTGTGTCGAGCTTGTACATGGCGTAGAGGTCGAGCAACTTCGACTGCACGTCGGGGTCATTGAACTTCATGGGGGACACTCTCTCGGATGTAGGTCCGCTTCTCACTGATGAGCAGCGCCAGAAATTGTGTGTTGGCCAGCTTCCGCGTCGTCAGGTCATCGTCATGGTCGTAACCGATCATCGGCTTGGCGCTCTCGCGCATGATGGTAGCGAGCGCACGGACTGATGGCGGCCTGCCTACGACGCCACGGATGCACGCCTCGTCGGCGCGGGCTTCTTGTGTTCTTCGGTCTTGATCTTATCGCGTCGGCGTTTGGCCGCGCGCATCTTCTCAAATTCCTTCCGGGTCTTACCCGTGCGTCGCATCCATTGGCCGCCGAGATCGCATTCTTTACAATTGCCATTGGCGACGAGACGCGGAGAGAGGTGCCCATTCTGGCACTTCACTCCGGTCACGTAAGTTTTCTGGCCTGCCGCTATCGCGGCATCTCTGGCAGGATGCGACTTGACGGACATGATGTCACCGCTGCGAAGGAAGCTTCTGCATCGGCAACTGAGCGCCGCGCAACGAATTGCGGTGATAGCCGAAGTTCGCCGAGCCGCCACGTGCCTGCCCGGCCTTGAAGCGATCAAGGTGGCTGTTGCCGACCGTGCTCGCTACATGCTCGACATAATCGACGGGCATTCCGCCGGCGATGTTCGCCATCTTCTGGGCGGCCTCAACGGCGGCTCTCTCCTTAATCAAATCTCCGACCGACTTCGGCGCTCCGTCGATCTTTGACCACTGCCGCATAAGGTCGGTGAGGGCCGCACGCTTCTGATCTCGGCGTGCCTTGGCCGGGAATGTAGCGGCTATGCAGGCATCAAGATGTGCTTGCGTGGCTTCCACTGCCTTGGTCGCACTGGCGACCTTGGCGACGACGATAGGGTCGGGCTCAGGGACCGGCAATCGCGCGACTGTCTTCTTCCACTCATCGTGCGCCGTCCATACCGGAGTGACAGCGGCGAGCGCCTTCTCTGCTCTGCCGAGCGCGGTCTCGGCCTTGCGCTTGTCGGCCTCAACGGCGTTGCAGGCTTCATCCTCGGCCTGACTGTCGGCGTAAGCGTCGAGCAGCGGGAAGAGAACCGCCAACTGTTCGGGGTTGCACTTCAAGATTTCCTGCTCGTCGATGTTCTTGGATACGCTGCCAATGGCATCGAAGATGTTGAGCCGATACGGCGGTTGTTTCGCGGCGATAGGTGGGCTGGCGGCCAGCGCAGGTTCTTCGACGACAGGTTCCTCGACGACTGCCGGTGCCGAGAGGGTGTTACTAACACCCTTCTTCGGATCAGCAAGTTGCTCGCGCGTCGAGCCGATGAACTCCGGCGGATCGTTGTCATATGCCATTGGTTCGTTTCCTTCTGTTGAGGGGAAGAGAGCGCCGCCGGTCCCATGACCGATCATCAAACCGGCGGCGCGTCATCGGTCGCCTCACCCGGCATGGGAGCGACCGAATTAGAATTTGGAGCGGAGCGAGATCGCAGGGGTATCTCGCTCCGCTTGGTCTTTCGGTCCCTGTCGCAACTCCGTCGAGTTGGTTCAATGCCTCAAGGCATCCGACCTTGGGAGCGAAACTTGTTTCTTGACCGGATGCGTGACCGACCCGACGTTGCCAGACAGTCCTCTTTGAATGGTCATGATCAGGACTTAGTCGTCGCGGGCCGGTTTCTTGAGGCAAGCCGTTGTTGCCGCGGATTAGTTGGCGTGACCCACTCGGCTTCGGGCCGAAGGAAGTCTTCCGAGTAGATGGTTTCGATTTCGCCCCAACAATCTTTGGATACACGATGGGCGCTCGGCGATGGTTGATGCTCATGTTTCTGTTCCTCTTCGAGCTTGTGAATGAAGAAGGTCTTGAACTCCAAACTCTTCTTGAGCTTTTCGATCTTGATCGGGTCGCGCTCTGTTTCCAGCTTGTGCTTGACCTTGCCGAGTTGATGCCGGTTCTCCCGTAGCAACTCCGCCGCTGACCTCTTCCTTACCGGCGCGCTGCCTCTCACGAAGTCAGCCTCGTCGGCGGTCTCGGTCTTGCTGCCATGTGCAGCATGGCGGGAGTGAGCAGACGTGCCGCTGGCGACGTAGCCAACGGCTGGGTCATCGTTGAGACCCTGTCTCGTGCGACCCTTGTCTGCACCATTCCCGCGCGGCATTGGTCAAGCCTTCTCGCCGCGACCGAGATTGGCCGCGTCCCGGAGCACTTGTCCGGCGGTCGGATGGTTCACCGACTTGATGATCTGCTTGTCGGTCATCCCGGAGTGGAAGCCGATGGGCTTCTCATGGCTCTTGATGATGTCCGAGTTCGGACTGTCATCGACGGTGACACCATGATGATACGAAAGGTTCTGGTCGCCGACAGTCTGGCGAACCATGCCCGGCTTGATCGGTGCATCGACGATGTTCTTCGGCGCTCCATCGCGCGCGATGTTCGGCTTGTCGATCTTCGGTACTGAGCTATTGAGCTTGCGTCCCTGTTGCATTTGTCGTTCCTTCCTTGTTGGTCGGCGGAGCGTGTCGCTGCGGCCGATGATCATGCCGTTGAGCATCCGTCCGCCGTTGCTGACCTTGATGCCCTGCGACCACTTCATAGTGACTTCGGCCATAGATGTTCGCGAGCCGACTTCGCGTTTTCGAGCGCCTGCGCGTAGCAGCCGGGATACTGATCCTTCGTTTCCTCGTATTCGTCGGCGACCTCTTCGAGCAGGATGACCAACTGCTTCCGACCGATGATGACCGGCGGCGAGATGGTGCGATCAATGAGGTGCGGCAAGAAGCTCACTTCGACGTTGTTCGTGTCGGCGAGCTTCTTGATCTTGGCTACGTCGTGCCACTTCAATTTGGTTTCCACATCCATCTGAGTTCTCCGATGGGAGCAAGCTCACGCACGCTTGCGAAGAGGACGGCCAGCGATATCGACCGAAAACTTTTCGCACTGGGCGCGGACGGCCTTGGTGCCAAAGCGGGCAAGAAACTTCGCGCATTCGTTCGCGCGTGTCTCGTCATTGAGGTAACGCTTGGCGGGGTTGTAGGGGCTGTTGCTGTCTTGGTCGGCGACGATCATCTTCGCATTCGCGACCGTCTCAGCGTTGAGGCTGTCAGCGCCGGGCTCGCTGCCGGACTGAATGGTGCCCGGGGAAGCGCCCCACGCTTGACGACGCTGCTCGAAGAGAGCTTCGCCATAGTGACGGAACAGAGCTGCGCGACCGCTCGGGGAAGCCGCAGCGCCGAACGCCTTGCGTTCTAGCGTGATGTCTATGGCCTCGTCGTTCTTCGCCTCGACGGACTTCTTGACGTGCTCGCGCGTCGAGAGCCATTCGAGACCGACAGCCTCGTTTGCTTCCGGGTTATCGGTCAGTTGCTTGGCGAGCAGCATCAGGTCGCCCTTGCAATCGACGAGGTCGTGCTTGCGAATGAAGGCGTCGGCGAACAGTGCGGCGGTGTACGGTGTGACTGGCATTGATCTATCCTCTTGCTAGATTTCGGGTGAAACGATGAGGTCGCTCCAGAGAACGCCAAGCTTCGAGCGGAATGCGACGATCTTGTCGGCTGCGTCCGCGCGCTTGCTCTCGTCGGCGAGATCGACGAGAAGCATGACCAACTCGTCGCGCTGATCCTCGGTGATGCGTGCTACACGATCTTTGAGACCGGCGGCCCTGTACTTCTCTTCCCTGATCGTCGCGTGTCGCCGGTCGCGGCCCTCGGGTAGATGGCACGTCGGACACTCATCGCCGTCATGTTCAGTCTCGACTGAACTCTTTTTCTCGCGAGCCTCTTTGGCCTGCGGACCGAACGCGGTCGGCGTCGCATATCCCTTGGCACGCCAAGCGAGCAGCATGCTGACCCATCCCACGGATTTGCCGATGAACTCTGCGACCTTCTTCTGAGTTAGCTTGCGGTCGGCCTTCATCGCGTCAGCGATAAACTCGGCTGCGCCCATATGAAGCTCGCGCTGATCTTGGCCGCGCATCACGACGCCTGCATCATCGGCTTCGATGAGGGCCTTGGCCTTAGCCAAGCTTTCGTCCGGGGTGATACCGACTTCGCGAAGGACGGGCTTCATGGCCTGACCTCGCTGGCGGTCAGCATCGCCTCTATGTCGGCGGCGCGGATGAGCAGATACCGACCCGGCTTCCCGGACACTCCGGGAGGCTTGCTGGCGTGCAACAGTTTTGAGGCGACCCACGCATCAATCGTTTGAACGGACACAGACAGCGCGAGCGCAGCCTCGTCGCGGCGGTACACAAGCCGGGAGACAGTCGGCGTCGGCGTCGCGGAGGCGACGGCACAGAACTTCGTTGATGGCTTGGCTGGGGAAACTCTGGACACGGCATCGCCTCGTGTCCGAGTTAAACGGACGCCGAGGGGACCATATGGCCTGTGTCCCTCTGCTCGGGCTCGCGCATGTATCCCATCAGGGGCGCACTACCTTGGAGCGGAGTGGGCTTTTACATGTTTCCCGTTAAGATGTCAACAGTCTCGTAAGGATTTCTTCACCATACGAGTACGGCAGATTGTCGCATCTAACGACGTAGATATAACGTGGAAAGGATTGGGCACAAATGCAAGAAACCCTTATAGAATTGGCCCAACTTGCATCGCTCAGATTGCTAACATAGCAAGAGCGCAGGTGCAACATGATGGCGGGGGCCGGCGATGCCTTGTCGCATGGCGCTTGCCAACGATGTTGGTGGCTTTTTTTTTACGTAGCTCGTCGGTGACCGGACTCACCCCCGTCGCCTGCCAAGCGTAGCTGGGACCCAACACGGGAATCGTTCCGCGCCCAGATGCATGGACTGCATGTCCTAATCAGATGGAACGATCGCGCTGTTTTTACCCATTCCATTATCGCATTACTTGCCAAGACCATGATCCTGCTAACGATGACTTAACTCATCAATATTACTAAGTAATAGTATGGTTAATAATTAGTTAATATAAATTAAAGGAGAACCTAGATCGATTATCCTCCCCGATAACAAGATGTTTCAGCCAGCGAGAAAACGATCTACTGCCGCTTTTATGCCTCATTAGCCCACCAAACGGCAAACCACCGACGACGGAGCGGGGGTTCCACTTGCCACATATGTGGCAATACTAGCTTGAGGGACAAGATATATGCTGAAACTGAACAAGCAGGCATTGGGAAATTTAACCCAGTCGCGCACGGCGTTAGCTCTTTTCGCCGCAACTGTACTGATCGGGGGTAGTGCGACGGAAGCCTCGGCCAGGTCCCATAGGCACCATCATCACCGCCATCACCACTTCCACCACGTGGCCCATTCGGCCGCCCCCTCTTTAGCCTGGCGGGACGCCAGCGCCGCAATCGCCCCGACGAGCGGCTCTGGGCGAAGCTTCTCCGGCATGGCCTCCTTCTACGGTAGCGAATCCGGCAGCCGGACCGCCTCCGGTCAGCGCTTCAACCAGAACGCCATGACCGCGGCGCACCGCTCCCTGCCGTTCGGCACCAAGCTCAGGGTCACCCATGGCGGCCGCAGCGTGGTCGTCACCATTAACGACCGCGGCCCCTTCATCCGCGGACGAGTGCTGGACCTGTCCACGGGCGCTGCCCGGGCGATCGGTCTGACCAGCGCCGGCGTCGGCCGCGTCGTCGCAGAGGTCATTTAACCTCTCGGGGCTTTTGAGGGGCTCAATCCAACAAGCAATAAGCGTTGCGTCCGTAGGACGTAGAACTTTCTGCACGCTGAAACCAAGCCTGCCGTCGCAAATGACGGCAGGCTTTTCTCTTTCGTCATTCCGGGATGGTCCGAAGGACCAGACCCGGAATCTCGAGATTCTCCGATGTGCAATTGCACATCGTAGCTCGATGCTACGTATCGCCCCGGAATGACGGCTGGGATTGCTTCGTCGTTATCGCTCCGGGCGATGACAGATAGGCGCCACCCAAAAAACAAAAAGGCGGGCGCAAGGCCCGCCGCTTTCTTGAAATATTTTCACCCGTGCTGGGTGCCCGGGCGGAGTGAGGCTCCACCCGGGCTTGAAGGTTACTTCTTCTTCGACTTCTTGGCCTTCTTCGCCTTTTTCGCCTTCTTCGCTTTCTTAGCCATAGCATCCTCATTTGGGTTAATGGATGGAAACGCCACACGAGGCATGCTCGGCGGAGGGCCAGCCTCGCAACATCCTCAGACGTAATCCCAACAGATTCGCAGGCCACTGCCCCATACTGTCACGCAGGCGTCATCACGTTATCCACAGTTGTTATGCGTTTTGACGCATTTTCGACGCCGCGATGACCTCCGCGTCGGCAAATCCGCGCGCGGGAGTCGAACCATCGCACCATCCAGGTCGGCTGGAGAGGGTTAACGTTGCGCCAACGCGGCGAGGAGACTGTCTCGATCGGGGACTGCCGCGCGTCATCTTCATGATTTCAAAACCACGGCGCGGATTGCGCCGCCGCGGTGAGAGTCCGTTAAGCCGCGTGGCGGCAATGTTCCCGGAAGACTACGGGGATAGTCATGGGTGGGCTGATCGACAACCGGGGAGACAGGACCGTAGGCGTCCTCGTTTCGCGATGCTGAACGTACCGACACTGTGGACGGCGTTTGCCGTCAATTTTCTCGCGCTAGGCCTGATCTGGGTCTACGTCATGCGCAGCTATCCGACATTCGAAGCGGCGCGGTTCTGGACCGGCTCGGCGCTCGCCGCCGCCGCCGGTGCTGCGATCGCGATGCTCTTGATGGTGACCGATTCGCTGCTGCCGCTCGCGGTCGGCGGCACGGTCGTGATTTTCGCCGGTTGCCTGGCCGCGATGGGGATCAAGCGGTTCTACGATCAGCCGATCAGCTGGCGCGGCACGGCGCTGATCACCGGATTGAGCTTCGCCGGCATGGTATTTTTCATCTACGGCTACGACAGCTCGACGATGCGGATCCTGGTATATTCGACTGGTCAGACGTTGCCGCTGGCGCTGACGCTGCGCTTGCTGATGTCGCCGCAGGAGGACCGCGTCAATCCTGGCGCCCGGCTCGCGGGCACGATCGCGGTGCTGATCATCGCCATCTACATCACCCGCGCCGTGGGCAAGATCCTCCAAATTGGCGGCGACTTCTCGTTCGTCCAGTTCAACGCGCCGCAATCGGTCGTGATCCTGGGGCTGATGTTTTTGTCGATGGCCTGGAATTTCGGCTTCCTGCTGATGGCGATCGACCGGCTGCGCAACGAGGTCGCTGACCTCGCGCTGATGGACGATCTCACCGGCGTCGGCAACCGGCGGCATCTCTTGCAGCGTTTGACCGAGGAATGCGCCAGGTCGGAACGCAGCGACCAGCCGTTTGCGCTATTGGTGATCGATCTCGACAGCTTCAAGCTGATCAACGACACCCACGGCCATGCGGCGGGCGATGCCAGCCTGCAGCATTTTACCTTGATGGCGCAGACAAGGTTGCGGCCCGGCGACATGCTGGCCCGCACCGGCGGCGACGAATTCTGCGTCATGCTGCCTGCTTCAACATTGCGCGAAGCTGCGGCGGTCGCGCGCCGGATCATCGAGGTGTGCCGCGCTGACGCCGCCGCCTGTGTCGGAAAGGATATCCCGCTCTCGGTCTCGATTGGCGTCGCGCAATGGACGCGCGAGGTCGGCGCGTTCCCGGACCGGCTGATCGCCGCCGCCGACCACGCGCTTTACGTCGCCAAGAAGGAGGGCAAGAACCGCCATGCGGTCTACGAGCTCTCGCCGCCACTGGCGCCCGAGCCCGCGGCCATGCCGGACCCGGC
>Ga0137403_10000816_pt2 | contig 20765 bp, 22 predicted proteins | sample CZOMad2_1_16fung_FD_122057 | JGI IMG/M metagenome (GOLD analysis project Ga0137403, IMG submission 122057) | Vadose zone soil fungal communities from Angelo Coast Range Reserve, California, USA - CZOMad2_1_16fungal (Hybrid Assembly) | ecosystem: Environmental > Terrestrial > Soil > Vadose zone...
ATTATTCGCGCCTATGCGCAGGAAGAAGCGGAAATTCGCGGGTTCGACGAGCCGAACCTGGAATACGTTTCGCGCAACATCAAACTGATTCGCACGTGGAGCATGTTCATGCCGTCGCTGACGGCCATGATCGGGACAACTTTCCTGATTGTGTTGTGGCAAGGCGGCCATCAACTGTTGCGGGGACGGATTTCGCTGGGCGCGCTGATTGCGTTCAACGGGTTTTTGGCGCAGCTTGTATGGCCGATGATTGCGCTCGGCTGGGTGACAAACATTTTTCAGCGCGGCGCGGCTTCGATGGGCCGGCTCAATTACATTTTGACGGCGCAGCCGAGCATCGACGACCGCTCCGCGAAAGTTCCGGCTAACGTAATGCCGCAGGGCGAAATTGAATTTCGGAATTTGACGTTCACCTATCCGACGACCGTGATGAGCGGCGCGAACGGCAAAGCGTCCGCGAGCGGAAACGGCAGGCACACCGTTTTGCGGGACATTAGTTTGAACGTACCCGCTGGTTCGACGCTGGCGATTGTCGGCCCGACGGGCAGCGGGAAAACGACTCTGGCTGCGCTCGTGGCGCGTCTTTGGGAAGCGCCAGATGGAGCTGTGCTGCTCGACGGCAAACCTCTGCGCGAGTGGCCGCTTGCGACGCTGCGCCGCGCGATTGGTTTCGTGCCGCAAGACACCTATCTTTTCGGCGAAACGGTCGGTGGCAATATTAGTTTCGGGCTTTCGGAAGTGGATGACGCGCGCATTCGCGAGGCCGCGGAAATCGCGAATCTCGATGGCGACGTGCAAGAGTTCACGGACAAATACGAAACGATGGTCGGCGAACGCGGCATCACGCTTTCCGGTGGGCAGAAACAACGCACCGCCATCGCTCGCGCCGTCGCGCGCGACCCGCGCATTCTGATTCTGGACGATTCCCTTTCCAGCGTGGATACGCAGACAGAGGAACGGATTCTGCAGCGGTTGCGCGGCGTGATGGACGGCCGCACGACCATTCTGATTTCGCACCGGACGTCTACCGTGAAGGATGCGGATCAGATCGTTGTGCTGGTGGATGGCGGCATCTCTGAATGTGGAACGCATGATGAACTGCTTTCGCGCGGCGGGTATTACGCCGATTTGTATCAGAAGCAGCTTTTGGAAGAAGAACTCGAGCGGGCATGAGCAATATGCACGAAGAAGAGGCACTCGGCAAAGCGTACGACTCGCACTTGATGCGGCGGCTGCTCGCGTACATGAAGCCGTATCGCTGGAGTGTGGTCCTTGCGATGAGTATGGTTGCTATCGTCACGCCGCTGGAGTTAGCGCCGCCGTGGTTTTTCCAGCATGCAATCGATTCATACTTCGTTCCTGCACTGAATAAGGTGATTGCTGAGAGCGCCGCATGGCAAGGCATTGGCTCGCTCTCCCTGATTTTCCTATTGGTGCTGGCTGCGGATTTCCTTGTTCAATATTTGCAGATTCGCATCATGCAGCGTGTTGGACAAAAGACGATGTACGACATGCGCAAAGGAATTTTTGCGCACCTGCAACGGCTGCCGATGACCTATTTCGACCGGAATCCCGTGGGGCGTCTCGTTACGCGGGTGACGACGGACGTTGATGCGCTGAACGACCTTTTCGCGGCCGGCGTCGTCACGATGATCAACGATTTCTTCCTGCTTGCGGTACTCGCGGCGCTGTTAATTGCAAAAGATTGGCGACTGGGGCTGGATACGCTGGCAATTTTGCCAGGCATCCTCGTCGTCACGATGATTTTCCGCAAGTATGTCCGCGACGCCAATCGGCGCATTCGGACGGCCATCGCGCGGATTAATGCGTTTCTGCAGGAATATATCGCGGGCATGAGCGTCGTGCAGCTCTTCAACCGGGAGCAGAAGGCTCTCTCTGAGTTTGAAAATCGGAACCGCGACAACATGCTCGCGTGGCGCGATGCGATTCTCGCGTACGCGCTTTTCTATCCGGCGGTTGAATTCCTGAGCTTCGCGACGATCGCTCTCATCTTCTGGGCGGGCGGCGTTCGCATTCTTGGTGGCGGCATGACGCTTGGTATTCTGACCGCGTTCACGATGTACGCGCAGCGATTCTTTCGCCCCATTCAGGATCTCAGCGAAAAATTCAACATTCTGCAGTCGGCGATGGCCGCGAGCGAGCGCATTTTCAAGTTGCTCGATGAACCGGTGACGATCGACACGTCAGCCGAAGCAGTCCGCATGGACAATCCGCGCGGGGAAATCGAATTTCGTAATGTCTGGTTCAGCTACAAAATCAGCGGCGAACCTTCCGAGGAAGATTGGGTCCTGCGCGATGTTTCGTTCCGCATGTCGCCGGGCCAAACGTTTGCCATCGTCGGCCATACTGGCGCCGGGAAAACCACTCTCATTTCGCTGTTGCTTCGTTTTTACGATGTGCAGCGCGGCCAAATCCTGCTGGACGGAAACGACATCCGAACGCTCAATTTGCAGGATCTGCGGCGTTACTTCGGAATTGTGTTGCAGGATCCGTTTCTATTTACCGGCACGATCGAAAGCAACATTCGCCTGGGAACGCCTGGCATTGGCCGCGAAGATGTGGAACACGCGGTGCGGGAAGTCGGCCTCGCCGATTTTATTCATTCGCTCCCGGACGGCGTGAGTACTGCCGTCAACGAGCGCGGGTCGACTCTCTCCGTTGGCCAGAGGCAGCTCATCAACTTCGCGCGGGCGCTCGCGCACAATCCACGCTTTCTGATTCTGGATGAAGCGACTTCCAGCGTGGATACGAAAACCGAGTTGCTGATTCGCGAAGCGCTCGACCGGCTGCTCACGGGCCGCACCGCGCTCGTGATCGCGCATCGGCTGAGCACCATTCAGCACGCGGACAACATTCTGGTTTTCCACAAGGGCAAATTGCGCGAACAGGGCGCGCACCAGGAACTTCTCGCCGAGCGCGGAATTTACTACCGCCTTTACCAGTTGCAGTACAAAGAGCAGGAACTCCATATTCCTGGAACTACTGCGACGCCCGGACCGCTTTCGGCTCTTCCTACGCCGCAACCGGCAAGCGACTAAATTTCTTTTTCTTTTATGCCGCCAACGCAAATCCTGCTTTCCGCCGGCGAAGCGAGCGGCGACATGTACGCCGCGAGTCTGGCCTCTGAGCTCAAGAAGCGCGCGGACGTCGCCATTTTCGGAATGGGCGGCGCACAAATGCGCGCAGCGGGCGTGGCAACGACAACCGATTACTCGGAAGTCGCGGTTCTCGGCATTACCGAGATTCTGAAGCATTTGCCGCAACTGCGCCGTGCCATGCGCAACCTCGTGGGCGAAGCGCTCTCTCGCAAGCCCGCGCTCGCGATCCTTACCGATTTTCCAGGTTTTCATCTGCGGCTGGCCCGGAAACTGAAACCGTTAGGCGTCAGGAACGTCTATTACATCTGCCCGCAGTTCTGGGCATGGCGCCCGTGGCGGGCGAATCTGGTGCGCCGCCGATTTGCGCTCGCGCTCTGCATCTTTCCGTTCGAGGAAAAATTCTTTGCGGACGCAGAAGTGCCGGTCAAGTTCATCGGCCACCCGCTAGTCGGCCAGGTACGCGCGGCGATCTCACGCCAGGAATTCGCAGGCAAGCACGGACTGCGTGAATCGTACAAGACCATCGCCATCTTGCCCGGTAGCCGGCCTGGGGAGATCAAACGTCACTTGCCGACTCTGGTCGAATCGTGCGGCGAACTCGAACGCCAACATCCCGGCCAGTACAATTTTGTGTTGGCGCTCGCGGCAGAAACGAACCTCGGCGAGGTTCGAACGATGATGCGTCCGTTGCCAAGCCTAACCATCGTGCAAGGTGACACCTACAGTGCTCTTGCGTCCGCCGATGCCGCCATCATATGCAGCGGCACGGCGACGGTTGAAGCTGCGCTGCTCGACGTTCCGATGGTGGTCGTGTACAAAGTTTCGAAACTGACGGCGCTCCTTGCCAAACCGCTGATTCGTACAAAGTTTTTCGGCATGGTCAATTTGATCGCAGAAAAAGAGGTCGCGCCGGAATTGATCCAGGAGAAATTCACGCCACACAACGTTGCGCGGGAAGTCCGCAATCTCCTTGAGCCGTCGCGTGCCGTCCAGGCTCATACGGAATTGGCGGAAGTTCGCCGTAGGCTTGGCCCGCCGGGGGCGGTCGAACGCGCAGCGGAAGCCATTCTTAGCTTACTGCATGGCGCGGGGCAGGCTTCTGGCAACGCTTCCTGAGGCGCTGCTATCCTATATACAGTATCCGTGTGCAAAATCTCGGGGAAAGGCACCTGGTGGCCCAGTTGCGATACGCCGTCCGTACTGTCGGTCTGTTCTTTGTTGTAGCAGCCGTCCTGTTTCTACCGCTTGCCTCGCAGGCGCAGGCTCCATTGCAGGCCAGGCCCAGTTTCCTTGCGGAGCATTACGATGTGTCCGCCACGCTCGATTCCGGCAGCCAGACCATCACAGCAACGGCAAAAGTTCGATTCCGGGCGGTAGACGCGTCGGGGATCGTGCGCGTCGAACTGCATCCCAATCTGAACGTCAGCGACGTGAAATCGGAACAAGGCGCGTCCCTGAAATTCGAACGCGAAGGCACCAGCCCGCTCGATCTTCGCGTGCAACTGCCGTCCAGCGTGCCGGCCAATACAAAAGTTACGCTCACATTTTTTTATACCGGCGTGCTGGCCAATGAAGAAAACAGCCCGCTGCCGGGCGTGCGGCTCGCATCCATCTACAAAGAGGGTGCGTATTTGCTGCTGCCCGCTCGATGGTTTCCACTCACGGCGTATCCCACGAATCGCTTCACGGGCACATTTCGATTCAACGTTCCTGACTCCTTTGCAATGGCCGGCACTGGAAAATCGCTCGCTCCGGCGCCGCTCGCGGGAAAAACCGCTGCCGAAGGTTCGCGTCTTCAGTACGTTTTTGAGTGCGCGCGTTCTGCTCCTAACGGAACATTCGTCGCCGGCAATCTTGAGCTGAATTCAAAGCAAGCGGAGGGCGTGACGGTTTCGGTGTACGCGCCGCGAGCTGCCTCGGCCAAGGTCGCCGACTTCGCCGGTGACGTCGCGCGCGGGGTCATCGCGTTCAGCGATATGTTCGGCCCGCTGCCAGATGGCAACATGACGCTCGTTCAGATTCCGGACAACTCGCTGCGCGAATACGCAGGCCCGGGTGTGCTTCTTCTGAGCCAGCGCGCGTGGGATCCGAAAATTAACGAACGAACGATTGCGCGGCTTGTGGCTTCGCAATGGTGGGCGAATCAAGTCTTGCCGGCGTCAACAGGCGATGAATGGATCAGCGACGGCCTCGCGCGCTATTCCGAAGCACTCTACGCCGAACAAACCACCGGCAAAGAAGCTGGACTGAAGGCCGTGGACGATTTCGCGGTTGGCGCACTGATGTATGACGACGCCGCGCCTATCTCACAGTCTGCACGGCTGGTGCAGTATTCGAGCGACTACCGATCGGTAGTCATGAACAAAGGCGCGATGATTTTTCATATGTTGCGCGCACAGCTCGGGGACGTCGCCTTCAAATCGTTGTTGCACGATTTCTACGTTCGCTTTGCGGAAAAGAACGCTTCCGTTGCCGACTTCACCGCACTCGCCGAGCAGTATGGCAACAAAGCCGCCAAGCCCGGGCAAACGCCGCCGAACCTGCGCGGATTCTTCGCGCAATGGCTCAATTCGACGGGCATCCCGGACTTTAAGATCGAATACGTGATTTACCGAACGCCGAAGGGCTTCCGTATCGTCGGGAAGTTGGCGCAGCCGCTTGATACATTCGCGATGCCGGTTGACCTTCGCATTGATACCGAAGGAAATCCCGAGACGAAAACGATTGAAGTGACGGGCACAGAAACTCCCTTTTCCGTGGAAACGTTTGGACGTCCGAAACCGGGCGGCGTGCGCGTGGATCCGGGCAATGTCATTTTGAAGGGCAACAATTCTTTGCGTGCTCGAGCTGCCATCGCGCGCGGCGAAGAACTCGCCGAAACCGGCCACTACTACGACGCGATTAAGGAATACCAGCGAGCGCTGTCAATTCAGCCCGGCCGTCCGCTCGCCAATTTCCGGATGGGCGAAGCGTTTTTTTATCAGCGCAATTACCAGGCGGCGGCGAACGCTTTCCGCGAATCGCTACAAGCCGTGCCGGAGCCTTCCGAGAAATGGACCGAGGTCTGGGGGCACGTCTACCTTGGAATGATTTTCGATTCGCTCGGACAGCGCGAGCGCGCCGTGAACGAATATAGCCGCGCCAAACAGACGAACGACAATACCGGCGGGGCGCAGGACGCCGCAGACCGCTATTTGAAGAAGGCTTACAGCGACAGTCCGCAAAACGCAGACGCAGGCGGGAAGCCCGATAAAAAAGGCACCGAGGCAAAACCTGCCGATCCGCCCGCGGACGATCGCCCCAAGCTGAAGAAACCTAACTAAAAAAACGCGGCCCCTTTAACGGAGCCGCGCCGTTTTTCTGCCTCTCTTTTCGCTTAGCGCAAACCGCCAGCGATGACCAGTGTTTCACCAGTGATCCAGGCTGAGTCTCCCGAAGCAAAGAACACGGCCGCGGGCGCGATATCTTCCGGCTGTCCAACGCGGCCAAGCGGAGTCCGCTTTTCGATGTCCTTCTGGAAATCAGTGCCCTCGAATCCCGCCGTCTTGACGCCTTCCGTGATCACCATACCGGGGTTGATCGAATTCACGCGAATCTTGCGTGGTCCGAGTTCGGCCGAAAGGGAGCGCGTAATCGCGTCCACCGCACCCTTGGTGCCGCTGTAGGCCGACGCATTCGGAATCGAAGCCTGACTGACCAGCGAGCTGATGTTGACGATGCTTCCACCGTCCTTGCCGAAATGTTTCGCTGCTTCACGTGAGGCAGAAAGCAAACCAAGAACATTAGTGTCGTAGAGTTTGCGATAGTGTTCGGTGGTCACATTCTCAATCGGAGAGAACTCGTAAACGCCGGCGTTGTTCACTAAGACATCCAATCGCCCGTACGATTTCTTCGTTTCGGCGAGCACCCTTTCAATATCTGCTTGCTTGGCGACATCTCCCTGCACCGCGAACGCTTTGCCGCCCTTCTTCGTAATTTCTCCGACCACGCGATCCGCGCCTTCTTTGCTCGATGCGTAGTTGACAACCACCGACGCACCTTCCGCGGCCAGTTGTTTTGCGATCTCCGCGCCAATTCCCTTGGACGCGCCGGTCACCACCGCGACCTTTCCTTCGAGTTTCTTTGCCATGTCAGCCCCCTTGTAACCTTCCGTCAATTTTTGTACCAATCGGTATGAAACACCTGATATGATGCGGGCGTATGGGAAAGGTTATACGGGCAAAGAAAAAGCCTCTCCGGCCGGGACGGCCCAAAGCCTTTGATCCGGACAGGGCCCTGGAGGCCGCTCTACGAGTGTTTTGGGAGAAAGGTTATGAGGGTACTTCCCTCGCCGATTTGACGGCGGCCATGGGCATTAATAAGCCCAGCCTGTACGCAACGTTTGGCGACAAGGCGGCGCTTTTCCGCAAGGTTGTTGACCACTATTTGCGGCAGCAGTCTGGTCTTTGGGACGACGCGTTCCGGCTTCCCACAGCGAAAGACTCGATCGCGCGGATCCTGACCTCGGTTGCCGACGCGCTAACGAACGGCAAAAATCCTCATGGCTGCCTGCTTGTTCAGGCGGCGCTCTCCTGCGGGGACGAGGCGGACTGCATCAAGAAAGAGCTTGCTGCCAAGCGCGCAGAGAGCGAAACGCTGATCCGAACGCGGCTCCGGCGTGCGCAGGCCGAGGGGGAGATTCCGCGGAGTGTCGACGTCGCGGCGCTCTCTCGATTCTTCAGCACGATTCTGCGCGGAATAAGCGTGGAAGCTTCCGGCGGCGCGTCGCGCGCGCAACTGCAAACCGTAATCGATTTAGCGATGAAAGCCTGGCCCGATTCGACGGGGCGAACGACGGCGTCACCAGCTGAAGTTTGAAAAATCCGTTTTCGTCATGTACGTCGAATCCACTTTTTCGACGATTTTTCCGTTAGCCTCGGATTTGTCGCGAACTTCCACCCACTCGGGGTCGGCCTGGAACGCTTTCCAGCTTGCCGCAGCGGCTTCGCGACTCGCGTGCGCCAAAACGTAAATCAGCGTGTTCGATTTCGCCGGCTCATCCAGCGGCGTCCAGTAAGCTAGATTCTTCATGCCGTGCCGTTCGAAAAGCTTCGTGGTGTGTTCGCGGAACCGCTTCAGCAGGTCCGGCAGTTTGCCTTCGAGACAATGGTAAACGCGCAGTTCGTAAACTGTCGTTGCAGGAAGGTCGGTGGATGCATTGGCCCCCGAAGCGGCCCATGCGGTTGCCGGCAGCAAACCCGCCGCCGGAAGTGTTTGTAAAAGTGTTCGTCGGTTCATACGCCGGATTCTATCAGATTCCAGCGGCAGTTGATTTCGCAAGTGGCGGCGTCGGGAAAATCGGCTGAACGCGCGGTTCAATGCCGCAGCTCTTGACCAAGCCATCCGGCTCCACGAGATTCTCTGGCTCATAGCCGTTGTGCAAGTTCAATTTGTCCAGCACCGTCTGATGCAGCACGGAGTCTGGGGGTATCTCCCGCGTCGCGCCAAACGGAATCCGCCACTTGGGGCGCTTGGTTGGCTGGTCGTAATACTTGTGGGGCAAGAATTCTGCGATCCACCATGGCGCCGTCAGCGAATTGTGCAATTGCCCTCCCGAATCGGGACGCACACGGCCGGCGTTTACTGGAGCGCCGAGCATCGTCTGCGCTTTATTTGAGTCGAACTTGAGTCCACAATTCATCGCCTCGTTCATCATCCATTCGAGCGTTATCTTGGAAAGACCGCTTTCGCCTTCGGAATAAGATCCGCCAACGTCCGAGTGCACTCCCGCGAACCACACCTGCTTGACCGACTGTCCATCCAATGCCGGGCCCCAAACATTTTTTTGAAAGAAGCACCTGCGCTCGTCGATCGAAATCGCGTGGCGCCCGTTGCGCATGTCGGGATTTTGCGCGGTGTACGGCAGGCGGACTGGATTATAAATCCAGCCGTACGAACTCACCGTATCCCATACGCCTACAAAATGCAGAGCGCACGGCCGGCTGATGCTGGCTTTGAATGCCGTTGCGGCGTCAAACGTGTTCTTCACTCTCTGCGCGTCTCGTGTTCGCTTGGCATACATTTTAAGCAAATATGGGATCAAGCCTTCGTTTCCCGCGGGCAATACGCCGAACATGTGCATAACCCCCGCCAGCGCACGCACGGTATACGCTCCGCGGCTGAACCCGAAGAGATATATGTCATCGCCGTCTTCGTACGCGTTCATTAGAAAACGGTACGCGTCCCCCACGTTGTCGAGCAGCCCGCCGCCAAACGCCAGACCTTTGACGATGGACCACGCGCTGCTTATTTTATTGCGAGCCATCGGATTACCCATCGTTCCGACGCCGGGATGGTAGTAACCGACCTGCGCGTTCCCGTTGAAGTCCAGCGTGCTGTACAGCTTCACGACATTCGAATCACTGTCTGGCTTCTCAAAACCATTTCCCGTACCGTCACAACAAATCACTATGTTCTTGGACATGGGCGCTCCTGGGCTGAGGATTACCTCGACGTGTTTAAAAGGGGATATGCAAGTAGTGGTGGCGCAGCGCCTTTCGTTACGGCCCAAACGAGCCTAAAAGTGAGGAATATGATTTACGGCGCCAGCCGGTTGAAAGTCGAAGCAAATATGGCGCGGGAGGGTTCATCGAACAACACGAAATAGATCGTTTCGAGCGAAGTCTCTTTGGCGAGATGCTGCATGGCTTCCTGGAGCATAATCTCGGCACACTGGTCCATCGGAAATCCGGAAACGCCCGTCCCAACCGCGGGAAATGCGATCGTCTTCAACTCCCGCTCCAGCGCCAGCCGCAGCGCATGCGCCGTCGATGTTTGCAACGTTTTGGCCGTCGTCCTGCTGCCGCCAAGGCCCATGCTCGCCGCATGGATCACATAACGCACTTTCAAATTCCCCGCTCCGGTGATCGCCGCGAATCCAACCGGTATACTGCCCACCTCGTTGCATTCCTTCTGAATAGACTCGCCGCCTTTGCGCGCAATGGCGCCGGCGACGCCGGCTCCCAGCAGCAAATCGTTGTTCGCCGCATTGACGATTGCATCCACGGCCATGTCAGTGATGTCGCCCTGCTGGATTACAATCCGCTCTCGGATCGATTTTTCCGGTTTCACGCGCGCAGAGTCTCACAGGACACTAGCTCGTGCAAGTGCAACCGTCACGCACGAGTCATCCACGCACAAAAATCTTGTAACGGTACGTAACGACTCGCTCTTCACCCGCTTTCAGCGGAATCTCCCAAGTGAGCCGCGACAACGGATTGTCCGTCTGGATTGCTTCTCCGAGCTTCACGGCCTTTCCACCGTCCGATTGCGCTTCGACGTCGCCGCGCAAGGTCTTGCCCACGTCCACGCGCACTTCCTTCGACTTGTAGTTTTTCAGTTTCAACTTGCCTTCCACCGTCACGAGGTCGAACTCATTTCCATGCCGGCGCTGCACGTTCTGTTGGCGCGCCACTTCCCTCTCTTCGTGGCTGGAGCGGATATCCGTCGCAATCGTTATTCTCAAACTGGACGATGCATCCTTCGGCGTGTAGGGCAGCGTGTCCTGCGAAACCGGCTTGGTACCGGAAATCACCATCGTCGGCGCGCTGGTCCAGGGAAACTTCGTATTGTTCTTCAAGCGGATTGAATGCCAAATGCTGTTGCGAATTGACGCGTCCGCGACGTTTGGGTTGTTCTGGACCGGATTCCCGTAGGCGTCCACGCGCTGCGGGTCCATCACTTCCCATTCGTAAATGTGTTCGTAATTGACGGTGCTCGAAAACACGTTGTACGTGGCGCGCTCACCGCGTTCGAGCGTTACGCTGCGCCTTGAATAGAGAAACAGGTCCTCCTCCGGCGCACCGGAAAGCTCTGTCACCGTCTGGCCAAACGACGGCTCGCGCTTCGCGTCATACTCTTTGAGCTCGTCAGCAACCAACTGACCGGCGATAGCATTCGAAAACTGCCGATAGTTGCCGCCATCGCGGCGCTCGGCATCCTTCATGAATGAAAGCAAATTCTGCTGCAAGCTCATCGGTGACGGCGTTTCCGAATACGCGAAATTTGGCACGCCGACCACGAAGAATACGTCCGCGTCCGTGACGTCTTCGGCGTCGTTCATCACGACCGCTTGCATCGTAATCCGTGCCGTCTTGTCATCGGTCAGTGAAATCATGTAGGAAGGCGTCCATCCAATTCCGTGTTCGATATAACCCAGGGTCATGTCGGTCTTGTCCATGGCCCCCAGAATTTTGAAGCGTAAGGCGGAGCGGATTTCGGCGGCCTTTTCGTGACTGTTCGGATCTTCGCGCAACGCGGCGTAACGGTAGGAAACTACTTCATCGAGAACGCTATTCGCTTCGCCTGGCGCAAGCCACATCGTTCCGAGCGTTGCGTTTGGTATTGGCGTAATCCGCCCCTCGCCAGAATGTAGTTCAACGCTTCCTTGTCGCACGACGAACGCGAGTCCGTTTTTGAACGCCGCCACCGCGACCGTTTTAGGCAATGGTTGCGGCGCTTCCGCTCGCTCTCCAGACACTGCTGCGCTCGGCAATGCGAGCGAGAAACAAACAGTCCATGCAAGTACGCGAGAAAACCACATAAAACGGCCTCCGAAACTCAGAATTGGCCTGCGGGGATGCGAGTGCCTGTACAGATCCACCACGGACTCGCTGCCTGGAGTTAGAACGGCTTGAACGAATTTTCTTGCAGGAAGAAAAGCCTATTTTTTCGCACTGGGCGGCGAAGAATAATCGTAAACTCCTCGCCCGGTTTTGCGTCCAAGGCGGCCTTCCGCGACGAGCTTTTTGATCAACGCGTTTGGCCGGTACTTTTCGCCCAGCGTCGAGTGGAGATATTCCAAAATGCTTAGCCGCACATCGAGGCCGACCAAATCCACCAATTCGAATGGCCCCATCGGGTGGTTCAATCCCAGTTTCAGCGCTTTATCAATATCTTCCGCGGACGCAATGCCTGCTTCGAGCATCGCGAACGCTTCGTTCCCGATCAGCGCATTCACGCGCGTCGTAATAAATCCGGGCGACTCTTTCACCACCACAACTTCCTTGCCCATGCGTCCGCCGACTTCTCGACACACGGCAATCGTCTCGTCTGACGTCTTCGGCGCTTTCACAATCTCGATCAATTTCATCTTCGGCACGGGATTGAAGAAATGCATCCCCACGCACAATTCCGGCCGGTACGTCATCTCCGCCATTTCCGCGACCGAAAGCGAAGACGTATTGCTCGCCAGCACCGCCTTCGGCTTCGCGAACTTGTCGAATAGCGTGAAGAGTTCCAACTTGAGCTCCATCTCCTCTGGCACGGCCTCGATCAAGAAATCGGCTTCGCGGCAGACGTTCTCGACGGACGAAGACGTTTGAATCCTTGCCAACGCTGCATCCCTCGCCGCCGCCTCCAGTTTTCCGCGGTGCACCCCTTCATCGAGAGACTGCTCTATCCACACCATCCCTTTCGCGAGCGTTTCTGGCATCACGTCTTCCAGAATGGTTCGGTAACCGCCCACCGCAGCTGCGTACGCAATGCCGCGCCCCATGGTTCCTGCGCCGATTATGCCGATTGTCTTCACTTCCATGCAGAGGTCGCCCCTTGCCAGCAAATGATTCGCATTTTCAATGGACCACTTTACTTCAGAAACTTACGGTAAGCCGCTTCATCGAAGCCGAGCAAAAGCTGTCCACCTCTTAACAAAATCGGCCGCTTGATCAGGTTTGGATTCTTCGACATCAGTGCGATCGCTTCGCGGCGCGGCGGAGGCTTTTCCGCCATTTTCTTCTCGCGATAGAGTTCGTTCCGCGCATTCAAAAACAATTTGTAGTCTCGATCGCCAATCAACGCCTCGATCTCTTCCACCGAAAGTGGCGTTTTGTCCAGGTCACGCGATTCGATTTCCGCGCCGAGTTCGAGCAAGAGACCTCTTGCTTTGCGGCAGGTCGTTCAAGTTGGCTTCTGAAAGAACAAAACTTTCGGTTTTGCCATCGAGCGAGCAGTCCTGTTTGCTTCCGTAGATTCTACACAATTGCATTCAGATGAGCGGATGCGCCCAATTCAATACCGCGGCACTTTCGGGTCAATCTCCACCGACCACCGCTCAATCCCGCCCGCTAACGACTGCGCCGATTCCACGCCTTGCTTCCGCAACCAGACCGCTACGTCCAGGCTTCGCATCCCGTGGTGGCAATAACAAATTACCGGCTCCTCCACGTCGAGCTGCTGCAGGCTTGCCGGAATCGTTTGCATCGGAATCAACCGCGAGCCTTCAATGCGGCATACCTGGTGCTCCCAGCGTTCGCGGACGTCAACAAGTAACAGTTTTTCGCCCGCGTCGAGCCGTTTTTTCAATTCAGTTGGCGTAATTTCCAGTTCGGTCATGTAAGGAATTGTAGCCTAGCTCAGCGCCCGCGGAACTGCGGCGCTCGCTTTTCGAAAAATGCGTGCACGCCTTCCAGGCAATCTTCGGAAGCGAAACACTTCATCTGGTGCGCCACTTCCGCTTCCAACGCGCGCTCCAAAGCGTCTTTATGACTCGCGAAAAGTATCTTCTTCACCGCGCGAACTGCCAGCGGCGGTCCGCTTGCGATTTTCTGCGCTACAGCCATCGCCTCAGTTTCCAATTGCGCTGAAGGAACCACGCGATTCAGGAGCCCCAGATTGAACGCTGTCTGCGCGTCAATCATGTCCCCGGTGTAAAACATCTCCGCGGCCTTCGATGGCCCCACCAATTCCGGCAGGAAATACGTTCCACCGTAATCGGGAAACAAGCCGACCTTCGCAAAATTCTGCCCGAACATCGCTTCTTCCGCTGCGATTCGGATGTCCGCTGCGAGCGCCACGTTCATCCCCGCTCCAGCCGCCGCGCCATTCACCGCCGCGATCACCGGCTGCGGCATTGTTCGTATCTTCAGCACCGCTCCCATTCCCGCGCGTAAAATCGGTTCAAGCTGTTTGGAATTATTCGCTTCTCTTCCCTTGCCGATTACCGCCAAATCGCCGCCCGCACAAAACGCTCGGCCCGCCCCAGTCAAGACAACCGCTCGGATCGAATCGTCTTGGGCGATTCTTTCCAGTGCGCCGCAAAGGGCCGTCGCCAGTTCGTTATTCAGCGCGTTCATGCGCTCCGGCCGGTTCAGGACCAGCAGAGCGACTCCGCCGTGTACCGATTCCAGAAGCACAGGCGCAGTGGCGGGCGTCCCCTGACTCATCGTCTCACCTCGTTACGCCTGCGCATCTCGCGCTTTTTCCGTCTTTCGTATGAGCTGTGCCAGCTTCCGAAAATGCGTCAACCGTTCTTTCTGTGCGTTGGCGTTCTCGCCGCTGCTGCTCGGCAGCACGTACACGCGAGCGCCATAGAGCAACTCCTTCTGCATGCCGAACTTACATTTCCTCTGGGCAAATTGTTCGTAAACGCTTTTTCCATTGAACGCGATCACTCGCGGCGTAAATTCCTCGAGCTTCTGCGAAAGCACGATTCGCCCTTCCGCAAAATCCTCGCGCGTCAACTCTTCAACGCCTCTGGTTGGGCGCTTCACCAGATCGGTCAACCCAATTCCAAACTCAATGATTCGCCGGTCGTCGCCATATTCGAGCGGCTCCGGAATCACACCGCTCTTGTGCAGTACCGGCCAAAAAACATTGGTGCGCCCGGAGTAGTAATGCCCCGTTCGAACCGATGATTCGCTCGGATTGCATCCGACGATCACGAGCTTCATTCCTTTGCGTAGATAGTCAGGCAGGGTTTTCATGGCAAGCTTAGGTGCTTTTTAGAATAACGCAGCTGGGGGCCCAGGATTGGAGTGTGTCCTAAGAGGCAGGTTGCCAAAGAGGTAGCGTTCGCCCCAGCTTCCGGCGCGTGGCCTCGGCATAGACGCGCATTGCGGTCGCCAGATCCCAGGCAGCGATGCCGTTGGATTTGAATAGCGTTACTTGCTCGGGCCTGGTGCGTCCCAGTACACCGCCGGATACGACCGCCGACAGTTCCGAAACCTGATTCCATCGCGCCTCGTCCGTCGCGAAACCCAGCACCAGGTCCCCCGCCTCCTGACGCGATTGCTCGATCGAATCCACCACCACGACGTCTGCTTTCAACACGGCTGCGTCGTCCAGTTCACGCTTTCGCATATGATTCGCGCCAATTGCGTTCACGTGAGCGCCCGCCGCAATATCTGCGCCAAACAGCACCGGCTGACTCGACGTCGTTGCTGCGCAAATAATCGCCGCCCCGCGAACCGCTTCCTCCGAACTCCGCGCCGTGCGTACCGGAATTTTCAATCGCTCGTTCACCTCCCGGGCAAACTTTTCTCTCCGCGCCTCATCTCTTCCATACACGGCTACGGATTCGAGATTTCTCACGGCAGCGATAGCTTCCAGTTGCGCCTGCGCTTGCCAACCCGTCCCAATGATTGCTGCAGTCTTGGCATCCGAGCGCGCCATGTACTTCGTCGCCACGCCCGAAGCCGCTCCGGTGCGCTGCTGGCCCAAACAATCTCCTTCAATTAAGGCCAGTAGATCGCCTGTTTCCATCGAATAAAGAGACACAACAAATTTCAGCTTCCCATTCACGTAAGTGTATTGCTTCGTGGCCACTCGATTCGTGCCAAGATCGGCTGCGGCCATGTGATGAAAGAATCTTCCGCCAGGGAATTCGAATCGCCTCCGCGGGTGCAGCACCACTTCTCCGGTCGCCTGCTTCCGCGAAATTTCCTCGACGGCCTCTATCGCCATCGGCATCGTCAACACCGCGCGTACATCGCTCTCGCTGATGTGCAGCGTCATCCGGATCACCCCTCGAGAAGTTCGTTTATTTGGATTTCTTTCCCGCTGTCGCGACCTTCGCGCCGCCCTCGTTCTGGCGCACGCGCCGCACCATCGTCTGGATCAACCGGTACGTGCGTTCCTCGTTTTTGCGATCCATCAGCTTGAAGCGGAATTCAGGATCGCCCTTCGCATTTTTCTCCACGCGAATCGGTAGCGCTCCGCACAAATCATTCTCGATGAACGCTGTCTCATATCGCGTCTTCTTCCGGTTCCATGTATAGACGCGCAGATTCGTAAAATCGCATGCCTGCCCTTCCGGCCCGCGCGTCGCCGCCAATAAGTATTGCGACTTCTCTCCCGAATCATCCGTCACACGGTTCAATTCGAACCAGGCGATCGGCCTTACGTTCGCCGAACCGGACCCTTCGCGTACTGGATCTGGTTCCTCGAATTCCACGAATCGCGACACCACCCAGCCCGCAATTGGCGCTGACCCATCTCCGGGAACGGTTGCAGTGGATGGAATGGTTGCGCCTGTCTTTGCGGTGGTCTCTCCCGGCGGCCGTGTCGCTACGCCTCGCACCAAAAACCAATCCTCTTTTTTTGTATCCTCGGGAGTCGATCCTTCCTTTTCGTCCGACACCTGCGCCCAATCCGCAGTCGCGCGCCCCACTATCTCCACCGGAATTCCGCGCCCAAACTGATAGAGCCGGGCTTCGGTTCGTCCGGGCTCCACGCGTAAGTTCGTCGCCACCTTAGTCCGCCCCCGCGCCTGCACCGGCAAATCTTGCGCCTTCTTCAGCAGCACAATACTGCGCTGCCAAAGCGGCGGGTCCATCAATTGATGAGCATCCACCCAACCCACGAGTCCCGCGCTGGTCTTCACTTTCACAAATTCATTTCGCTTCGCCATCATCTCGACGTGTTCGCCATAGCGCAGCTCGCCAATCTCCTGCCGAACTTGTGCGACGCTGCTCAGTAGCGCCGTGCTCTTTGTGCTCACGTAGGCTTCGCCGATGTATTCGTGCTTCGGCCGCATGATCCACGCTGCAATCACGACGATGACCAGCAGCGGAATCGCAACCAGTAGCTTCCTCTTCATTCGAACTCACCCGCGGTTTTGCCACGGAAGAAAATCCAGCGTTCGAACGCGCAGGCTGAACAAAAATGTATTTCTGAGAGGCTCATGCTTCTCCACAGGACACGCATTTTCGAATACTCGATTGTACCCGAATCTCCGCGTCCAACACTCGCGTCAGCCTCGCCGTCGCGCGCTGCTCTGTTAAACTGCCGTATACTTCGAACACTAGTATTCGAGGCTCGCCAACAATATGAATTCTCTGGATCGTCTGCGACCAATTGGACTTTTGGTGCTTCGCATCGCCCTCGGCGCCATCTTCCTGACCCACGGCTACCCGAAGCTCGTGCGGCCTAATCCTGAAATGCAGCACATGTTCACGCAGCACGGTCTGCCCGCGCAGTTTGTCTACGTCGCGGGAATTCTGGAGTCCTTCGGAGGCACGCTGCTTGCTCTGGGACTATTCACGCGTCCCGCGGCGCTTTTGCTCGCTATCGAAATGGCGGTTGCCATCTGGAAGGTGCACAGCTCCGGTGGGATCCTGGCCATACATTTGTATGAATTCCCATTCGCGCTCGCAGCAGCCTGCGTCGCTTTGGCCACTGTTGGCCCCGGTGCACTATCGATTGATGAAGGGTTACTCGGCTCAGGCGGGCGGAGAGCCCGCGCTCCCAAGAAACCGAAAGATTAAGGGACGATCGTCACGGCGTGGCAGTATTCTGTGTTTGCGCCGCCACCGGCACATAGAGCGGCTCAACCGGGAGCACAATCCAAAGCACGACGTACAACAGCAATCCCGTCCCGCCGCAGAACACCGCCAGCACCCACAGCACGCGTACCAGCGTTACATCCAAATCCAGATAGTCGGCCAGCCCCGCACAGACGCCGCCGAGCTTCTTGTCCATGCTCGATCGCATCAATTTCTTACGGTTTTGAGCCGGCGCAGCCCGCATCGGCGCGCCATTCGGCTGCCTCGCCCCGCAGTTGTAGCAAAAGTTCGAACCGTCCGCGATTACCTTCTGGCAAGCAGTGCAAATCATGGTTTTGCCTCTCGCAAGGCGCGTTTAACCCGCCTTCTAAAGAAGGATACGCCTTACCCCACAAAAAAGTTTCCTGAATTTAGAGCGTGGCTAGTACTCGAGCAGCTGTTTGACGGTCGCGACCACCCGGTCCGATTGCGGCAAAATCGCATCTTCCAGCTTCGGGTGATACCCACAGAATGTATCGGTCGCCGCAATCCGCTTCACCGGCGCATCAAGCTCATCGAACAGGTCTTCGGCGATCCTCGCCGCGATCTCCGCGCCGTAGCCCCAGCTTTGCATGTCCTCATACGCCACGATCACGCGGTGCGTCTTCCGCACCGTCGCCGCAATTGCTTCCCAGTCGTACGGCGAAAGCGACCTCAGATCGATAATCTCCGTCGAAATTCCCTCGCGCTCCAGTTGCGCCGCGGCAACCTCCGCACGATGAACGAAAGCCCCGTAGGTGATGATGCTCACGTCCTCGCCTTCCCTCACCATCCGCGCTTTGCCAAAAGGAATCGTGAAGTCCGGCCCGGGATATTCGCTCCGGTTATACGGCTGCCGGTATAGATGTTTGTGCTCCAGGAACATCACCGGGTCGTCGCAGCGAATCGCGGTGCGCAAGAGGCCGGCCACGTCCAGCGCTGTGGATGGCATCACTACGCGCAATCCCGGGCAGTGCGTAAAGATCGATTCGCCTGATTGGCTGTGATAGACCGCGCCGCCCGTGAGATAGCCGCCAATCGCCACTCGCAACACTGTCGGCGCCTTGAAACCGCCGTTCGAACGCCAACGCATCACGCACAGCTCATCGCGAATCTGCATCATGGCGGGCCAGATGTAATCAAAAAATTGAATCTCCGCCACTGGCTTCAATCCGCGCGTCGCCATGCCGATCGCCCGGCCCACAATCGCGGCCTCGGCCAACGAAGTATTAAAGACGCGCGATGATCCATACTTCCGCTGCAAGCCGGCAGTCGCTTTAAAAACGCCACCCTTCCCTTTTACTTCCTTCAAATTTTCTTCGCGGCTGCAGTCCGCCACGTCCTCGCCAAAGACCGCGATACGCTCATCACGAGACATTTCGTCGTTCAAAGTAGCCGATACCATTTCGACCATCGTCTTCTGCGCGCCATGTAACTGAGGTGTTGCTTCGAACGCGCTCGACGTCGGATCGACATCCGGCGAATACACATTCGCGTAAATCGAGTCGGCCGACGGCGGCTCCGCTTCCAGCGCTTGATCCGCAGCCTGCCGAACTTCATGGTCTACCTGCGATTCCAGAGCTTCAATCTGTTTCTGATCCAGAACGCCTTCGCGGATCAAAAACAGGGAAAACTTCGAGACTGGATCGCGATGCGCTTCTTCTTCCCGTTCTTCCGGTACTTTGTAAAGTTTTTCGTCATCCGAGAGCGAGTGCGAGTACGGGCGGGTGACGTGTGCGTGTACCAGCGCGGGGCCTTTGCGTTCGCGCACATACTCGACGGCTTCTTTGCAAACGCGATAGCTCTCGATCGGGTCCGTTCCGTCACACTCGGAAATATGCAGCCCGGGATAACCTTGCGTCAGCTTGGAAATGCTTCCGCCCGCGGTCTGCACCTCAATCGGCACCGAAATCGCGTAGCCGTTGTCTTCCACCAAATAAACCATCGGCAGTTTCTTCGCGCACGCAACGTTCAGCGATTCCCAGAATTCGCCCTCGCTCGTCGCGCCGTCGCCCGCAGACACATACACAATCTCGTCGCTCTCGTACTTCGCCAGGTTGCCTAGCGGCGCCTTTTTCGCTTGTGCCAGCGCCTTTGGATGCGCTTCGAAATATTGCGTGGCCTCCGCCGCGCCGGTCGCCTGCACAAACTGTGTGCCGGTGCACGACGACTTGCTCACGATATTGAACTTCGGATGGCCCCAGTGGCTCGGCATCTGCCGGCCGCCGGAGCTCGGATCATCTTTTGCGCCAACCGCCTGCAAAAGCATTTCCAGCGGCGTCACACCCATTAACAAACAAAAAGCCCGGTCGCGGTAGTAGGGATACAACCAATCGACGCCAGGACGAAGAAGCAACCCCATTGCCGCCGTCACCGCTTCATGTCCGGCACTTGAGATTTGGAAATAGATCTTGTTCTGCCGTTTCAGCTGGATCTCTTTGTCGTCCAACCGTCGCGACATATACATCGCCCGATAAATTTTAATGAGTGTGTCCCGGCTAAGGCCTGCGTGCCGGTCGTTCTTGGGGGCGTCAACCTTGTTGGGCTTGACGCGGGTTTGTACGGCCATTCGGCGCAACCTCGATGTGAACGTGGATGCGAAATCCCTGCAGGTACCGATTATACCGGAACGCCTCTGAGTCCAATAAAACTCGTGCGCCTATTCCAACTCCGAAAACCGGGAATCGACGTCGCCAAAACCAGCGTCGCTTTGCCGAATTGTCTTCGGTGAGGCGCTCGCAAACGGCTCCTCGCTCGAAATACGCTTTAATATCCGCTGTTCCGTGAGCTTTTCGTGATTCGGCAGCGCCAATCTCAGGATCAGCTTGATTTCGGCATTTGAAGGAGCCAATTTGGCTGGTTCAGGCTCCGCTTTTGTCTTCCCCTTGGCGCCCTTCGCGGCCGCTTTTTTCTCGGACTTTGCTTCCGCCACGGGAGCGTTGACCGTTGCCGCGCCATCTTCCTTGCGGTCAAGCTTTCCCTGCATTTTTTTATCGAGCTTGAACGCCTGCTTCCACGAATCGAGCTTGTGCCGCGCCTGCTGTGCCTTCTCTTCGTCTTTTCCAAAATCAAACGTCAAATAAATGTG
>Ga0137403_10002899_pt1 | contig 20765 bp, 19 predicted proteins | sample CZOMad2_1_16fung_FD_122057 | JGI IMG/M metagenome (GOLD analysis project Ga0137403, IMG submission 122057) | Vadose zone soil fungal communities from Angelo Coast Range Reserve, California, USA - CZOMad2_1_16fungal (Hybrid Assembly) | ecosystem: Environmental > Terrestrial > Soil > Vadose zone...
ATTTTCAGACCCGCTTCGGGTGTTTGCGTCTGAAAATCGCCCGCAGCCGCAACCGCAGCTTTCTACCCTCGGTCATCGGCCTGTTCCAGCGGCGTTCCGAGGAGGTTACCTTGCTGGTCCGCGAAGCCTTTCTGCGCGGCGTCTCCACCCGTCAAGTCAGCCGAGTCATTTCCTGCTTGCAACTCGGCCCGCTCAGCGCACAAACCGTGTCGCGCTGGACGCGCAGTCTGGACTCCATGGTCGCCGCTTTTCATCAAAGCCGCATCGCCGACGAATGGGCGTATCTTTTTCTCGATGGCGTCAGCTTACGTGTGCGCCGGCCCGCTGGCCGCAAACGCGTGCACATGCTGGTCGCTTACGGGGTCCGCCGCGACGGCAGCCGGCAACTGCTGGCTTTTCTGCGCAGTCAGGGCGAAGGCCAAGCCGCCTGGGAAGGTCTGTTGCAAGATCTCTATCGTCGCGGCTTAACCGGCGAACAGTTGCAACTAATCGTCACCGACGGTTGCCCCGGTCTGGCCGCCGCCATGCAAACCGTGTACCCGCGCGTGCTCCATCAACGCTGCTGGGTGCACAAAATGCGCAACATCCTCGAACGCGTACGGCGTCGCGATCACGCCCTGGTCAAAGCCATGGCCCAAGCCATCTATCTGGCCGACGATCACGCCTCCGCTTCCCGCGCTTTCTGCATTTTTCAAAGACGCTGGCTGGCCATTTATCCCGCCATGGTCCGCAAACTCGAGCAGCATCTGCCCAACCTGCTCTCTTTCTTTCACTTCCCAGAGCACCTGTGGAAGAAACTACGCACCACCAACGTCATCGAACGCTGCTTCGTCGAAGTCCGCCGCAGAACCCGTCCTATGGTCTGCTTCGTCAACGAAGCCTCCGTCGAACGCATCATCTTCGCCATCTTCCACCGCTTCAACGAGCAGTGGCAAAACCGCACCCTCCGCCTTTTTACACAAGCAGCTTGACATCACCACTTACTAGATACCACTTGACAAATGCCAGGAATGTGTTATAATGTTGTTAACTTGCGGATACTGTTTCTCATAGTCTCCGCCTCTTATGCCTCGTCGCCCGGCTGTTCTTCTAACTCCCCCACACGCCATCTCTGCCTCCTCGCTCTTTTGCACTTTTTGCACTGTGCTGCAAAAGAGCGAAGCGCATCCCCTTTCCCTTCAACCACTTCCCCGCTCTTTGCAAAAACACGGGAGGTGGCATCAACAGCGTTCCCCAAATTCCAGCTCGTCCCTAGCCACTCACTCGTTTACCCTGAGCTTCGAAGGGCCACTAAGTTCTTTAGAAGCAACACTTACAGCCGATCTCCGCGTCGGGTTCCAGGGTTGTCTTGCAACCCTGCCAGAAAAATGGACCGAAATCAGCCGAACTCACCCGCCCACAAGCGCTTTGGATGCAACACTTACAGACTTCACACCTGTAACCCCTTTATCCGCAACACTTACAAAAAAACCCCGGGGGAGTGGGAGACAATCCCGGAGCTACTACGCGGGAATCAGCGGCAGCAGGTATTCCTGCAAGCGTTCGCTTTCGGCGTGGCTGAGTTGGCCGAGTTGGATGCCCATTTGGCCGGGCCCGGCGAGGCGTACTACTGAGCCGGTTCCGATGATTGGACGAGCGCCGGACGTGGGATACAGGCTTACGTGGACGGATGATCCGATTGGCACGGTCGCTGGCATTCTGACCCTCATGCCAGTGAGGCTGACGTCCTCGGTTTCGCCTTCGAGTTCCTGCATTCCGGCGCGCAGGCAGACTCGTGACCGCACAGGAATGCGGCGGGTGCGGCGCCGCTCGTGTTCCATGGCTCCGCTAGCCGCGCGAATGAGCCGCAACAAGCTGCGCTGGTCGATCGGTTTGTAGAGGAAAAAACTGGCGCCGGCATCAAAGCCTTGCGCCAGCGCGGCGGGGTCCTTCTCGCCGCTGATCAAGATGATGGGAATGGTGCGATTGTGGCCGGAATCGCGGATTTGGCGCACAAGCTCCACGCCCGTCGGCGCGGCCATGTGGAAGTCCATAAGGACCACGTCGAACTTGCCTTCCTGGAGAAAGCCGACCGCCTCGCTGCTGCGGGTAACGGTCAGGGCTTCCATCCCAGCACTGTATAGAACCTTGGTGAGCATCTCCGACGTGGCACGTTCTTCGTTCACGATCAAGGCGCGTCTTTGCATGGCCCCTCCCTGGTGGTGGGCTCCCTGGCGGTAACCCATGCCCATAGGACATGGAACGCAAGGTCCGGCAGTTAATTTGCGTCGAGAAACCAGGACAGAATGGAGACAGACAGTCTGTCCCAGAGAAAGGGGTACCCTTTTGATAGCACCCCAGACGGTTGAGGTCAATGGGACTAGAATCCAGTCGGGTTTACCCCTGGGCGGGGCTGCAGAAGCTCACTGGGAAGCAGGCGGTGTATCTTGCTTTTACCGTGCTGCGGGAATATACTCTCTTTTCGCTCTGAAGCGGTCGAACGGATGGGTGGGCGCAAGCCCACTTTTTTGTTGCCGGACGGAGTGCATAGCGTACCGGCATAGGGCGGGGAGTCTTTAGTTGAATCTGGAAAAGGTGCGTGAGGCGGCCGAGCGGGTGGCGCGTTCGGAAGGCATGGAAGTCGTTGATGTCGAGTGGAAAATCGGCAAGCAGCGCTTTCTTAGGGTGTACATCGATCGCGTACCAGTGATGAGCGGCGGAAATGCCGGGTCGGACGTAGGGCAGGGCGCCGCATCGGGCGCCGAGTCAAGCGCCGGGGCTGCGGTGGGTGAAGCGAGCAGTCCGTATCCTAAAGTCAGCCATGCGGATTGCGAGAAAGTCAGCAAGCAGCTCAGCGTGATACTGGACGTTGAGGAGCTGGTGCCGGGTCCCGGATATGTTCTGGAGATCAGCTCGCCGGGAATGGACCGCGCGCTGACCAAAGCGGCGGATTTCCAGCGCTTTGCCGGGCGGCTGGCGAAGGTTTCGACGATCGAGCCGGTCGGCGAAGCGAAGTTCTTCGAAGGGCGGCTGAAGGGCGTTGCGGACGGCAAAATCCGCATGGAGTTGAAAGGCAAGGAAGCGCGGATGGTCGAGTTGCCGCTCGACAACATTCGCAGAGCGAATCTGGTCGTGGAGTTCTAAAAGGCAGCGGCGGCAGATTCGAGTTTTGGGAGTTGCAAGAGGGCACGATGTTATCGTGCCCCTACGAGGACGAAGGGACAGCGAGAGCTAGGTAAGAGTTATGGCGAATCTGCTCTATCAACAGATTGAGATGTTGAGCCGCGAGAAGCACATCGAGCCGGAAGTCGTGGTGTCCGCGATTGAGGATGCGATGGTGGTGGCGGCGCGGAAGTATTACAAGAGCGAAGAAGACCTGCGCGGGAAGTTCAATCAAGTTACCGGGCAGGTGGACGTGTTCGCGGTGATGACCGTGGTCGAGGAAGTGGTGGATCCGAAGCGCGAAATAAGCGTAGCGGACGCGAAGAAAAAGAATCCGGAAGCGGCGGTAGGAACGGAAATCATCACCGTGAAGCCCACCGATGTGCTGGGACGCATCGCGGCACAGACGGCCAAGCAGGTGATCCTGCAAAAAGTGCGCGAAGCGGAGCGCGACACGATTTACATCGAGTATCACAACCGCGTGGGCGAGCTGGTGACGGTGATTGTGAAGCGCGCAGAGGGCCCGGACTTGATCGTGGATATGGGCCGGACGGAAGCGCGGCTGCCGAAGCGCGAACAATCGCGGCTCGAGACTTACAACATCGGCGAGCGGCTACGCGTGGTCATCAAGGCCGTGGATCGCGCCGCGAAGGGGCCGCAGGTGATTACTTCCCGTGCGGACGCGAGCCTGGTGCAGCGCCTGTTTGAAATGGAAGTGCCGGAGATTTACGACGGCACGGTACAGATTCGCCATGCGGCACGCGAGGCGGGCGAACGCACGAAGGTAGCGGTGGCTAGCCGCGACAAGGACGTCGATCCGGTCGGCGCGTGCGTGGGCATGAAGGGTATGCGCGTGCAATCGATCATTCGCGAATTGCGCGGCGAGAAGATCGACATCATTCCATACAACGAAGAGACCGTGGCATTCGCGCAAAAGGCATTGAGCCCGGCAAAAGTCACGCGCGTACAGATTACCGATCCGGAAAACCGCAAGCTGGAAGTGATCGTCGAGGATTCGCAGCTCTCGCTGGCTATCGGCAAGAAAGGCCAGAACGTGCGGCTGGCCAGCAAGTTGATCGGCTGGGACATCGACATCAAGAGCGAAGAAGAGAAGCGCCGGGAAATCGAAGAGCAAATGACCGCGCTGACGGCGCCGACAACGCCGCTGACGGTTCTCGCGGGCGTAGGGCCCAAGACCATCGAGAAAATCGAAGCCGCGGGAATTACCAACCTTGAGAAACTCGCCGGAATGACGCCCGAACAGTTGATGGAAATTCCGGGCATCGGCGAAAAGATGGTGGACAAGATTTATCAGGCGGTGAATCGCTTCTATGAAGGCGGGGGCGAAGCAGGCGCGGCGGCTGCGGAAACGGCGGAAGGCGCCGAAGCCGCGGAAAACACCGACGCGTTGGTGGAAGACGAGCCCGCTGCAACCGAAGGCGAAGCGCCTGGGGTTGCCGAAGAGCAAGGCGAAGCGGAGGCGGCGCCCGCTCCCGCAGAAGAACAGAGCGCGTCAGAAGCGGCTCCGGCAGAGCCGGCCGCGGAATCCACCGCAAACGAATCCGAGCAAACGCCTGAGAAGGCGGAAGAGGCTAAGTCCTAACTAAGAATGAGCGACGCAAACCAAGTCCGAATCAACGAACTGGCCCGAGAGCTTGAGGTTAAGGCCAAGGCGATCATCGACCTTTTGGCCGGCTACGGGGTCACGGAAAAGAAGACCCACTCGAGCTCGATTCCGGCGGACGTCGCGGAAAAAGTTCGCAAGAAGCTCCTGGGCCAGGCGGAAGAAGAAGCTGCGGCGGAACGAGCAACGCAAGCGGAAAAGGAAGCCAAGGAAGCTGCGGCGAAAGCAGCGCGCATGCGCCCTGCTTCGGCTCCGGTAGCAGCGCCTGCGGCGCCGAGTCCAGCAGCGCCGCCGGTCGCCAAGCCCGTTCCTCCGGCTCCAGCACCCACTGCTGCGGCACCGGCAGCGGTTGCGCCAGCGCCACCGGTTGCCGCTCCGGCTCCTCCGGCCGCCGTACCAACCCCGGCACCACAACCTCCTGCTGTGGCAAAACCCGCCACGCCCGCGCCGCCACCGGCTGTAGTTCCGGCGCCTGCCGCGAGGCCTGCGGCACCGGCTGGACCTGCGACACCTGCACCTGCGAGCCAGTCGGCTCGTCAGACGCCTGCACCGGGCCAACCGATTCGACCGAGTGCCCCGTCTGGCACGCAACCTTCGCGCCCACCGGGGGCAGGTCAATCTGGAGCACCTTCTGGAGCGCGTCCAGCGGCGGCAGCTCCCGGCGCGGCCGGAGCACGTCCTGGTCAGCCCTCTGCGCGTCCGACCGGACAAGCGCCGCGTCCGCTGCCAACTGGGAATCGCGGTCCGCTGCCGACGGGAAATCGCGGACCGTTGCCGAGCGCTCCGCAGGGCAATCGCCCGAGTGGTCCGCGCCCGGGCCAACCGATGCGCCCGCAACAACAAGGACAGGGACAAGGTGGCCGGCCATATTCCCCGCGGCCGACGGGGCCAGGTGGACCTGGTGGTCCATCGAATCGACCTTTTGAACAACGCCGCGGCGCTATGCCGACGGGAACGCGGCCTGGTCCGCGAATGCCGGGACGGCCGGGAATGTTGCCGCCAATGCCGGACAAAATGCCGTCTAAGGCGGAGCCGGGCAAGCCGCTTTATGCGCGCAAGCCGCCGCAGCGTCAGCGGCCAGTTGCCGACAAACGGGAAATGGAAGGCGAGCGCAAGCTGCATCCAACGCGGCAACGCGCCGGTGGAGGCCGCGGTGTGGCGGCGGTCATTGCTCCGCCGGAACCACGCGAGCCGCGCGACGTTACGTTGACCGAAGGAATTACGATTCGCGAGCTAGCGGAAAAGCTGGATGTGCGCGCCAAGGAGTTGCTGAAGACGCTGCTGGATCGTGGCGTGTTTGCGAGCATTAACCAGGCGCTGGACGTGGCGACCGCCACGGAGTTGGCGCAATCGTTCAATGGCGTGGTGAGCGTGGTGTCGTTCGAGGAAGAAATGGTCCTCGAAGTGGCCAAGGAAGAGACCCAGGAAAATTTGAAGCCGCGGCCGCCGGTGGTTACGGTGATGGGCCACGTCGATCACGGCAAAACCAGCTTGCTGGACGCGATTCGCGAAGCGGATGTCGCGGGGGGCGAAGCGGGCGGAATCACGCAGCACATCGGCGCTTACAAAGTTCAGGTGGGCGACAAGAGTGTGGTGTTCGTCGATACGCCGGGCCACGAAGCGTTCACACGCATGAGATCGCGGGGCGCGAAAGTGACGGACATTGTGGTGCTGGTGGTCGCGGCGGACGATGGCGTCATGCCGCAAACCAAAGAAGCAATCGACCACGCGCGAGCGGCGAAAGTCCCGATCATCGTGGCGATCAATAAAGTCGATAAGCCGGACGCCCAGGTCGAACGGGTCAAGCGGCAGTTGAGCGACGTTGCGTTGATGCCCGCGGAATGGGGCGGTGACACGGAATTCGTCGAAGTCTCCGCGAAGCAGAAAAAGAATATCGACAAGCTGCTGGAAATCATCCTGCTGGTGGCGGAGTTGCGCAACCTGCGAGCGAATCCGGATGCGCCGGCTGCCGGAACGGTTCTGGAATCGCGCGTGGACCGCGGCCGCGGTCCAGTTGCAACAGTTCTGGTGCAAAACGGCACGCTGGTTCCCGGAGACTTCTTCATCTGCGGCGCGGTATTCGGCAAAGTGCGCGCCATGTTTGACGATCGCGGGCGTCCGGCAAAAGACGCTCCGCCTTCGACTCCGATTGAAGTACTCGGCTTGCAAGGTGTTCCGGAAGCCGGCGATCACTTCCAGGTTACCGACGAGGCGAAAGCTCGGCACGTGGTCGAATATCGCCAGGGCAAGCAGCGCGACGCGGCGCTGGCACGTTCGAGCGGCGCGCGCATCACTCTCGATCAGTTGCACGAGCAGTTGAAAGCCGGCGACGTCAAGGAATTGCCCATCGTCATCAAGGGTGACGTGCAAGGCTCCGTGGAAGTGCTGGTCGAAATGCTGCCCAAGCTTTCCACTGACCAGGTCAAGCTGAAGATTCTCGGCTCGGGCGTCGGCGCGGTAACGGAAAACGACATTCTGCTGGCTTCGGCTTCCGGCGCCATCGTTATCGCGTTCGGCGTGCGTCCCGATCGCAAGGCCCTCGATTTGGCGCAGCGCGAAGGCGTGGACATTCGCACGCACACGATCATCTACGAAGTCTCCGACGAGTTGAAGAAAGCCATGGAAGGCTTGCTCGAGCCGGTCATCCAGGAAACGTATCTGGGCCGAGCGGAAGTGCGCAACACCTTCCGCGTCAAAGGCTCTGGCACAGTGGCGGGCTGCTACGTGGTGGACGGCGTGCTTAAGCGTGACGCGCAAGTTCGCGTCTTGCGCGACGGCGCGGTAATCTACACCTCGAAGCTGAACTCGCTCAAGCGCTTCAAGGATGACGCCAGCGAAGTCCGCACCGGCTTTGAATGCGGCGCGGGCATCGCCAATTTCAACGACGTGAAGGTCGGCGACATTCTGGAATGCTTCAACGTGCAGAAACTTAGCGCCGCCGAAGCTGCCTCGCAGAGCAGCGGCACCGGCGGACGCAAGTAAACTGCCAGCTGTCCCGCGGAGCCGCAAATGCCGGTCGGCCTGCTCACTCTCGAGTTGCACATCCCCGACGCACACTCGCTGAAAGACAAACGGCAGATCGTGCGCAGCTTGAAAGATCGCCTGCGCAAGCGTTTCAATGTAGCGGTGGCGGAGATGGAGTATCAGGACGTGTGGCAGCGGGCGATCATCGGCGTGGTGACGCTGTCCACCGCGGAACAACACGTGGAAGAATCCCTGCAACTCGTGCTACAAGAAGCGGACCGGCAACTGGGACGCATGCTGGTCAATCACGTAGTAGACTTTCTTTAGAGAGAACCAAGAGCGGAGATGGGCACAGTCAATCATCGTCACGAGCGCGTGGGCGAGGAAATCGCGCACGAACTCAACGCCATGCTGGCCGGCGAGCTGAAAGATCCGCGCCTCGAAGGAATGATCGTGGTTACTTCAGTGCGCGTACAGCCGGACATGCGCCACGCACGCGTATTTGTAAACGCCAAGGGCACCGCGAAAGAGCAGCAGGACGCCATCAAGGCGCTGGAACATGCGGCCGGGTACATTCGCGGCGAACTGGTTGAGCGGCTGCAAATTCGCCGAACGCCGGATCTGCATTACACGCTGGATCACTCGCAGGAACATGTGGAACGCATCGATCAACTGCTGAAGACCATGAAGAAGGACAATCCGTCCTCCAGCGCGTAGTCTCCCGCTCCCAACTCTATGCCACGTCAGCCGCAACCGGCGCCGTTTGACGGCGCGCTTGTCGTCAACAAGCCCAAAGGGAAAACGTCGCACGACGTGGTGGATGCAGTGCGGCATCTCGCGGGTTTTCGCCAAGTCGGGCACCTGGGCACGCTCGACCCTTTGGCTACAGGAGTGTTGGTGCTACTGCTCGGGCGCGCCACCCGGCTGGTTCGCTTCTATTCAGGGCGCCGTAAGCGCTACACCGCTGGTTTCCGTTTTGGTTTCGCGACCGATACTTATGATTCCGATGGTGAAGCACAGGGACCGGACGCTGCGCCGGCGCTCGACGCCGCGACTCTCGAGCGATTCGCGGCGGAGCGAGTCGGGCGATTCGAGCAGATGCCGCCGGCGTTTTCGGCCAAGAAAATTCATGGCCGGCCGGCGTACGAACTGGCGCGCAAAAAACAGGTTGTCGAGCTAAAGGCAGTGGAGATTGAAGTCTTCGAGTATAGGCTCACGGACATCGAAGGAAATTTGGCGCGCTTCGTGATCGAATGTTCGTCGGGAACCTACATTCGCTCACTGGCCCACGAAATGGGAGAAAAGCTGGGCTGCGGTGCGCATCTCGCGGAAATCACGCGCACGGCAGTTGGCGAATTCTCGATCGAGCAAGCCATGGAGCTCGAGGAACTCGCGGAAGCGGCGCGCGCGGGCAAATTTTCCGCCCGGTTGATTCCACTCGAGCACTTACTGCCGAATTTTCCGCGCGCCAACGTTTTGCCGGTAGTGGAAAGGCGTGTGCGTCACGGAGCGAATTTCAACGTTTCAGTGGCGCAAATCCAGCCGGCGAAAATCGAGACGATTCCGGGAGCCACCGTGGAACTCGATTCCGGGCAGCTCACAGCTCCTCGACTGCGCGTTTTCGACCAGCAAAATAAACTGATTGCCATCGCGGAAGCGGTGGTACCGCGCACTTATCGACCGATCGTGGTGTTCGAAGCGCTGCCTTGAGCGGAGTTTTCGGAGAGGGCGTTTTACAGGCAGTATCCTTTGGAGTTTCGTTGGGCTTGCCACTGTCTTTGTGCGACGCTATTCTTTTTTTTGACTAACGACTATGAGCTCACCGGCAGCCGCCCAAACCATCGATCCAAATTCCGGCCCCAACGAGAGCCACCTGATCTCCGTGCAGGATGGCGAAGGCCGCTACGCGCGCGAATTTCCCGATGATGCTCAACAAAGAGGCGAGCAACTCTGCGCGCAGCTCGAAGCAGGCAACATTCTCTTGTTCCCGAAGACGCCGTTCGAGATTTCCGCCGTCGAACGCGCCGTCCTGCTCGGTCAGAAACAGACCAGCGCCGCTTACCACAAAAACGTGGCGTATCGCCCGGCCGAGGACCGCGTCACCGGCCTCGACAAATCCGAATCCGAGGAAAACGAGCAACTTCGCCGGATTCTTCGCCACTATTCGCAATCCGCCGCGAAATTTCTTGGCGAATTGCTTCCGGCTTACGCCAACAAATGGAAACTCGATTACGCGAGTTACCGCCCGATCGAAGAACGCGGCCGCGCCGCCCGGCTTCACGCGCGCAACGATTTGTGCCACGTGGATGCTTTTCCCACCCGCCCGACCAATGGCGACCGCATCCTGCGCTTCTTCACCAACGTCAATCCCGCGCAGAATCGTGTCTGGCTTACCGCGCAAACGTTTGCGGCGGTCGCTCCGCATTTTGCCGCGGCGCTCGGTCTTCCGGCACCGCCAAGCGCGAATCCCCTCAGCAGCAGTCTGCGCGCACTGGCGCGCACCATGCGTTTGCCTGGCGCGAACCGCTCCCCCTACGATCGCTTCATGCATAGGTGCCACAACGCCATGAAAGAGGACGCCCAATTTCAGGAAGCTTCTCCCAAGCAGCGCTGGGAATTTCCGCCAGATTCCACCTGGATCGTTTTTACGGACTGCGTGAGTCACGCGGTGCTGGAAGGGCAGTACGCGCTCGAGCAAACGTTCATCGTCTCGCGCCATGCAATGGTGGAACCGCACCGCTCACCGGTTTCCATCCTAGAGAAGCTGGCGGGCCACTCGCTGACTGCCACACGGTAATTCGATCGATCAGCCTGCGAGCAAAGCGAGACGCCGCTCATTGTGGCGTCGACGGCCCGCCTTCGCGGCGAGTCGGCGTATCGCCTCGTCCGGCGTAAAAAGTGCGTTCGATACGGGTGGGCGAGCGCAACCGTCGCGGTGTGACCAGGATGACGAGTTCCGTGTCCGTCAGCGAAGTGCTGCGGTTTCCGAAGGCGTAACCGATCACCGGCAGATTGGCGAATCCGGGCAAGCCGGTTATCGCGCGTGTTTCCTCGCGGTCGGTCAGCCCGCCGAGCAGGCTGGGCTGATCTTCTTTTACGCGCACGGTCTGCGTCAGTGTGCGATTGGAGATGATCGGTATCCCGTTGATGTTGGCTCCGCTTAGCGCGCGAATCTCGAATTCCAGTTGCAGCGTCACTTCGTCGTTCCCGTGCAACACCGGCGTCGCTTTCACCTTTACTCCCAGATCGATGTATTCCGATCCGGGATAAGGCTGCTGCGCCAGGCCGCCATTGCCCAGAAAATTTGTGGAATTCAAGACCACCGTCACCTGTCCCGGCCCGCTGCTGAGATTGTTGGCAATCGCGATATCGGCAGAGCTTGCGCCTTCGAGAGAACCTGCAACGATGGCGGAGGGGTTGGTCCCGCCGGGTGGCTCGATCGCCAGCGCCAGAGCTCCCAGCCCCGCATTGATGAACACCGAGAAGGTGTTTGTTCCGGAATTGCTGGTCACGGCGTCCGGAATGCCGTCCCCACTGAAATCGGCTACCGCGATTCCTGTCGGAGTCGTACCGGCGCCGATCGCTTGCGGCGACAGAGGTCCTTGCGCAAAAGTGGCGTCGCCGCGATTCAGCAGAATCGTCAGGCTGGCGTCGGTCTGATTGACCACCGCGAGATCCAGGCTTCCGCTGGCGTCAAAATCGCCCGCAGCCAACGCTACCGGCCCGTTGCCTACTTGAGTTGCGGCAGCGGGGATGGTGAACGTTCCGTCACCCTGCCCCAGCAGAATCGAGACTTCGCCGGGAGTCGAAGGCGCGTTGTTGTTCGCAAGTACCGCCAGGTCCGCCTGGCCATTTCCGTCAAAATCGCCTTCGACCATGGCGACTGGATTGAGCACGCCGCTGGGCAGCGCGATGGGAGAATTCGACGCCGCCGTGAACCCGCCCTTTCCGTCTCCCAGAAAGATCGAGACGTTGCTGGCGGTAAAGCTGGTTACCGCGAAATCCTGGTTGCCGTCCGCGTTGAAATCTCCTGTAACGATGGCGCTCGGTTCATTGGCTACGGCAATTGGCGAACCGGTGGCTTCCGCAAACGTGCCATCGCCCTTGCCCAGAAAAACCCGCACAGCGCTGGCGGTTGGATCGGTGATCAGCAGATCGTGGAATCCACTGTTGGTCAGGATGGCGGACGCAATTCTGGGCGGCACCGCCGGTGCGCCAGTGCGCGCAGCCCCGAGGGATATCGGCGACGTGCTTGGCTGCGCAAAGGTTCCGGCTTGTGTGCCGCCCTGATTCAGCAGGATCGACACCGTGTTATCAAGTTCGTTGACCACCGCCAGGTCCAGCAAACCACGATTCTCTAAATCAGCGGCCACCAGCGCAACCGGTCCGGCTCCGACGTTGTAGGTGGTGCTCGGAAACGGATTGGCCGCTCCGCCCGGATTGGCTGTCAATCCGCTGCCAACGCTACCGGAAAGCAACGAGAGCGTGACGGGAAAACGGTCGCCCACAAAAAAAGTTGCCGGTTTGTTGTCCTGGGCGCGTAGCAGCACTTCGCGGCCGCTTTGCACGGTAGTCAAGGCGTCCGAGAATTGCGCTGCGGTGCCGGGCAAGGTCAGCAACAGTGTGCTCTTGCCGCCGCCCACGGCGATAAACGGTGGCACCGCGGAAGCCAGGCTGAACGCTCCTCCGGTGGTTGCCGCTCCAAAGATGCCCGCCAACAGCGTAAGCAGCGCGCTGAGATCCTTGGCTTGCCGCAATTGCGAAAGGATATTCGGATCGATGGCAAAAAGTTTGGCGCTCGACGGAAACTGCACACCCAGCTTTCGCGCGGCGTCGCGATCCACCTCCAGGAGCTCTACTTCCAGCATGATTTCGCCGCGCGCGTCTTCCGCTTGCCGCAGCACTTCTCCGGCCAGCGCCAGCCGGTCCGGGCTGTCTCGCATCGTGATGCTGCGGCTGCGCGTGTCCAGCTCGATGTGTGTAGCGCCGGTGATGTCTCGCAGGATGCGCAGCAATTCGGAGACATCTTCCGGCGTCACCGAGCCGCGCAGCGGAAATGTTTGCTCGATCTCCACGCCGTACTGCCGCCGCTTCTCGGCGGTATCCGGCGTAATAAACAGCATCGTGGAATCGATCGGCCGCCAAAACGTCGTCGTTTGAATTCCGAGGAGCCGCGAAGCCGTGTAGAAATCCACGTCCTCCGCCTTCAACTTCACATTTCTTGTTGGCAGATCCGGGTCGAAGGCAGCTTTCAACCCAAAAGCCGCCGCGAATTGCTGGTAGACGGACTTGGTGTCGCCGTGCAAGTCCAGGTCGCGGCGTCCGGGCAATGGCTTGAGTTGCGGCAGACCATCCGGCGCGGGCCCCGCTTTCGCCGGCGTCTGCGGCTCCTCGGCCATGGCTTTCATTTCGAGCAGCCGCTGCGTCACGATGGTATTTCCGATATCGATGTGTAGCGCGGCATTCAATTCGTCGACCGCGCTCTCCACGTGCCCGTCCAGCGCCAGGCGCTCCGCTGCTTCCACGTGATTGCGCACCAGCTTCGATTTCAGCGCCGCCCCACGCGCCACGATGGACCGGTCGTTCGGCGCATATCGCGCCGCCTCGTCGTAAGCGTCCAGTGCGTCTTGAATGCGGCCTTCAGCCTCGGCCTTTTCGCCTCGTTCGACGGCCTTGCGGGCTCGTTTAGGGTCAATGGTAACGGCGGTTTGGCGAGACGACTTCTTGCCGGAGGTCTGCGCGCTGAGCTGCGGGCACACCAGCAGGGCGCATAGCATCAGCGAGGCGGCTTTCCGTCCGATTTGAGCCTTAAACATGAGCAGTGTATTCTACCTTGGCCATATAGGACCGTTGTGGTCCGATTGACGGAACTGCTTCTCTACGGTACACTTATTCTGTAGTTGCAAATGAATTACAACTGGAGTTACGTTGCTTTCTGCCTTTCTCATCGCTCTCCGCGAAGGCGTTGAAGCCGCCCTTGTTGTTGGCATCATCCTGGTCTATCTCTCCCGCACGGGCCGCGGCTATCTCGGCCGGTTTGTCTGGGCTGGGGTCGCTTCCGCCACCGCTCTAAGCCTGGGTGTCGCCCTCGCCCTCGAGCGCTTTCGCATCAATCAGGACGGCTTCGAGGGTCTCCTCCTGCTCATCGCTTCCTTCTTCGTGATTACGATGATCATCTGGATGAATCGCGTTGCGCGCCACCTGAAAAAAGAAATCGAGCAAAAAGTCGAATCTTACGCCGTTCGCGCCGGACGCGCAGCCGGTTGGGGCATTTTCCTGTTCGTATTCCTCATGGTCGTCCGCGAAGGCGCCGAACTCGCTTTGATTCTGCGCGCCGTCGAACTATCGACCGAAGGCATTCAGACCTGGATCGGCACGATCGCCGGAATTGGCGCGGCAGTCGCGGTCGGACTTTTTTTCTTCAAAGGCACGCTCCGTGTGCCGCTCCATCGGTTCTTCGCTGTCACCACCGTTATTCTAATGCTGGTGGCCTTCCAGCTGGCATTAACCGGCGTTCATGAACTCAGCGAAGCCCGCTGGCTGCCCTCCAGCAAACAGGAAATGGCGCTGATCGGTCCCATCGTTCGCAATGAGTTGTTTTTCTTCGTATTCATTTTCGGAGCAGCTGCTTTGCTCGTCTTGCGCGAATGGCAATCGGCCACCCATTCCAAAGCGATAAAGGACGCTGGCAATGACGCCGAAAAGCGCCTCCTTGAAGCGCAGAATCGCCGCAGCCGCCGCTGGATGGTCGCGGCCGCCGTAGCTTCCCTCGCTGTAATCCTCGTCCTCACCGCCGATTTCATTTACGCCCGAGCCAATTCCGCGCCGCCCACTGCTCGTGTTATCGCGGCATCTGGCAACGAGATTCGCGTTCCCATTTCCGAAGTGCAAGACGGCAACCTCCATCTCTTCACAGTAGACTCTGGTGGCCAACTTATCCGCTTCATGATCATCAAAAAGCCCAACGGTTGGGGCACCGCTCTCGACGCTTGCCGCATCTGCGGCGCGGAAGGATACCGCCAGGACGGCCAAAACGTAGTCTGCCGCCACTGCGCGTCCGCCATCTACGTCCCCACCATTGGCGAGTCCGGCGGCTGCAACCCCATCGGCGTCCCCGCGCACACCGACGGCTCCGACCTGGTCCTCGACCTAACCACTCTAACCCAAGCCCTGACCGAGGTCCCCAAATGACCGCCGCTATGGAGTGCGGCTCGACGCCGCTTTTGCAGTTTAAAGCCTACTCAGTGCTTCGCGATTGCCACGATCGTCCGATCGCCGTTGTAGTGGCGCAGCGTGCTGCGCCCGTCCGTTCCGTTCGGACTTTCAACTTTCAATTTTCGACGATCAACTGACCTCCATGTTCCTGCGCCTAGTCTCGGACTCCTTCACCCGCCGCCCGCGCCGCAAACTCCTCACCGGAGCGGCCCTGGCGCTGGGCATGGCCGTAGCCACCGCAGCCCTAAGCGTCTCACTCGACGTAGGCGACCGCCTGGCCCGTGAATTCCGCAGCCTCGGCGCAAACTTAATCGTCACCCCGCAAGCCGACTCTCTCCCGCTCGAAATCGGCGGCGTAGACTACCGCCCGGTAAACTCCGGAGCCTACCTCCCCGAATCCGACCTGCCCAAAATCAAATCCGTCTTCTGGCACAACAACATCATCGCCTTCGCGCCCGTTCTCGAAATGCCGGTGCAAGTCTGGTCACCGGGTTCCAAGAATTGGTCTTCGCCTGGAACCGTGGCCAGCGTTTCTCTGATGGGTACCTGGGCCAACCGTCCTGTGTATCTGAATGACGGCTCGACCTTTGTTACCGGCATTGACAAAACGAATCCCTGGTATCAGGTCGAAGGGAAGTGGTTCGCCCCGGATGCAGGCAGCACCAAACGAGTCAATGTTCCTCTCAACGAGCTTCCGCCTGGAGCTTACGCGGGCCATACCTATGTTCCTGTTCCCAACGAGTGCGTCGTCGGCACCAAGCTTGCCGCACGAATGGGCGTTCACGTCGGCGACCAACTGAATGTGACGCTTCCGGACCGCGAACAAATGCAAGCCTACTTTGGCACTCAAAACCTGGGTTGCGCAATTACCGGCATTCTCTCCACCGGCGGCGCGGAAGAGGACGCTGTCCTGATGCCGATTGCCCCCGTGCAATGGCTTGCACGCCAGCCCGGCCAATACCGCAGGCTCTACGTCTCCGCCCTGACCAAACCCGAAGACGAATTCGCCCGCCGTAACATCAAAACGATGTCTCGCGACGAATTCGAGCGCTGGTCCTGCAGCCCGTACGTTTCCTCCATCGCTTATTCCATCCAGCAAGTTCTCCCCGGCTCGGACGTCCGGGTCATCCGCCGCGTAGCCGAAGGTGAAGGCGCGATCCTGACTCGCGTGCGCATTCTGCTCTGGCTGGTCACAGCCGCATCGCTACTCGCCGCCGCACTAGCCGTAGGCGCATCTTCCGCTGCCTCCGTGATCGAACGCCGCACCGAAATCGGTCTGATGAAAGCCCTTGGCGCGGCGTCCGCCAAAGTAGGTTTCCTGCTCGCCGCTGAACAACTCCTCCTCGCTTTCGTAGGCGGCGGTGTAGGTTATGCACTAGGCATCCTCCTTGCCCGATTCCTCGGCGAAAAAGTCTTCGGCGTAGCTCCGCAGCCCTCTCTCTTGGTCCTAGCCGTCGTACTCGTCCTGGCCGCCGTCGTCACCCTGCTTGGCAGCGCCATCCCCCTGCGCCGCGCGGCGCGTTACGAACCCGCGCCAATTCTGCGAGGCGAATGACCATGCCCCCCTCGCTCACCTCGAATCGCAGCATGTTCTGGCGTATCGTCCGCCGCCTAATCACCGCCCACCGCGGCCGCCTTTTCGTAATCCTCCTGGCCCTAAGCGCCGGCGCCACCATAACCGCCGCCCTCCTCAACCTACAAGTTGACGCCAGGCGCCGCCTAACCACCGAATTCAAGACCTTTGGCCCCAACGTAATTGTCCTTCCTAAAGCCGCCGATACCCTGCCTGAATCCACTGTCGGATCAATTCCTCTCAACCTTCCTGGTGGTGGTCGCGTCGTTGTGTCCTCTGCCCTCTACGTGGCTGCCAGCATCTCTATTCCCCAATCCGCGAAACCTCTCGGCGTGATCGTTGCCGGTCTGAATCCACTCGCATACCTCCACGCCACGTCGATGCCGCCATCAGTTTCCCCTCAGACGCTTCCTCGAAGCGCGCTTCCGCCGTCGGGGCAGATCTGCGTCCTGGGAGATCGCGTCGCGAAGCAACTGCAAGCGCAGCAGGACGCCGAACTGATCATCTTCAACAGAGATCGCCGAGAATCCTGCGTATTCGCCAGTGCCATCTCCACGGGCGGCCCCGAAGATGACCGCGTCGAGATTGGTCTGCGTGCCGCACAGCGCTTGGCCAGTCTCCCAGACCGCGTCAGCGCAATTGAGCTCATCGTTCCTGGCACTCCGAAGCAGATCGAAGAGTACGCCGCTTCCCTCCAGAATCAATTTCCTTATCTCGACGTCCGTCCGATCCGCCAGTTCACCGAAGCTCAATCCAAAATATACAATCGCATCTCCGGCCTGCTCAATTTCACCGTAGCGCTAGTGCTCGTCCTCACAGGCCTCTGCGTCATGGCCGCCATGACCAACGTGGCCATGGAACGTCGCAACGACGTCGGCCTAATGAAAGCCATCGGCGGAGCCAGGCGCCGAGTTCTCCGCTTGTTTCTCGCCGAAGCCACGCTGCTCGGCCTTGCCGGCGGAATCATCGGCGCAGCCGCGGGCATCGCTCTCTCCATGTACTTAGGCAAAGCCGTCTTTGGCCTGGCAGCGCGCCCGCGCTTGATTGTGTATCCTGTTTCCGTGGCTCTCACCCTGATTGTCGCCATTCTCAGCGCCTACCCGCTACGCCACCTGGCCAGTATCCGTCCAGCCTCCGTCTTCCGAGGCGAAGCATGAGCACGCAGCCGCAAGTCCTAATCAACAACCTCGCCAAACACTACGGCTCCCTCCGCGCCCTCAACGGCATCTCCTTCACCGTCTCACCCGGCGAATGGGTAGCCTTGATGGGCCCCTCCGGCTCCGGCAAAACCACGCTCATCAATATCCTCGGCGGCCTGGACACGCTAACCTCGGGCAGCGTCATCGTCGATGGTGTCGATCTCGCCAAACTCCGCGAAAATCATCTCACCCGTTACCGTGCGGAAAAAGTCGGCTTCGTGTTCCAGCAATTCCATCTGGTCCCGTATCTCAACGCCCTGGAAAACGTAATGCTCGCTCAATATTTCCATTCCATGACCGACGAGCAGCAAGCCGCCGAAGCTCTCAAGCGCGTAGGCCTCGCCGATCGCCTCACGCATCTCCCAGCTGCACTCTCCGGCGGGGAACAGCAGCGCGTAGCCATCGCCCGCGCCCTGATCAATCAGCCCAAATTAATTCTCGCTGACGAACCCACCGGCAATCTCGACGAAGCCAACGAAAACATCGTTCTCGAAATTTTCCGCGAGCTGCACAAAGCCGGCCACACCATCCTGATGGTCACGCACGACCCGGACATCGCCCGCCAGGCCGACCGCCGCATCGAACTGGCCCACGGCCATCTCCATTACGACACCGCGCAACACGGCCCCGGCCATCCGCTAGCCTGCCCGCTGGCCGACACCGCCGATTGCTGCACCACCAACACAGCCGTTGGCCCCGGTAAGGGGCCGACTACTGACGACCAAATTCGCTTCGATCATTTGCTCGAACAAATCTGGATTTGCGGCGAAGAAGGCAAACCCGCGCTGACCGCCACGCTCCGCGCCGAAGGTCCCGCTGGCCAGCTTCCGCTGGTCACACAAGAGCCCGCTACTCGCGTGCTCTCCCGCATGGCCGATCTCCGCCTCGTCGAGCTAAACAACGGCGACGTCCACCTCACGCCATCCGGCAGCAGCCGCGCACGGGACGTAGTCCGCCGTCATCGCCTAGCCGAGCGCCTCTTCAAAGACACTTTCTCCATCGACGATTCCGAAGCCCATACCCAAGCCTGCAAATTCGAGCACATCATCAGCCCCGAACTGGACCAACGCATATGCACGTTCCTCGGCCACCCCAAAACCTGCCCCCACGGCAACCCCATCCCCGCTGGCCCCTGTTGTAGTGCGGAAAAACAATAAATGTTCTATCGCGTCGACTACACGTCGGTCTGTGTTTTGTTCGAGTCAGTGGTGCGCTTCGAGCAGGATCAGTCGTTCCCCACTGCGTCCGCGCCATTCCGACGCAACGTATGCGACTTGCGCAGGAAATTCTTCGAGCCGAATGGGCGCGTCTGGTTTCGCGATACTCCTCTCGGTTCGCTTCCAGAAACTGAACCGCTCCGATTCCGGTATCCAACGCAGCCCTTCGCCACAATTCGCCACAATGAAGTGCACAGCATCAGTCCGCATGAGATCGCAAATTTCATCTTTGCCCATGTGACGAACGCGTTCCTCGGAAACCGGTCCTTTGTCGTCCCAAATTTCTCTCAGCGGAATTTTTGTCACAATGCGCTTTTCAGACTGCACAATCGCTCTCCTTTGCGTCGCGCTTTTGACTTTCGTCTTCAACCTGTAAACTGTCAACGGTCGACTTTCTCGATCTTCCGATGCCTATCCCCACTGACCTCCGCAAGAAACCCACCGCCATCCAAATCCACATCTCCACCGGCGCCGGACTCGACATCACTTGGGCTGACGGCCACCAATCCCACTACGATTTCCCCTACCTCCGCGAAGAATGCCCCTGCGCCACCTGCAACGACGAACGCGCCAAAAAAGACTCCCTCGTCGGCACTGCCCCGGCCTTCGCTTCGTCCCACGCGCTCCCCATGTTCAAGCCCAAAGCCAAAGCCCAATCCGCCAACCAGGTCGGCTCCTACGCCATCCAATTCCACTTCTCCGACGGCCACAACACCGGCCTGTACACCTACGACCATCTTCGCTCCGTCTGCCCCTGCCCAGACTGCGCCGCCGCCTTCCGCACCGCCGCCACCTAACGCCTCAGTTTTTTTGCTTTTCGCTGCTGCACCAGCAACACAGTCATTTCGAACGGAGCGGGCCGCCGCCTTTTCTTTCCACTTCGCTCCTGCGAAGTGGTCGGCCCGCGCAGAGAGAAATCTCTCTTCGATTCCACATCTCGCAACGTTCGTGCGCATCCGTCGCCCTGCGCACTTTTTTGTACCACCGGCATCCTGCCGGCTCCTCGACTCGCCCTCCCTCATCCCCGCTCAACGCTCCAGGCCACGTGGTGGCAATCCATCCGAAATCCGTTGCGAAGATACGCTCGGTGCGCCAGATGCCGTTGATAGCCCGTGTCCAGATGTACCGCGTCGCAGCCTCTTTCTCTCGCTTCCTTCTGCAAATATTGCAGTAGCAGTGTCCCCAAGCCGGTGCCATGAGCAGCCTGCAAAGCGATTAGGTCATCCAGGTACAGAATGTGCCCCCAAGCCATCGTGTGCAGAAATCGATAACCAGCCGCCGCCACCACTTTGTCTCCCTCTTCAATAAACACGATGCGATAACCTTCCTCCACCTGCCCGCGCCAGCGCGCAACAAATTCCTCTTCCCCCGATATATGCGGCCGCAACTCCCGAAACACCGCCCAGCATTTCCGCACCTCCGCCTCATCACTCGCCGCTTGAATGTCCCGCACTCTTTCACCCCCTTCTTTGTCTGTGCTCGATTTGCAGTGCGGCCTTCCGCTAAGAGTCCCAACACCGCCACAACGCAAGCCGCGCCTGTCATCAACCGCGCCTCAACACCGACCGATCCAACCCATAAGCGGAACCCCGCCACAAAATTCACGCCAACTATCAGTGAGGGACCTGTTTTTTCCCCTCGTTCCCACCCAAGCGCGCCACAGAAGCCCGCAAGTCGTACAATGCTCCGGGAGGAACGAACCATGAAGCATCCATTGGAGAGAAATGTCCCAGCTCGCGGTAGTGCCACTATGGCCTCTGCGCTGGGCGCTCTAGCCGTCGGCGGTGTCGCCGGCTGCCGCACCCTGCCGGGGTCTTGAGGGTGCGGATTTT
>Ga0137403_10002900_pt1 | contig 20761 bp, 18 predicted proteins | sample CZOMad2_1_16fung_FD_122057 | JGI IMG/M metagenome (GOLD analysis project Ga0137403, IMG submission 122057) | Vadose zone soil fungal communities from Angelo Coast Range Reserve, California, USA - CZOMad2_1_16fungal (Hybrid Assembly) | ecosystem: Environmental > Terrestrial > Soil > Vadose zone...
GCACTTCGCGAGGCAGGGGACCTTCGTTGCAGGCGGCTAGATTTTGTTCGAGTTGCTCCACCCGAGAAGCACCAAGAATCACACAGTCGGTGGGGGTATGGCAAAGCATCCAATTCAAAGCAACGCTGATCAATGAACGACCAACTTGTTGCGCCGCTTGTTTTAGCTTTTCAACGGCAGCGAAGTTTTCTGGATGCCAGTATCGCTCCTGATACATGGGGTTTTTGTCGAAGCGGGTTCCCGGCGATATGGCAGCCTGGCTGTGCTTGCCGGTGAGCATGCCACCAGCCAGGGGATTGTAGGCGATGACGGAGGCGCCGTATTTCGTGGCCATTGGCAGGTATTCTTGCTCAATTCCGCGAGCCAGAAGGTTGTACATCGGTTGCGAAACATAGGCCGGCGTGTACCCGTGCTTCTCCGCGATCCAAAGCATTTCGCAGATCTGCCAGGCCGCATAGTTCGATGTACCCGGATAGCGAACCTTGCCTTTGCTCACCAGTTCTTCCATGGCGCCCAAAGTCTCTTCGATGGGCACCGCACAGTCTGGTTGATGCAGATAGTAGAGGTCAATGTAATCGGTCTTGAGGCGATTCAAACTGTCGTCAATCGCCCGCAGGATCGCTGGTTTGGAGAGACCACTTTCATCGGGGCCCTCCCCCATTTTTCCACGCACCTTCGTCGCAAGAATCAGCTTGTCACGTTTGCCGCGAATGGCCTCTCCGAGCATGCTTTCTGCAATGCCCGCCTGATAAATGTTCGCTGTGTCGATGAAGTTGATTCCCTCATCGATACAGTGCTCAACCATCCGCGTGGCAGTTGGCTGGTCAGCCGGTTTGCCGAATGTCATGGTGCCGAAGCAGAGCCGGGAAACGTTCAGATCGGTGTGCTTGAGTTTTCTATAGTCCATTCGCGTTCGCTATCCGTTCAACAGTGGAGAGTTAAAGAACATCACGGGAAGCCAGCTATTTCTCTGGAACAGCCTCTTCCGTGGCTTGTGACACAGCGTCCCGCGCTCTTTGTAGAACAGTCTCTGCACCGATCCGCAGACAAGACGTGTCGTTCGTACAGAAAAGTAGGTCAACGCCGGCTTTCACCCACAACTTGAAATCCGCGGGCTGCGCGCCGACAGCGACAAGTTTGCCGTGCTTCTTGGCGGCGTTGATGGCAAGTTGTGCAGCCTCTTCCACGCAACTGTGTCCGGTCTGCCCGGGAACGCCGAGACTCGCGGCCAGGTCTGAAGGCCCAATAAATATGTCTACGCCGGGCACGCTGCAAATCTCTTCGCGATTGGCGACTGCCTGAGTGGTTTCGATCTGGGCCATCAGACACAAGTCGTCGTTTTGCTTTTGCTGTTCCGCGGGAACGTCCGGAACAGCCCCGTACTTCACCGCACGCGAAACACTGAAGTACCCTCGCTCGCCCAAGGGAGCAAACCGCGCGTACCTGGTCAATTCATGGAGTTCATGAGCAGAGTTTGCCATGGGCACGTTAATAATGTCGGGAGCGCATTCCGCCGCCTTGAGAACGTTTTCCCGGCTCCCATTCGGAATGCGGATCATCGTCAGCAATCCACAGCCCTGGGAGATCCGGCACAGGTTCACAGCTTCCGCAAAGGTGATGTGAGCGTGTTCCATCTCGATCCACATCACCTGGAATCCGAGACCAGCGCAGATCTCGATAAACACCGGATCGTTGAAGTACACAGCGGCTCCGAACACGGGCTTGGTTGGGTGTTCCTGCAAGAGACGTCGTATTCGAGTCATGGTTTCTCCCTGCATTCCGCGAGCAAAGGTGCGTTCGAATCACCAGCCTTCCGCCGCCAACTCCATAACGTGAGAGCTTCCGCGCTCGTGTCCAAATCGCGAAATAGAAAACTCGCAGAGTAGCCCACGACCAGTAAAACAACATGGCCCATAGCTCCGATCGTATAGTCGTGAAAAGGAAAGTTATACTGGCCAAGATCCACAATCTTGCCGCCATCCGATGTGAGCGCCGCCCATAGCGTGAACGCCAAGCTGGCAAATATGCCGGTGTAACACCCGTAGCGATTGGCGCGTTCGCTCAGAAAAGCAAGCAGAAACAATCCGGCCAGGCCGCCGGCAACGATGGCTGACACCGTGTACCAGAGCGAAAGCGCGGTCTCGCGGCTATGTGCGAGACGAATTGCCAATGCAGCGGTAACCAGGCCGCATAGTGCAACGCAGTACTTTGCCACCCGCAATCGCCGTCGATCGGTCGCGCGCGGACGCAGCTTGCGGTAGAAATCCTCAACTGCCACGAGGGAGAGACAGTTTAAATCGGATGACAGCGTGGCCATCGCCGCACCGAATAAGGCGGCAACAAACAATCCGGCAATTCCGGGCGGAATGTGCGTCCGTATGAAATACGGGAATACTTGATCCCCTTTGGTTACCCGGCTTGGGAGTGGTTCTCCGGCGAGCCGGTAAAACGCCCAGAGCTGCGTTCCCAAGAACATGAAAAGCGTCCATACTGGGATGCACAACGCCGCTCCGAGGAATACGCCCTTGAGCGCAGCCTTATCGCTGTTTGCCGCCAGGTAACGCTGCACCATCGTTTGGTCAGCCGTGTATTTTTGCAAGTACCAGAAGAATCCGTAGAGCGAGAGCACAGCAATGGTCGGTCTTGAGAAGCTCCACGCAGCGCTTCCCATATAGAACTTATGGTTTGCGCGAGCCAGTTGCCACCCGGCAGAGGGTCCTCCCGGCTGCAGCCATAGAAGATATCCCAGACAGGTAAGAACGCCGGCCCATAGAATAAGCCCTTGCACGACATCCGCCCAGATCACCGCCTCCAAGCCGCCAAGAAGCGTATAGCCAACAGTGATGGCAGCGACCCCAACGATGACAAAGTCTAACCGCAGACCGGTCATGCCGGCGACGGTCAGCGCCAACAGGTAAACCACAAAAGCCATTTTGGACAACGTCCCCAGCGCAAAGGCGAGAGATGAGTACACACGCGCTGGATATCCGAAGCGCTTGCCAAAATATTCATAGGTACTCATCCCCACTGCTTGCCGGTAAAACGGAATCACCACGAAGCCCACCATCGCCGGTACGACCACTACCATCACTCCCGGAACCAGCAGGATCGGCAATCGCCGCAGGACGTCGAATTTGCAGAATATGTAGCCGGGGAACAATGGAAGATCGACCTCTTTGATGCGATCCGACCATCGTCGTCGACTGCGGTACAGGGGCAGATACTCTTCGTATCCTTTGTGGTTCAGATGTAACCCTACTATCTTCTCAAAGCGCGGTCTCACCTGAAGCGCATACCACTTCTTCTCAGACCCGGGCCCATCCACTTCGACCTGATGTTTCTCGGTCAGAAATGTGGCGGACGGAAAGGCAGATTGGATTGGATACTTTTGGCCATCAGTAACCAAACGTGCTCTGTCAAGACTTGTTTCCGGTTGCGAATCTATCGATGTCGAAAGATCGTCGCTGCCGGTGTTGGATCTCATGCGGCCTCCGAAGTTCACTTGCTATAGAAACAATCGCTGCGAGATTTAATACTGCTTGCAATAATCAGGTACGCTACCGCAATCTCACTCCCACTTCCGGATACGTCCGAGAAACCTGGGCCGAGAATTTGAATCGCAAAAACATCGAATAAAAGTCAGCTCGATGCTTTTGTCTCTGAACTAATGTGAGCCATTCTTACGATGTATGAACGTTTGTCAACATCGACCTGACAAACTTTTTCGCTTTCTTTGTATACATCTGTATGCGGCACCCATCGGGATCCGCGGCACCTACAGGGAAGTTAACAATGGTCGTCAGCGCCTCGATCTCGGCCGCGTATTGGCTGCCGAGATCCAGCGTGCCGACTTTCCGCAAAAGAGGGGAGAAATCATCGTGAGATTATCAACTGAGCGAGCTTGAGAACATGTGGGTCTGTTGCACCGTGTTGCCGAGCGTGTCCTTGGAAATAGAGCAAACCCAGTTACGTCTGTGGCCGCGATACTCTCTGATCTGGAAATTTCTATTGATCGTCACGATCGAGCTCTTCGCGCAGTCCATACGGACGGCGATATCCTGAAGGCTAAGCTCTGTGGAGCTAAGCAGGTACTTGATCGTGTCGATTTCCTTTGATGAAAAGTATCTTCCTTGTGATCGGCGCATGTTTCGTCTCTCCTTGATAGCGCGGTCCTTTTGCCAGCAAACCCGGCCGCTGGGTGAGCACTAACGGGTCTCTGCGAAAGCACGCTGCCCGCCATTCTCGAGGACATGTGTTAACTACCGACGAAACAAGAGGTCACCGCGTGGGAGCCTTCGGCTTCAGTGTTGAGTGTGATTCACGCAACCACTTTCGGCAGAAATGGAATGCTCATTCCAATTCAGAAAATGAGCTTCCGCTTCCATTTTGTGCGGGAACTTCGAGGTGTGATATCGGCGCTGGGAGATAGCTGGAAGATAAAGGAAGCAGCGATGTGGAAAGATGCTGAAGGCGTGAGGAGGAGCAGGCCGGCAAAACACACCAGTCCACTCCTCCTGGAAATTCTGAACCGCTTTACAACCGGCTCTACGAAGCGCCCTTGGCGCTATACACGGCGTGAATCGAATATTGTTCCGATTCCGTTGTCGGAACTGCTGTCAGCGTCCTTCTTCGGGAACCGCCCGTCAGTGTGGGTTGCGGACGCCGCATCTGCCATTTCTTTATTTTGTTCAATAGCGCTTTGTAGCTGATGTTCAGGCGGCGCGCAGCCAATTTTCTGTTCCAGCTCGTTTGTTCCAGCATCCAGATAACGACTTCTCTTTCTGCCCGTTCCGCGGCCAACTCTCCAACCTGCTTCAACGACGCGAATTCCGCCGGAAGGGAAGGTGGCGACGGAAGCGAATATGCCGCCGCCGGCCGCAACGGAACTACAGCTTCGGGTTGAGGAGGTTTGGAAACTGCTGGTCGAGGATGATCCGAGACGTCCCCAAGCTCGACATCCAACTCGGGCAGAATCAGGTACCGTTTGACTACATTTTCCAGCTGGCGCACGTTCCCCGGCCAATCGTAATCCACAAACCGTTGCAAGATCTTTGGCGGCAATTCCTGAACACGACTTCCGTACTTGTCCCGATATTTCTGAACAAAGTAATTGCTGAGAAATGGGATTTCCTGCTTCCGGTCCCGCAAGGGCGGGATTTTTAACCGGATTACGTTCAATCTGAAATACAGATCGTCTCGAAACTCCCCGCGAGCTACAGCTTCTTCGAGTCTTCGATTTGTGGATGCAATGACACGGGCGTCGACGCGGAGCTGCTTGTTCCCGCCCAGCCGGCTGAATTCGCCATCCTGGAGTACGTGCAGGAGCTTGGCTTGCAACGCAGGACTCATTTCACCGATTTCGTCGAGAAGAATTGCACCATCGTCGGCGAGTTCGAATTTGCCGGGCTTTTCGGCTGTTGCTCCTGTGAAGGCGCCACGTTCGTGCCCAAACAGTTCGGATTCCAAAAGGTCGGCGGGCAGGGCCGCACAATTGACCTTGATCAAACGCTTGTTGGCGCGCGGAGAATGGTTATGGATAAAGCGAGCGAAGACTTCTTTCCCAACGCCCGATTCGCCGGTGATCAGGACAGGAACATCCGTCCGCGCAACCATCTTCGCAATCTCGCATGCTCTTATCATTTCAGAGCTGGTGAAGGATCCTTGAAAAAGAAGATCCGGGGCCGCGCATTTCACTTCGCTGCCCTTCTGATGTTCCAACGCGTGTTCGATAGCGAGCCGGGCTTGCTGCGTATCGAAGGGATCGATCAGATAATCACTCGCACCCAGTTGTACGGCTTCGACAATGAGCCGGACCTGGCTGGTCGCTCCAACCACGACTATCGGCAGCGTCGGGTTCGCTTCCCTCATCCACGTCAGGAACGTCAGGCCCGATGGGCCCGATTGCGTAATGTTGAGAAGAGTCAGAAGGGGCGAGTTTCCTTCACTCAGCCAGGCCGTCGCCCGCTTGTGGGAAAACTCGAGATGGTTGCTGAAACCCAAGCCTGATAACAAATTCGAAAAACGGGACGATGCTCCTGCATCTTCGTTAACGATCAAAACAGTTCGTTTTTCCATGGCCGCTCATTTACCAATTTCTTCCCGATATCTTCCAAATTCGGGACTAAAACGTAGAGGTGGAGGTCAAATTGTCGTCGGGAGATCCTAGCGGGGTCGGGGTGGGGTGACAATGGCCCAAGAGTTCGCCCGTCCATGGCCCAGGAGGTCCCCCACCTAAGGGCTAGTGGACCCCCACCTAAGGTGCTATTGCCAGGAACCAGGAGTTGTGGCGAACTGAAGAGCTCTTTCTATCAAAATATTGTTACTGAACGGCTACGCTTCGTGCTGCGGAAACCATGCTCGAATCAGAACTGCGCGACGGGAGCCCGCTGACGAGCTTGTTGTCCCGTACGTACAGCGCCAATTCCAGCCTGCTCGATACGCCGGTCTTATCGAAAATGCTGCTCAGGTGATGCTTGACCGTCTGCTTGCTGATGGAAAGCTTCACACCAATTTCTTTGTTGCTGCAACCTGTAACGATTGCAGCCATGACGTCCATCTCACGTCTGGTGAATCTGGATCTGGTATATCCCTGTGCATCGATCGACTCTACTGTCATGACACGCCTGTCGATGAAATCGGCCACCGCCTCCGGGTCGATCGAGTCACTAGCGGCGTGCACGGATCTGATGCACTCCAGCAACTTCTGTGACGATGATGCTTTTAGCAGCACAGCGCTGGCTCCCATGCGCAATGCGGCGAGGGCCTCCTGCTGCCGAATTTCGGCTGTCAAGATGATTGTACGTACTCCTGGAACCTGGCGGATTCGCCGTAACACATGCAACCCATCCGTCTTGCGCATGAACAAGTCCAGCAGCAAAATGTCCGGCGCCAGATGACTGACGAGTTGCACCGTTTCCGCCCCGTCGGATGCCTGACCAACCACCTCGATGTTGGGATGGGATTCAAACAATTTCTCAAGGCCTTCACGGAACAGTGCGTGTTCATCAGCTATCAGGATACGCACCGGAGTTTGGATATCCTCCGTGTGATCGTGACGAAATGCATGGGCTGTCATCTCTTGGCTCCTCCGCCCTGGTGGCAACCATTAGCACGTCACATTCCACCTTCCATGGTTCGAAGACACCGTGGTTTGAGAGGAAAGCCTTCGCGAGAGTGGAATTTCCGGCATCTATTTTGTAGCACACGGCTGCCCACCGCCGCGCAAATGGCATTGACGTAGCCTCGATTTATTCGCACCAGTCCGAGGCGACGGCTATCGGGTGTGACGAGTGTTGATAAGCATGATCAATTGCAGGCGGCTGGAGATACCAAGCTTCGTGAAAATTCCGGTAAAACGATGCTTCACGGTCTGTTCGCTGATCGAATATTGGGCCGCAATATCTTTGTTGGAATTCCCGTTCAAAACAGCCGAGACCATTTCCACCTCGAGGGACGTCAAACCAAAATCCTGCTGGAGGCCGTATTTATCATGTGATGAAAGGATGGAGGTCTCCGGTATTCCCGCAACCAGCCGGGGTACGATTTCAGAAACCATCCAGTAGTGCCCTTCCGCTACAGCTCGAATGGCGCTGTACAGGTTTTGAGTGGTCGATTGCTTCAATACCACCGCACGTATTCCAAGCTCAATGGCCGCGGCGAGATCTGAGTTTTCGACGCCTGCCGTCACCAGAATGACTTTCGTATTCGTCTGGATCTTTGCAAGCCTGCGCATGGCTTCAAGACCCGACATTTTGGGCATAGCGACATCCAGGAGCAGAATGTCGGGTTGTAATGCAATCGTCAACTTCAATGCCTGCGCGCCGTCGGTAGCTTGTCCGACCACCACGAAGTCAAGCTCGGCTTCAAGCAGATGGCGCAGACCCTCACGAAAAACCGTGTGATTGTCGGCGATAAGAATCCGAATTTGTCGACTCTCTGCCTTTTCTGGCCGCACTGGTTGTGTGATAACTCGGGAATAAACTGCTGTTGTCAAACCGGCCAGACATGGCCTCTGCAGTCCTTGCGGTGATCGGTGAACGCTCTACCCCTCTAAAGCGCAGGGGATTCTACCGTCGAAAGAGGTGGGAAGACAATGGCTCCGAGGTAGTGGCAGGCAGCAGCACTCCCGTGCCAGCCTCACTGGAGCGGTGGGGTTTCAACGAGTCCATGCTCAATTGCAAACAATGTCAGCTCGAGCCTGCTGGAAGCGCCGGTCTTGTTGAAGATGTTCGTGACATGATGCTTGACCGTCTGTTCGCTGATGCAGAATTGCCTGGCAATTTCCTTATTGGCGCGGCCGGATACGACGGCGTGCAGGACAACCATCTCGCGTTGTGTCAGGCGAAACCTGCCGGATTGAGTCTTGCCTGTCGATTCAGGTGCGGACAATCGACTGACGGCATTATCAAGACCTTCCACACCTCTGGAGAAGATCCAGTACTGGCCGTCCATGACCGCGTCGATACTCCGGAATACCGACTCGGTTGTAGCGTTCTTGAGAACTATGCCATGGATGCCCCACTGAAGCGCCTGGACGGCATCGCTGTTTTCGATATTTGCGGTGAGCAGGATCACGCGGGTTGAAGAAGAACCCAGTTGTTGCAGAACACCAAGTCCGGAGAGTCGCGGAAGGCAGACATCCAGCAGCAATATATCCGGCTTGAGACTCTTCACGAGCGTCGCAACCTCGTCGCCCGAGGCAGTTTCCCCAACAACACTCAAATGCGCCTTGCTTTCCAGCAACTTTCGCAAGCCGCTACGAAAAAGTGCATGATCGTCCGCAATCACGATACAAGTCTTCGCCACGATGGCCCCCTGCTGTTCGCACCTTCTATGACTGTATCGGCTGATTTTGACGGCGCTTTATCAATATTTAGTGAGTCTTTGGCAGCAATTTGGACAATAACCCCGAACTTTCAAGTTCTGCCAGGTCCAGTTCGTTCCGCCGTTTGCCGGCGCTTTGCCAGGAGAGAGGTCTTTCCTTGGTGTTGGTATTTTCCACGTCCATCAAATTGTGACTCAGAGCAAATAAGGCCAACTCGAGGCGCTGAGAAACCCCAGTCTTGTTGAAAATGTTGGTAAGGTGGTGCTTGACGGTCTGCTCACTGATGGAGAATCGTTTGGCAATGTCTTTATTGGTGTCGCCGGCGCTTAAAGCTCGGACGATTTCAAGCTCCCGGGGCGTAAGACCGAAATTATCCTTTCGCCGCTCGGTTCGAATGAAGTAGGCCAGATCCCGTAATGTCTGAATAATGTCGCTGACGCTCTCACGCCCGATCCAATACTCGCCACTCATGACCGTCCGAATGGCCTTGAATAGCAGCTGCGTGGGGGTATCTTTCATGATCAGGCCTGAAGCGCCCAGAAGCAGAGCTTCAACAATCTGCGGCTTTTGGATTTCGGCGGTCAACAGGATAATCCGGACGGGAGTTCCGGAAGTAGTGAGGTCTTTCAGCGCCTCGAGCCCATGGACGCGAGGCATATTCAGGTCTAAAAGCAGAATGTCTGTCTTCAGCTCTTTAGCTGCCTTTACAGCCTCATCGCCATCAGACGCTTCTCCGATGACAACAAACTGAGGTTCCGTTTCCAGTAGGCGCCGCAAACCATCCCTGAAGATAGGATGGTCATCTGCGATTAGAATCCTAATGGGTTGAGATTTTTTATTCCGCTTTTCTGATTCTGCCAACACCAACCCCAGAATAAGTGCCATCCTTAGCGCTTTCAGACCGTAGCAGTCTGCCGGTGACGCCTATAGTTGTCAAGATGATATTCATTATGGCAGCTATTTTCGGCATTCGCGCTAGGTAAACGCGCTGGATGCTGGAATGATCGATAAAGCGAAAAGGAAAAAATGCAACATATTTCGCCAACGATAAATCGGAGCGACTTCAGCTTCAGCTTGTCGATGAATGCTGCTTTCTAAGATCGGCCGCGCGGTTTTTTTCCAGACGCTCGTCCACAAGTGTGACGATCTCGTCCAGTGTGTCGGACTGGAGTCCTTGTTGGCGGGCGATTCGCCGGACCAGACAGTCCACCCGCTCGATGTGCTCGGCGCCGCCAAAAAGCGCGCGCGCCGCTGAAGAGGGCTTGGCGAGGCCCTCGGCCGCCTTTGCGTACTTTTCAAAAGGAACCAGGTCGGCATCATCAGCGCCAAGCGCGGTACAGAGTTTCCAGACCCAGTCGTAGATCTCCCGGGACTTGTCAACGTTCGCGTGCACCGCTTCTCTGATGGCGATCATGTCGTCCGGCCGGATACAGCGGTAGTTGCCGGCCATCAACATCGGCCATTTGGCCAGCGGCACGAAAATGGAATCGTGTACCTTGAGCTTCACCGGGATTTCGATAGCTCCGTCGCCGGGGTCGAACCGGGCCTCTTCGATGTCGGCCTCGAGATGGCGAAGCAGCGCCGTCGGCTCCGCGGCTTCGAAGCGCGCCGCCTTGAAGTTGGTCGGCAAGCCCACCTGAAGAACATTCTTGGGCTGATCCGGTGGACGAAATGCCTGGGGATCGGGACTCGCCAGGGTGGTCAGTCCGGGATCGAAGCCCTCCCAGGCGCCGGGATCCGCGTAGCACGGCTCCAGAGTTTCCGTCGAGAGCCCGGGAATACGTTTGAGGTAGGGCAAAGGCGGCATATTCATAATCGCCAGGCAAGGGACGCGCGCCAGGGCGATGCGGCCCATCAACTCCCGAACCCCTTTTGAGCCGTACTGCGCCTCCTGCATACCGAGCACGACCAGATCGAACTCGCCCGGCTCGACATCGTCAGGTGTGCTCGCGGAAAGCGCGCCGGGCAGTCTCTTCGACGCGATCTCCACCAGCGCCTCGCGGCCGCGGATCGGGAAGCGCACAAGCGTTCCCTCACGGTTAATCAGCTCGGCAGTGGGTTTGGTGCAAACCAGCGAAACCCGGTGCCCCGCCATCAGTAACTTGGTGCCGAATAACGAGCCGTAGGAAGCCCCCAGAATGAGTACGTTGTATTTCACGATTCGAGCCTCGTTTCTTGATGGTTGCGCGCTATGGAGCTTGCATTCCCGCCGCTTATGCTAGATCGCACCCTGCAGGCGTGCGGCGTGGATTTCCTTGTCATCAAGACCGAGGACGGTCCGGAGGACTTCATCAGTGTGTTCGCCCAGGAGCGGCGAGCGGCGGACTACTGCAGGCGAATCCGACAACTTGATCGGATTACCTACCGTCAGATACTTTCCACGTTCGGGATGGTCGACCTCGACCACGGTCCCGGTCTCGCGGAGGGCTTGCTCCTCGGCCAGTTCCTTCATAGAAAGGATCGGGCCGTTGGGCACATTGAGGGGATTGAGCGTGGCCATCACATCCATCTTGTTCATGGTCATGGTCCACTTCTCGATTTCCGCAAAGACCTGATCCAGTTTGTGGAGGCGCGCCTCGGGGCTGTTGTATTCCGGATCATTGAGCCAATCCTCATGCCCGATGACCCCGGCCAATGCCGGAAAGGCTCCGGACTGAGCGATCACGTAAATGTAAGCGTCGGGATCGGTCTCCCAGCCCTTGCATCGGACGACCGAGCCTGGGTGGCCCCCTCCGGAGGCATTGCCCGCACGGGGTACGGCATTGCCGAAACCGCCGTTGAGGAATTGCGGATATTCCTTGAGCGGGCCGCGGGCGAGCCGCTGCTGGTCACGCAGCTTCACGCGGCATAGATTCAGTACAGCATCCTGCATCGCGCAGGTCACTCGCTGTCCTCTGCCGCTCTTTTCACGATGAAACAGGGCGGCCAGGATGCCCGCTACCAAATGGATGCCGGTGCCGGAATCGCCAATCTGGGCGCCGGTCACCAGGGGCAAACTGTCGATTTCGCCCGTAGTCGAGGCGGCTCCGCCGGTGCACTGGGCAACGTTCTCGTAGACCTTGCAGTCTTCGTAAGGACCCGGGCCGAATCCCTTTACTGAGGCATAGATCATCCGCGGATTGATCTCCTGTATTTTCTCCCAGGGAAAGCCCATGCGATCGATCGCGCCGGGTGCGTAGTTCTCCACCAACACGTCGCATTCCTCGATCAGCCTTTTGAAGATCCGGGCGCCGGCCTCGGTCTTGGGATTCAGCGTCACGCTGCGCTTGTTGCTGTTCAACATCGTGAAATAGAGGCTGTCGACGTCCGGAATGTCGCGTAATTGGCTACGCGTGGCGTCGCCCTCCCCCGGCCGCTCGATCTTGATTACATCGGCGCCGAACCATGCCAGAATCTGCGTGCAGGTCGGTCCCGACTGCACGTGGGTCATATCCAGTACCCGAACTCCCTCCAAAGCTTTGCTCACAGTCATCCTGCCTTCAAAAAGTATTGCCGCTGCTTCTATGCGGGCTCAGGGCTAAAATGCCTGATTCTCCGCGTCGCAGGCGCCCGTAAGCGCCGCGGCGAGCGAAATTCTAACCGGGAAGCGAGCTTTTGAGAACCCCCTGATTTAGCCGTCCAGACTGCTTTTGCACAAAAAGTCGCAGATACTGGGCACATTCACAAGTTCCATTTCAAGAATGCGTTTTGAAAGAGGGTGTCGCAGCGACCACCCCGTCCGCGCTGTTTTCGGAACGGGACCTTTTTTCTTATGTCCAGACTGAAAATTCCATAAAGTGAGCGATTTGGGGGCCCTCAGGCGGGCCGCGGCGGGCCTTCCGTGCGGAGCCTTTAACCTTTATTATAGGTGTCCTTCCTCCATCGATCAGCTTGTTCGACGCAAAAGAGTCATGGAGTTACTGGAACTTCTAGAGATTTGCGCGGATGCGATTTAATATCCTGAACGCATTGAAGTGGGGCAATCCCGTGGAGGTCCACCTGAAAACACGTTTGACAGTTGTGCTGATGGCCTTCGCTCTCATCGCCGGTCCGGCGCTCGCACAGAATCCGCAGCGGCGAGCCACACCCGCGCGCCCTGCTCCACGTTGGCCGGACGGCAGATTGAACCTGGGCACACCTCCAGGCGAGATCGGTTTGTGGGCGCCGGCCGGAATCGTTCAGTTGTCTGTTAATCCGAACAGCGTTAATCGCGCGGGCGCAAACACTCATCTTCCAAACAACATCAAGATTGAGGACGTTCCCTTTCAGCCCTGGGCGAGGGCTCTGCACGCGGCGCGAGAGGCGGCATTTGAGAGTGACGAACCGCACACGCGCTGCAAGAGTTCCGGGGGAGCGCGGCAATTTGTTACTCCGTATGGAGTGGAATTCGTCGACTTTCCGGAAATGAATCTCGTTTACATCTTCGATATCGGCGGCCCGCACACGTTCCGGACTATTTATATGGATGGGCGCCCGCATCCGAAGAATCTCCAGCCCAGCTATTACGGCCATTCCGTCGGCCGTTGGGAAGCGGACGCGCTGGTAGTGGATTCGGTGGGCTTCAATGAGAGATTCTGGATAGACAGAGAGGGAACGCCTCACACAGAACAACTCCACCTTATTGAAAGGTTCTCACGACCCGACTTCAACACGCTGCAATACGAGGTTACCGTGGATGATCCCGGTGCCTACACCGCTATCTGGACCGGAGGCTTCCTTCTTCGATGGAGTGCCGGTACTGAACTGTTCGAATATGTCTGTCAGGACAACAACAAATCGCCCGAAGCAATGGTCGGCACGGGAGACTCGGTGTCGCGGACCAGCCCGATCGTCCCGTAGTTACCTGGATTCATCGATTGACGGCCGGGTAGGCCTTCATGAAGCCGTTCCGGCTATTGGTTACAGTGAAACTGGCACGGGTAAGACGAGACTCAACAGAATCACCACGCCTGCGCGGATCAAGTTAGCCCCCGGTGTTTAGATTCTCGTTTGCGCGTTCAACCTTACCCGCTGGTCAGCGCCGTCATGTTGATGCCGCTGATCTGCACGTCGTAACCGAACGGATCGGCGATGTGGAAGCTGTGTTCTCCATCTTCGCGCGGATTGTCGAATCCCATGCGCTTCAGTTCTGCGAGCACCTTGTCGCGATCGTAGTCGGCGATGGTGTAGGCAATATGGTTGACCACGGCCTGGCTCCTGGGCCGCGGCTGGCCGTTGGCCGGCGGCGCATTCAGATCGCGAGTGCGGCAGATGATGAACGTCAGCGGCACGTCCTTCGCTGTCACGTTGTACGGCTTTTCGCCCTTCTTGCCGAACGGTAGAGTGACCTCAGTCTCCTTGAGGCCAACCTGGTCGAAATTGAAGACTTTCGAATACCAGTCCCCGGCCTGTTTGAAATTGGGGCAGGTGTAGGAAATGTGATTGACCAGCGCGGCCTTGAGCCCTTCCGGTGCAGCGGCCCCGGCGCCCTCAGCGGCGAACAGCGTAGTGGCGGCCAGGGTGAGCGTCTCGATGAGCTTGCGGCGGCTGATCTTGCCTTGCTCGAACTCGTGAAGCTTTGTTGCGACGAAACCTTGCATAGGGATTCTCCTCAAATGAAGGGGTTTTCCGCCTCGGAAGAGGCGAGCTGCACCGAATAGTTGAATGGATCAAGGACATTCACGCTTCCGCTGCGCCCGGTCGGGTTCAGGCCGTGCGCCTTTAACGTCGCATTCACGCGCGCATCGTTCCAATTCGGAATCGTGTAGCAGACATGATCGACCACCGACTTGGCCTGCGGCTGGCCGGCCGTGGCATTGCGCGCGATAAAGTAGTTGCCGCCCTTTCCCGGACCGAACGAAAGATTGGCTCGCGATTTTCCGTCGTCCTTTGCGTTCTTCATGCCCAACACCGTTGTGTAGAAATCGCGTGCCTTGCGATAGTCCGGGCAGGCATAGGAGATGTGGTTGATGGCGATCACCTTGAAACCCTGTGCGGGCGCGGCATTCGCGGCGCCTTCGCCCGCAGCGTAGACGGTGGCCGCCAGGGCAACGGTTTCGCAGAATTGGCGGCGGTCGAGCTTGCCGCTCTCGAAATCTTTGACCAGATTGGCGATGAAACGTTCCATGCTGTGACCCCCCTGCTTGAAATTCCCTTCATCCTACGCCCGATGTCGAAAAACGGAAACTTGCTTCGACATGTGAATTCGCGATGGGGCCTGGGCTCGCGCCTCCTCCGTATAATAAGTCGTCATGGCATCCGTCCGGCGCACCGAACATTTCTCGTTTTTCGACCTTCCGCGCACGCTCTGGTTCTTCCTTGGAGAAGAGCGATGGAACTTCCTTTTCTTCAGTGGCGTCCTTCTGACCGTCCTTTGCTACACGATGGTGCCGCCGTACATCGTGGGGTTGATCACGAATTTCCTGATCGATTACGTCAAGGTCGATGCCAATGCGCGGCCGCCGCTATCGCCGATGTTCTGGCTCGTGGGATTGCTTTCCGGCAGCTATGCAATCATTGCGCTGATCCGGCTATCGAGCAAACGCATGCTCGGCCGCATGAGCCTCAATGCGCGATACCGCGCGAAGGTGTGGGGCTTCGAGCGGCTGCTGGATTCCTCGCTGTCCTGGCACCATAAGGAAAGCACGGGCAACAAGGCTCAGCGCGTCCTCACCGGTGCAGAGGCGGTGCGTGAATGGACCGGCGACGTGCTGAACAACTTCCTCTCGACGGTCGCGACATTTGCCGGTTCGCTAATCGCAGGCGTTCTGTTGCACCCGGCATTCATCCTTTTCTTTGTCTATTACATTGGTGTGTTGATGGCCACGGAACTGTTCTTCGACAACCGCATCGACAGGCTTTCCGACCGCATCAACAAGTCGCTGGAGAATGCCAGCGGGGGTTTTGTGGAGAGCGCCTCGAACATCCTTTCGGTCAAAGCGATGGGCGCGGCCGAGAGCATGACGAGCAACCTTGCGCAGCGCGAAGAACTGGCGCGGCAACTCTCCTACGAGCGATTGCGCCTCGGCAATACGAAATGGATGTGTTTCCAGGTCCACAATGCCATCTGCTGGGGGATTTATCTTCTCCTCATTGCTTACATGGTGATGCGCGGAAGACTGTCGCCGGGTTTCTTCCTGACGTATGCCACGTACTTTGACAAGCTGCGCGAGGCCGCAACCGATTTCACCGATCGTTTCCAGTTGATGATCGAACGCAAGTCCAACCTCGGGCGGATGATGCCGCTGTTCTGGATCGACAATCGGCTGCCCACGGGCAGCCGCAAATTTCCACTCGACTGGCAGAGTATCCGCTTCCATGAAGCCGTCTTTCGCTACGACGCCAGGCCCGCACTGGGGCCGCTGTCGCTCGAAGTGAAGCGCGGGGAGATCGTCGGTATTGCCGGCCCCTCCGGCTCGGGAAAATCCACGCTCATCAAACTGCTGCTGGGGCTGTACCACCTGGACGGCGGCACGCTTCACATTGGCGATGTGTCGATCGACCAGATTCGCCACGAGGAACTGATCTCGAATATCGCGGTCGTGCTGCAGGAGACGGAACTGTTCAACTTTTCTCTGCGGGAAAACATCACGATGATGCGGGATGTGCCGCCCGCGCTGCTGCAGCGTTCCTGCGAGATCGCCTGCCTCACCGGCGTGATTGCGCGCCTACCTGATGGACTCGACACCATCGTCGGCGAGCGCGGCTATTCCTTATCGGGCGGTGAGCGTCAACGCGTCGGGATTGCACGCGCGATCTGCCGCAACGCTTCGATTCTCCTGCTGGACGAAGCGACATCGGCCCTCGATTCCGCTACGGAGCAGATGGTCATGGAGCGATTGATGATGGAGCACAGCGGCGACCGCACGATGCTCATCGTCGCGCATCGCATCAGCACGCTGAGGGATGCGGACAGGATTGTCGTATTCGATCAGGGCCGGCTCGTCGAGCAGGGACGTTTCGAGGAGCTGGCGGCAGACCCTGCTTCGCGCTTCGGAATGATGTACGCCATCCAGTCGATGCAGGCGATGCGGTGGTGACTGTACTGAGGCGATGCCGCTACTTCCGGCTCACGGGTTGTCCCCACAGTTCAAAACTGGAAACGGCAATCCACCCTCCAACCGGAGGGGCGGGTTGCTTTTCAACCGCGAGACCCTCGGTATGGGCTCCGCTCCCCGGAATCACGTCGAAGTAGCCGACTTCTTCAACCTCGCTCAGATCCGGATTTTCAACCCAGGCTCCCAGTGTAACGCCTCTAACCGGATCGAGCCTGAGCCACCGGCACTCGCTAAACGAGATTTGGTACTGATGGTAATCCGCGACGGAACCTTCCGCCTGATCTCCAATCAGTAGTGTGCCGTCCGTTAATTTAATGATTGGCCGCACGCGATGGAAACCGGACACGATGGTCGTGAACTTGATACTCGCTCTTCCTCTAAGATCGAAAAAATTGTTCCTGTCGCGTAAGGTAAAGCCACAAGGTTTTTCACACAATCCGAAGAAGGTGCGTGGCAGGTTTGCACCCCTGCCAACGGCAATGACAATGTTCCTGCCGTCTCCATAAAGTTGAAGGTCGACGTTTGGCGTCGTGATCGAATTCTGAGTCAGAGGCAGTCGAGTGTCATTTTGCAGGGTCACACTGAACAACAGTTGTGGTGCCGGAGGCTGCGCAAATGCCCAACCGCTGCCCAGAGACAATGACATTAATGCGATCGCGGCGATGCTTTGAGTCTTTCTGATCATCTTTACCTCCGCTGTGTCAACGCGGCTGCGAGTATATGTAGTCGTTGGAGGAACGAGCAAGCGCGCCGTAGGCGGCGGCTTTTAGCCGGTCGCCCGGGCTATCCGGTTCCTTGGAAGGTGTTAGGCTAATCAAGCCGGCCCTGCAACTATACTAATGGGCTACCGATGTCCACCGACGTCCATGCGCCATGTCAAATAAGATCAAACGGGATTCTCCTTTAGTTAAATCCGTTCTCGCCCTGGACAATTACCTGACCGAGCTCGAGCGTGTCGGGACCAGGATCAATTCAACGGATATGACATCCGATTTCGACGTTGAATACATTCAGAACCTCATGAATCGCTTCACGGAATGCGGCAAGGGCATTTCCAAGGAAGTGACGAACTTGTCCACTCAACTGCATGAAGCCCAGGCACGCGCGGAAGCCGTTGCGCAAGGAGTGTCGGGCCAGGCTGAGCTTTGGAACATTCGCAAGAATGAGCAAAATGAAAAATTGGAGAAATTCCACATTTTGGGTGAAAAAGTCCGCGAGCTGAATGCGGCCATAAGCCAGTTTCGACCTCCGCAGGGACAGGGCGTGACGAATGAAGATCGCGAGAAGCTGAGATCGAACATCCCGGCTTTTGAGGCCCAGTTGGCCCTCCTTATTGAAGAGCTGCAAGATTTGCGAGATTCCGCACGGGATTCACGGATGAAGACTCTGGAGAAAAACGCCGAATCATTGGCGCAATCGCTTCAAGCCGCCCGCAAGAAGTTGGGCGGTTTGAGTCCGTTAAAGACAGACGGCAGCGGCGGTCAGAATTAGCGGCTATCCAATGTGCGGGTACCAGTCGCGGCTTCCCGGCGGATCGGCGCTGAATGATAGCGATCATCATCTGACCGCAAGGGCCTTGTTCTGCGCTGCGCAAGACTGAGCCATCTCGACTCGAACGCAGCGAACGCGGCATAAAGTAAGCATGGTACGCTTGTAACTTCCGTATAATTGCCGCCAACAGTTCTGAATTCACTTCAAAGAGGTAACCATGCGCACTCGAAAGGTGACTGTCTTGTTTCTGTCTCTCACCGGGCTGCTGTTCGCCACATGGATCGCCGCGGGCCAACAAACGCGGCGAATCGACGATCAGGCGCTAAGGAATGCCGGCAAGACTGGTGAGGAATGGCTGACTTACGGTCTGACTCCGGGCGAAACACGATACAGCCCACTGAAACAGATCGACACAAGCAATGTGAGCCGGCTTGGTCTGGCCTGGTCGTATGACGTGGGACCGGGCGGCGGCAATCAGGAAAGCACTCCGCTGTTCTGGAATGGCTCGTTATACGGAATCACGAATTGGAGTGTTGTTTTTGCCGTCGATGCCCGCACAGGGAAGGAACGATGGCGATGGGATCCGGAAGTCAATCAGACTGCTGTGCGGCCGAAGATCTGTTGCGGTGTTGTGAATCGCGGCATTGCAACTTATCAGGGGAAAATCATCGCGCCGGTGATCGATGGCAGACTCGAAGCTCTGGATGCCGAAACAGGTAAACCGGTTTGGGAAGCGCGCGTCGCATATCCCCAGGACAGTTACACGATCACGATGGCGCCGCGGATCGCAAAGGGCAAGGTGATCATCGGCGTGAGCGGTTCCGAGTTCCCTGTCCGCGGATTTTTCGCAGCATACGACGCGAATACCGGACAACTCGCATGGCGCTTCTATACGATTCCTGGCGATCCTTCGAAACCATTCGAGAGTCCTGCGCTGAAAAAGGCAGCAGAGACGTGGTCCGGACAGTGGTGGAAGCTCGGCGGGGGTGGAACCGTTTGGGACGGCATGGCTTACGATCCCGATGCGGATCTCATATATGTCGGAACGGGTAACGGTGGTCCATGGCCGGAAGAGCTTCGCCAGTCGAAAGGCAAAGACAACTTGTTTGTGTGTTCGATTCTCGCCGTTAAGCCGGACACAGGCGAGTTGAAGTGGTATTACCAGCCGGTGCCAGGCGATTCCTGGGACTACGACAGCGTCCAGGGATTCATACTCACGGATCTGATGATCAATGGCCGCCAGCGTAAGGTCATCATGCAGGCGAATAAGGACGGTTTTTATTACGTTCTGGATCGCATCACGGGGGCGTTCATTTCGGCTCAGCCTTTTGCGCAGGTTACATGGGCAAAAGGCATCGACCCGGAAACAGGCCGGCCGGTTGTGAATCCGGAAGCGCACTACGATCAAAACAAAGAAACCATCACGTTGGCGCCGTCTCCGAATGGAGCCCATAACTGGTCGCCCATGTCGTTCAATCCTTCAACGGGTCTGGTTTATATTCCGACGACGACCGATGGTAACCGCACGTTCTCGCTCGAAGCAGATTTCGTTTACAAGCCGGGAGAACGAAATACCGGAATTATCCGCCCCGGCGCTGGCCCAACCCCCGAAACGACATCGCGACCCACGCGTCCTTCTCCCACGGCGATTGGACCAGTGCCACCCGAAGGACAACACTTCATGCTTGTCGCGTGGGATCCTGTCACTCAAAAGGAACGTTGGCGCACCCCAGGTGGAGGAGCCGTGGGAGGTGGGACGGTCACGACAGCCGGTAATCTCGTGTTCCAGGTGATCCCCGACGGTCACTTCGCCGCTTATAGCGCTGACAAGGGTGAAAAGCTATTAGACATTCAAACTGGATTGCGTGGTGGCATGGGCCCGCCGATCACTTATATGCTCGATGGAAAACAATACCTTGCTTTCCTTGGCGGCCCGGGAATAGTACTACCTCCACTGCCCAACGCTCCGCTACCCGCCCCGGGGGCTGTGCCGGGGAATGTACCTACTGGACCGACCGTTCCGCCGAAGCTATTGACCTTTGTTCTGGATGGAAAAGGAACGCTGCCGAAATAGGACAGACTATTGGAGATTCAAAATTGCTGCATTTCTGAATCGATTGAGAAAATGCAGCAATTTTGGAATCTCCAATCTCCAATACGCTGCCGATGGCTTGTCTAAGTCTTCCCAACATACTGATTCCTCATAATCTATCGCGCTCATTTTGCTTCTTTTCTTGATCAGGGTGTTGAACGCCTTTACGAGGATCGGGCCGGCTCTTTGAAGTTCCGCCGGCCCAAAGACGATTGAAAGTGTCGCATTCCTTATTAACTTCGTCGCATTCCTTATTAACTTTGTCGCATTCCTTATTAACTTCGTCGCATTCCTTATTAACTTCGTCGCATTCCTTATTAACTTCGTCGCATTCCTTAT
>Ga0137403_10002901_pt1 | contig 20758 bp, 17 predicted proteins | sample CZOMad2_1_16fung_FD_122057 | JGI IMG/M metagenome (GOLD analysis project Ga0137403, IMG submission 122057) | Vadose zone soil fungal communities from Angelo Coast Range Reserve, California, USA - CZOMad2_1_16fungal (Hybrid Assembly) | ecosystem: Environmental > Terrestrial > Soil > Vadose zone...
CTTCGCCACCATCATGCGGGAGACCGAGCGCAGGCATTAGATACGGGCCCTGTGTGGGGCGCACACTCATGTCCGCCCTCTTTTGATTTTGATGCTTGGTTTACTCAGGTCTGATTCGACGCTTGTTCAGCCAGGCAAAGCTAAAAACTTTAACTCAAGATCAACCTCAAAAAGCGGCGAACAAGAGTGTCCGCCCCACATGTGCAAATTAGTTGATATCTAGTTCTGGCGCGGGGGGTTGGCTACCGGCATTTGATCCGGCTGGGCCTGGGATTCTCTCATTTCCAGCTTCATCTGGCGGAGGTTGGTGGCTTCGGCGGGATCCATCCCAGCTTTAAGGTCTGATTTTTCAACGAAATAACGCCAGCCAGCGTGGCGATCTTCCGAGCTTTGCCCGGTTTCGAAATGCTTGACTCTGGCTTCCGCGTTCTCCCGGCCCTTGATTACCAGCACAACACCTCCGGACTCGTAGGTTCGGATATTGTGACGAATGATGGCGTAGGAGGCTTTCGAATCTTCGCGTGTCAGAGGCACCCCTTTAACCGGTTGAAAGATTGATTTTTGATCTGCTCAGATTGCGTGCCCGCCCGTTGGTTGCCGCGGCGGGCACGCTCTCTATCGAGAGTTGCCGCTGTTTCTCTTACAGCGGACGGACGTTCTCAGCTTGCCAGCCCTTTGGCCCCTTGGTCACGTCGAACTCCACACTCTGACCCTCCTGCAAGCTGCGGAAGCCGCCTGCCTGGATTGCCGAGAAGTGCACAAATACATCTTCGCCACTCTGACGGCTGATGAAGCCGTAGCCTTTGGCGTCGTTAAACCACTTTACTGTTCCTTGTTCTGCCATTTTGTTACTGTTTCCTTTTCAATCGATTTACGCTGTGAGATCGGAGGTACTAAGGGCGGTTCAAGCTGGTATGCAAGAAGCTGCTCAACAACCGATTCTAATCAAACGCACCATTAGTTTAGCAGAAAAGTCCAGATTTAGGTGGACAAAATGGTCATCCGTGCCCGGCGACCGACTCCTCGGTAACTGTAACCGCCTTAGCCTTTGCGTCTTTTGCAGTGCCCTTTGGACCCTTGCGGTAACCGCTCGCGGCAAAACGCTACACCTTGCCTCAGTATTTTCTTTCACTTCCACATCCAGCAGGTATAATCCTTGCCATCAGAAGTCACTTAACCACGAAGACACATCGCAAAACCACCCTGCGCCTTCGCGATTGAGAGAACTGCTTTCCTGTAGGCGCGCCGTTACACTGCACCCAAGTCCAGTCCTTGACCGCGGGCACGAGCGCTTTGCAGACCAGTTGTGATTGACCAGCCCGGAGGGAAGCCTCGGACTGCATGCTCGTGGCGGTACACCCACGAGTCCACGCTCATGATTTAACACTCATGACTTAGAGCTCATGGAGGAGCGGAGCGATGTCGCAATTCAACGGAGACAAGGCCAGATACCACCGCGAACGGAAACAGAATGCCAGCCGCCGGCTACGCACCCGCGAACTGCTCCAGGCAGCCGGACTTAAGGTGAGCCCGGCGAAAACCGGCAAGAAGCCACGCCCCGTTGCCGAAAAACCAGCATCCTGAAATTTGAGTTACACTTTAGCCTGCAGCAAGAGGAACTATATGAAGAAGCTGTTTGTTGGCAACATCCCCCACAGCACCACGGAAGCAGAGTTGCGGACCCTGTTCGAACCCCACGGGGCCATCGAGCAAGTCAGCATCGTGACCGATCGCGATACCGGCCGTTCGCGCGGCTTTGCGTTCGTCGAAATGACCGATTCCGCCGAAGCGGAGAAAGCAATTGCCGCGCTCAATGGCAAGGAACTGGGTGGGCGCGCGTTGAACATTAACGAAGCCCGTCCCAAGACCGATCGCGGCGGCCCTCCCCGCGGAGGTGGTGGCGGACGTCCGGGTGGCGGCGGTGGACGGCCCGGCGGGGGTGGACGTTCCGGAGGTGGTGGTGGGCGCGACGATTATCAGGGCCATGCGCGTCAGCCTCGAGAGCCGCGCTGGTAAGGAGCAACACTCGATAGTGCATTGCAGAGTTTCACGAGCACCGATCTGCCAAAAAAATGTCCCTTGGAGGTGTCTATGTCTGGTCGAGGCCGTTCCAGCTTCACCAAACGTCAGAAAGAGCGCTCACGGCAGGAAAAACAGAAGGAAAAAGCTGAGCGCAAGGTCCAGCGAAAGCTGGAGAAACCGGCAACCGGATCCGATTCTTTTGAACTCTCGGAAGAAGATTTCGCAGCCGCGGCCGCACAACTGGCACTTCCGAATTCACACCTGGAAGAGTAGCCGGACAGTCTTCGATTCGATGACATGGGAAGCGCGGCTTTGAGCCGCGCTTTTTCATTCTCCGGGACCTTCGGCGCGCCGGGGAAAATGAACCCTTCGGGCGGCCGCCGAAGTCTAAGCAGAGGAGTGAGCCCCTCTTCTCCAGCCCAGCCCAAGCCCGCGATGACTGCCCAGCGGCTGCGTACCGTCCTTCCCGCCGTGTGGGAACTGATGCGTCCCCGCCGGGGCCTGCTGGCCCTCGGCTTCCTGTTGATGATCATAAACCGCGTCTCGGGACTTGTGCTCCCCTACTCCACCAAATTCCTGATTGACAGCGTCATCGCCAAACATCACGTCGAACTATTGCGCCGCCTGGTTCTGGTCGTGTTGGGGGCCACGATCATTCAGGGAATCACGTCTTTCGCTCTGACCCAGTTGCTATCGAAAGCGGCGCAACGCCTGATTGCAGAACTTCGCCAAAAGGTTCAGGCCCACATCTCTCACCTTCCGGTTGCGTTCTACGATTCGAACAAAACTGGCACGCTGGTCTCGCGCATCATGACGGACGTAGAAGGTGTGCGCAACCTGCTCGGAACCGGTCTGGTCGACCTGGTCGGCGGACTGCTTACTTCCGGCATCGCCATGGTCGTGCTCTTCCGCATCAGCCCGATCATGACCTTGCTGGCATTCAGTTTTCTGCTTTGCTTCGCCATCGCTCTGAACAAGGCGTTCACGACCATTCGTCCCATCTTCCGCCAGCGGGGAAAGATCAACGCTGAAGTCACCGGACGTCTCGCAGAATCCCTGGGCGGTGTGCGCGTCATCAAGGGATACCACGCGGAAGAGCGCGAAGAGGCGGTGTTCGCCGGCGGCGTGCGCCGCTTACTGGACAACGTGATGAAAACCCTCACCGCCACGTCGGTCATGAGTCTTTCCGCAAGCCTGCTCATGGGAGTAGTGGGCGCGATCATCATGTACATGGGCGCCCACCAGATCATAGCCGGGACGCTGACTATCGGCAGCTTTTTTACCTACACTCTTTTTCTCGGCTTCTTGGTCGCCCCCATCGTCCAGATCGTCAACATCGGAACACAAATCACGGAAGCTCTCGCCGGCCTGGAACGCACCCAGGAAATTCTGCATGAGCGCCCCGAGGACCAGGACCCAAAGCGGACCGCCACGCTCGACGACATCTACGGCAAAGTGGAATTCGAACACGTCAACTTCAGCTACGACGGCAGCCGCACCGTCTTGCATGACGTGAATTTTCGGGCCGAACCTGGAACCGTCACGGCACTGGTCGGATCTTCAGGTTCAGGCAAGTCGACCATCATCGGACTGATTTCGGCGTTTTACGTGCCTACAGAAGGGCGAGTACTGGTAGATGGAGTTGATCTCAGCACGGTGCGCCTCGACTCGTACCGCACGCGCCTGGGAGTCGTACTGCAGGAATCATTCCTGTTTGACGGCAGTATTCGCGAGAACGTGGCCTTTTCCCGCCCTCAATCCAGCGAAGAAGAGATCATGCGGGCGTGCCACATTGCCCGGGTGGACGAGTTCGCCGAAAGCTTTCCCGAGAAATACGACACCATCGTCGGTGAACGTGGCGTGAAACTTTCCGGAGGACAACGCCAGAGAATCTCGATTGCCCGGGCCATCCTGGCCGAGCCGCGCATTCTGATCCTCGACGAAGCCACGTCCAGCCTCGATTCCGAATCCGAAGAGATGATCCAGCACGGGCTTTCGTATCTGATGCAAGGACGCACGACGTTCGTGATTGCTCACCGGCTGTCTACCATCCGCCGCGCCGATCAGATTCTGGTGGTCGAGCAGGGCCAGATCGTAGAGCGCGGCACGCACGACGAACTCTACGCCTTGCAGGGCCGCTACTTCGATCTCTACACCAAGCAACAGGGTCTGCAGAACAATCTGTTCCTGGCCCCTGGCGAGGGAGATGCCCCGGCAGTCCCCGAAGAGGGGGCCCCTACAAAAAATAACGATGGCGACGTTAGTTCGGCCGATGCTTTGCGTCTAATAAGAGGAGAGGTACGCTAAAAACACTGTCACCCCGACCGGAGCGAAGCGCAGTGGAGGGACCTTGTGTTTGAGCAGTTCCTAACATTCATCGATTGAATCGCAAAGGGCGCAAAGGAAACAACTCGCAGGCAATCAACCATAAATGACCGTCGACTCTAGCCGACCAAATCGCCAGAACGGCGCCTCCGCAATCCGCATCGTCGACCTCTGCCGCCACTACCAGATGGGAGAAGCCCTGATACGAGCGGTCGACGGCGTGTCGCTCGAAGTTCAGCCCGGGGAGTTCGTGGCCCTGCTCGGCAGTTCCGGGTCCGGCAAGTCATCCCTGCTGAACCTGATCGCCGGTCTTGACCGACCAACATCGGGAGCGGTAATCGTCGAGGACCGCGACCTGTCCAAACTCTCCCGCGAAGAATTAGCCAAGCATCGTTTGCGCACGGTAGGAATGGTCTTTCAATCGTTCAATCTGGTTTCACGAATGACTCTGGCTGAGAATGTGGACCTGCCGCTTCGCTTTGCGGAAATGGATCGTGGCCAGCGTCAGATGCTTACCCGCCAGGCGCTGGAGCGTGTCGGCCTGGGCTCGCGCATGACACACCGCCCCAGCGAACTTTCAGGAGGCGAGCAACAACGGGCGGCACTAGCACGCGCCTTGATCAATCAGCCGAAGCTTCTGCTGGCCGACGAACCCACCGGCAATCTCGACAGCCGCACCGGCACTGAGATCATGAATTTTATCCGTGAGTTCAACCAGTCTATGGGAATGACCATCGTGATCGTGACCCACGAGCGGGCTCTCGCCGAGCGCTACGCCAGGAGGATGATTTTTCTGGCCGACGGTAAGCTGGTTGATGATCGGACGAATGATGGAGAGCAATACCGAGAATAGTCAACTGGGTGCCCCGTCCAAGCTCCGCTTGGGCCGGGGTTTTACAATGGTGTCGAATATTTGGCACGCAACATCCTGCCCAAGCGGAGCTTGGACGGGGCGCACCCGAGTGTACCGATGAAAACTTACGATCTTTCCGAACTCGCTCTGCGGAACCTGCTCGAGTCTTCGCTGCGCAATTCGCTGACCACGATTGGCATCTCGGTCGGAGTGGCCTCGCTGGTGGCCATGCTGTCGCTCGGCATCGGATTGCAGAAGTTGGCTACGCGACACCTGGCCAAATCAGGTCTCTTCGATACCGTGGTCGTCACTTCGCGCCGAGACCTGCGCGGGTTCAGTCGCGACGATGAACAACGCAGTACCGCTTCCGCCGCCGAAAGCCGCACCCTGGATGAACCCGCACGCCAGGAGATCGAGCGCCTGCCCGACGTGCTGGAAGCTTATCCCGACATCCGCTTCATTACTGAACTCAGCTATCAGGACAAGCCGCACCTGACCATGGTCTCCGGCATTCCGGACTCGGCCCGGTCGAACGACGCCTTCACGGGAATTCCCGGCAGCTTCTTCTCCTCCGAAACCGCGCCTGAAGTCATTCTGCAAAAATCTTTTGCGCTGGAGTTACTGGGCAAGACGCCACCACCGGGCCAAGAAGACGATATCCCGGTAAACGAATTGGCCAAGCCGTTGTTAGGGCAGGACCTGACCATGCGCTACGCGCAGCGGGTCTCAGGGCCATCATCCACGGGAGAAAACGCCGCCTCAAAATCCAAGGCAACGACTAACCGGTCACAATCGTCTTCTGACGAGGGCTATTCCGTCATCTCGCGAGAGCAGAAACTAAAGATCGTCGGCATCTCGGATCTGGATCCCGACAGCATGCGCGGTGCAGCCCGGGCGCGTGTGTTCCTGCCCCTGAAACTCGCCCAGGACCTGCGTGTTATGCAGCCTTCCGACGTGCGCGACAGCATGCGCGGCTTCAGCAAACAGCCCAGTTATTCCACGATCAGTGTGCGCGTAAAGAATCCCAAGCAGGTGGAGGCGGTCGAGCAGGCCATCAAGAAATTGGGGTTCAACACGTTCTCCATCCTCGACGCCACGCGCAGCCTGCGGCAATTCTTCGCCGTGCTCGATCTCTTCCTGGGAATTTTTGGCAGCCTGGCGCTGGCCGTGGCCTCGATCGGTATTGTGAACACTCTGGTCATGGCTATTCTGGAGCGGCGGCGCGAAATTGGGATCATGAAAGCCATCGGCGCCAGCGACCGCGATGTTAAGAGGCTCTTCTTTGCCGAGGCCGGGGCCATGGGCCTGCTGGGCGGAGTGGTTGGAGTAGCGCTGGGCTGGACCATCGGTCACATTATCAACCTGGGGACAAATATCTATCTGAAGCGCCAGGCCCTTCCGCCCGAATCTTTCTGGTCGGTGCCGTGGTGGCTAGTGGGGGCTGCCATCGTCTTTGCCTTCATTGTCAGCCTGGTTTCGGGCTTGTACCCGGCAGCGCGCGCGGCCCGTCTCGATCCCGTGCAAGCGTTGAGGTACGAGTAAGTACAACCAAATCCTTTGCGCACTTTGCGAACTCTTTGCGGCCTTTGCGGCTTAGACTTTTGAAAGTTAGCAAGAACTCTCGTCCACAAATGAAACCGCACCACTACGGATTACGCAATCTATACTTCCTACTCTTCATCTTCCTGTCTCACCCGAGCCACGCCCAAAGTCGTACCGACTGCAACGTGATTAACAGCCGCATCCTCAAACAGGCGGTCCACTACTGCGTGCAACTGCCTCCTGGCTATGACGCGAAGGGATCTCCGTCCCACCGCTATCCGGTGCTCTATTTTCTCCACGGCCTTGGCCAAAATGAGCAGACCCTGTTCAGTACCGGGGGATGGAGCGTAATTGAAGACCTACGCCGCCAACATAAGATTGATGACTTTCTGGTGGTAGCGCCGGAAGGCAAGCGCAGCTTCTATATCAACTCGCCCGGTGATTCGTTCCGCTACAGTGATTTCTTTCTTCAGGAATTCATTCCGTATGTCGAGAGCAAATTTCGCGTCCGCCCGGGACGAAAGGGTCGGGCCATCACCGGTGTTTCCATGGGAGGCTACGGAGCATTGCGTTTCGCCTTCGCCCACCCCGAAATGTTTTCCGCCGTCAGTGCCCAAAGCGCCGCGCTGATCACACAAACTCCACAGGAACTCTCAGCCGCGGGACATTCCGGCACACCATTGACCCGATTGATGGGGCCCGCTTTCGGCGAGCCCATCAGCCTGCCGCATTGGCAACATAACAGTGTTTTCGTTCTGGCCCAGAAAAACCAATCGGGTTTGAAGAATCTCGCTATCTACTTTAATTGCGGCCAGCAGGATGACTTCGGCTTTGAAGACGGCGCGGCGGGTCTGCACCGCCAGCTCCAGTCAGAGGGAGTGAAGCATGAGTATCACTCGTATCCTGGCGACCACAGTCTCACGTATTTCCTGTCCCACATGGGCGAAATCATGGAATTTAACTCCCGCGTTTTCGCCGAACAAAAGTAGCTGCAAACCGTTAGCCGCAACAGGCACGCAGGTACACGAAGGAAACGTTCGTGCAAACCGCGCCGCTACCGGAACCGACGCGCCGAGGTAGTTTGAAAGTGCCCAAAGAATTGTGGTTCCGAAGCGCGGCCTTGTCCGCGCGAGGAATCTGCTGTTTGGCCGCTGGCAGCAAGCAGGTTCCTCGCCGATAAAACCGGCTGCGGAATGACAAGGGGACGGGGGTTGTCTTTGAATGATGGCTTCGTGAATCCTTCGTGCCCTTCGTGGTACATGAATTTCAGGATTCATCCCAACAGTTGTTGCCATTCGACCTTTATGCCATCCTTTTGAACGGATCGGCGGGTCCACTCTACCTGACGAGGTGATCGATGGCGTGCAGCCCAGAAATATTGCGACGTGTTCCCCTGTTTGCTCTACTCGACGACGAGGAGACTGCGGTATTGGCCGGGCAGGTCGAAGTCAAGACCTTCACACAGCGCCAACGCATCTGGAAGATCGGCGACCCGGGCGGACGAGCTTACGTGCTGGTCTCCGGCGTGGTGCGGGTCACGACCGTGGATGAAGATCAGCAGGAAGTCATCGTGGACCAACCGGCGGAGGGCGAGTTCTTCGGCTTCGCCTCCATGCTCGATCAAACTGCCCATCAAACCGAGGCCATCGCGGTTGAAGAAAGTGTTTGCCTGGAAGTGGACCGGCACGATATCGCCACTCTTCTGGAACGCAAACCTCATGCCGGGATGGATATGTTAACCGTGCTGGGACGCCAGTTTCACGCTTCGCAGCAACTGGTCAGGGTCCGCGCCAGTCGGAATCCCAACGACGTCATCGAGGAAGATATGACCTTCGGCGAACGCATCGCCGACCGGGTAGCCGCCTTTGGCGGATCGTGGACATTCATCATCACGTTTGGCGCGACCATCATCGGTTACACCGCGATCAACGTGGTGCTGCGAGGGCAGGCATGGGATCCTTATCCCTTCATTCTGCTCAACCTGTTCCTCTCCATGCTCGCCGCCATCCAGGCGCCGGTGATCATGATGAGCCAGAACCGGCAGGACACAAAAGATCGCCTTCGCGGCGAACTCGACTACGACGTCAACCGCCGCGCGGAGTCTGAGATTCAGGGCCTGTCCCGCAAGCTGAATCTGTTGGGAGAAAAGATTGGCGACGTCGAAGATCTGCTCCGGCAGAGAGCATAGCCACAAACCACGTGGTGCGGACGCCCTTGTCTGTCCGGCGGAGCTGCGCGGCGTCGCGCAGACGGCAATGGCTCTTCCGCCCCCTTGGGGCTGCCCTCGGTTGGCTTGTGAACCCAGGGCTTGGACCCTGGGCTATATTCTTGCGCCGCTCTGCCGCTCAGGCCGAGCGGGACCCCCCTACAGCGTCTCCGGAACAGCTACGGCAATCGTAAACTCCACCTGTTGCTTACCCAACACCGGATGCGTCGCGATCAACCGGACGGTACCAGGCTGCTCTTTGGCTCGAATCCAGATCGCCCCGGTTCCACCCACCACCGCAAATGGATTGTCTCCGATAATCTCCGCCGGACCTTCGAGCTCAAACTTGATGGCATCGTTGGCAAATGGCCGGATCGCGTCGAATTCGTCGGTCACGCGCAGCACCACGCGAGTCGTATCGGCTCCGTCTGCGATCAGGTCGGTGTCATCGGGCAAAAGCGTGAACTTCTGATCAATGCCTTTGCCGGAGTATTTTTTCACGATGACTTGTTTGCCCTGGATGTAGCCCTCGAGACGCAGGTCGCCCCATTGGTTGTGGAAGAGATCGCCAAGTTCGACAATGAACGGAGCGTATTGAAGGTGTTGGAAAGTTTTTCGGTCTGGATCCACTTCCGCAATTAGCTCGTCTGCGATGTAAAGCTTTATGTGGTCGCAGTTGGAACACATGACGGCCTTCGAAAATCCGATTGACGCGTCGCCCCGCGCCCAATGAAACGCCGGCTCAAGGACAACCTCTTCCGCGGGGTCGCACTGCGACTTGTAGAAACCCGCCGCCGGTTTGGGCTCGCGGAACATGTCCGTGACCCCGTGATAGCAGATGCGATCGCCGGAGCCGAAATCACCATGCGTGTTGTAGTCGAAAGCGCACCAGCCGATACCTCCGGCATATTGCGGGTTGGAGGCCAACTGGTCGTGGATGCGCGCATGGCGCATTGTATGTTCGGTTAGCCGCTCCACCTGGTCGATGGTTTTAGTGGGGTAAGTGTGCCCGACGAATTCGGTGTTCAGATAGCGCGGGTGATTGGGCGGCTTCAGGGGAAACCCGAAGTCATTCATGGTGAAAACATCTTCCAGCAATTCCGATTCCTGAAAGTAGCGAATGCCTCCGGTCTGACGCGTCGGGTCTAGCCTGTGGGCCACAGCATTGGTGCGGACGTAGAAATCATGATCGTCTTTCGATTCGTTGATGCGCACACCCCACAGAATGATGGACGGATGGTTCCAGTCGCGGCGAATCATGCGCTGCACATTGTCGATCGATATCAACTTCCACGGTTCGTCACCGATATGCTGCCAGCCAGGAATCTCCTCCAGCACCAGCAACCCTATCTGGTCGCAAGCGTCGAGAAAGTGGCGCGACTGCGGATAGTGCGAGGTCCGCACAATATTGCACCTCAGCTTCTTGCGCAGGATGATTGCGTCCCGGCGTTGCGCCCGGCCCGGCATCGCTTGCCCGACAAAGGGAAAAGTTTGATGGCGGTCCAGCCCGCGCAGCTTGATTACCTTGCCGTTGAGTTCGAAGCCGTGATCGGTGAATTGCGCTTCCCGGAAACCGATGGTACGCGACACTTCATCCATCGACTGCGTCCCGCGCAGCAGACGAACCTGCACCGTGTACAGGTGGGGATGTGAAAGGTCCCATAGTTTTATGGAACCAAGATTATCGACATGGACCGTGTGCACAACCGGTTCAGTGGTGGCCTGAGCAGCCGGCAAGCGTTGCGTGCTCTTAGCGAGTACACGATCACCCTCGCTGAGACGGACTTCGAGAGTCAGGGGATCTCGCGTTGCCTCCGAGTGCTGAAGATAGCAATCGACATCGAGGGTGGGGTGGTCAGTCAGCACATCTTTGGGTTTGGCGAAGACATTCTCAAGGAACGTCGACGGAACAATAAGCAGAGAAACTTCGCGGTAAATGCCGCCGAAGGTCAGGTAGTCGATCTGATGGCCGAAAGGAGGAATGTCAGGTCGCTCGCTGGAATCGACATCCACCGCCAGCAGGTTCTCTCCGTTGAAATCGAGGTGCGGTGTAAGGTCAAAGGAAAAAGGCGTGTAGCCACCCTTGTATTCGCCCAGCCGCTCGCCGTTGATCCAAACGGTGGAGGCGGTCATGACGCCTTCGAAGTCCACGAAGACGCGGCGACCCCGTGCCTGGGGCGGAAGCTTAAAGCGGCGGCGGTAGCTGGAGACGAATTCATAGCTCTTTTCGTCAAAGCTGTGCCAGGGCAGGCGGATGTTGGTGTGGGGAATGACGACGCGCTCATAGCCGGAGTCGTCGAAATCGCGCGCGTGCGCTCCATCCACGACCGTGCGGCTAAATCGCCAGTTCCGATTCAAGGGCAGAACCAACCGACCCTGCGCAGCCATCGGCTCGGTGGCGGCGTCGGCCAGGGCGGAGCGAGCGATGGTCGCACCCGCGATGAAGGTGCCAGTGGTCTTGAGGAAGTTGCGTCGGTCCATGTTGCGTCGGTCCATGGTTCCCCTGCAATAGTCAGCCTTTATGGTAGATCGAGAGCTGCATTATCTAACATGAAGCCATTTCTGTAAACGCTTACAATACAAGCCGATACGGCCCCGGAAAGCCTGTCCGAGGTTCGGGCCTGCATCCGCGGTTCCTCCTCCCTGCAATCGTTGCTAGAATGGAGTTCTCCTCCTGAGCCTTCCTCGTGAACTTGCATGAACATTAAAGAAGTCGCCAAGAGAGCAAAAGTCTCCACCGCTACCGTCTCTCGTACGATCAACGATTCAGAGAAGGTGCGGCCCGCGACCGCGGAGCGCGTACGCAAGGCCATCGAGGAGTTGAACTTCTATCCCAACACTCACGCCCGTACCCTGGTTTCGGGAAGGAGCCGGATGCTGGGGCTCATTATTTCTGATATCACCAACCCTTTTTTCCCTGAACTGGTCAAGAGTTTCGAAGACCAGGCGGTGGAGCGCGGCCAGGAAGTCATTATCGGAAACACCGACTACAATCCCAAGCGGATGGCAGGGTGCATTCGGCGGATGGTTGAGCGCAAAGTCGACGGCGTGGCCATTATGACCTCGGAGGCCGATCCGGCGCTAGTCACCGAACTCACGCGCCGCAATATCCCGACCGTGTTCATGGACACTGGCAAGACCGGCCCCCACAGCGCCAACATTCGTATCGACTACGCCCAGGGCATTCACGAGGCCCTGCAGCATCTTTTTGCGCTCAATCATCGGCGCATTGCTTTTATTGCCGGCCCCATGAACCTGGAGTCAGCCCGCATCCGCCGTGACGCTTACCTCTCCGGCCTTAAGTCGCGGGGGCTTTCCGAAAAGGCCATGATCGAGAAGGGGGACCACCGGATGGAAGGCGGCGCTATGGCAATGAGAAGTTTGCTAAAACTGCCAGAGCGTCCCACCGCCGTGATCACTTCAAATGATTTGACCGCGATTGGAGCTCTGGGTGCGATTCTTCAGGCCGGGTTGCGAGTTCCCGAAGACATATCGCTGATCGGATTTGATGATATTTCGTTCGCACATCTCACGCAGCCACCGCTCACCACAGTGATCCTGTCGAGAACTCAATTGGCAGTCACCGCTTTCGCCGCGCTCGAGGCGCTCATCCGCAAAGAGGAAAGCCCGCACATGGACTACTCGATTCCGACCCATCTGGTGATGCGTGGCTCGACCCGCGCAATCTAGCGCCCGTGTCACCCGGAGCGGAGGGGCTGCTTCGCTTCGCGAAGCGCCGCGCAGTCGAAGGACCCCTATAAGCGAATTGGCAGCGGGCGTGTGCGGGAATTGTGCATGGAAGCCAAGATTCTTTCGCCCTTTCAGGGCTGCATCATTTCCGACGGCTTACCCAGGACTGGCGCCCTGGGCAACATTCTTACTGCGCTTCGCGGATTTCTAAGCCTGCCCGTTCAAATCCGCGCTCGCGCCATTAGCCGCAGAACAGACGTAGATGTCAGGCTTGATCCCGGTGGCTGCCTGATATCGCTCGGAGATCTGCGCGGCAAACCGCGATGCGTCGTCGGTCTTAACCAGGTTCACCGTACATCCGCCGAAGCCTCCGCCCGTCATGCGCCCGCCACAATAGCCGTCGAGCGACTCCGCGATCTCGACCATGATGTCCAGTTCACGGCAACTGACTTCAAAAAGATCGCGCAGACTGGTGTGTGATTCCCTCATCAATGTACCGAACTTGCACACATCACCCTCAGTCAGGTATTTGGCGCCTTCCAGCACGCGCTGATTTTCCGTCAGCACGTGGAGACAGCGCTTGTAGACCGTCGCGGGAATCTCGGCGGTGTGCTGCTCGAGCTGTGCCCGGGAAATATCTCTCAGAGCACGCACCTTGGGATACCACCGGGTCAGGATCTTCACTCCTTCATCGCACTCTTCGCGGCGGCGATTGTAGGCACCGCTGGCGTGATCGTGTTTCACCATGGTGTTGCAGATCACAAGGCGAACGTTCTCTGGAATGGAAATCAACTTGAACTCGAGGGAGCGGCAATCCAGCAGAAGTGCATGTCCGGCTTTGCCGAGGCAAGAAACGAACTGGTCCATGATGCCGACCCGCGCGCCAATAAAAACGTTCTCCGCTCTCTGGCACAGCTTGGCGACTTCGGGCAGCGAGAGCCGTGCACCGTTCAGGCTCATCAGGGCCAGCGCGCTGGCCACTTCGATTGCGGCCGAGGAGCTGAGCCCCGCACCGATGGGCACTTCACCACGAACCAGCAAACTAGCGCCCGGCGTGGGATGCCCGATCTCCCCGAGCATTACGGCAATACCCAGAACGTAGTCCGACCATACGCCTTTGCCCCGGCCGGGCAGGTTTTCCAGATCGAACTCAAGCTGCTCCGAGAATTCTTCCGATCGTATGACCAGTTTGCGGTCGGGGCGCGGAGAAATGGCGACCCGGGTGGAAAAGCCGATGGCGCAGGGCATCACGAATCCGTCGTTGTAGTCGGTGTGCTCGCCCAGCAAATTGACCCGCCCCGGGGCGGAAAACACGCGGGGCTGCGACCCGAAGAGGTGCTTGAAATGTTGCGCCAATTCTGCCGACTTCATATGGTCTGAACCGTAACGAGGATCAAGCCAAATATGAGACGTGAAATCTGAGTTGGGAGTATAAAATACACGTATGTAATCGCTTACAGAATGCCCCAATAGGCCGCCAAAAATCTCCTGTCAAATTAACATCTTGTAAACCTGGTCTCGAACTTGTAAGGCTTTCGCGTACATTGTAACCCAAGGGGCGGAGGCAAGTTATTGAAGCTTACTGAAGATCCACACCGCAGACTGAACCCCCTCACCAATGAGTGGGTGCTGGTATCCCCGCATCGCGCCGGACGGCCCTGGCAGGGGCAGGTCGAAAAAATAGCGGCCAAACACGAGCCCGAATATGACCCCACCTGTTACCTATGTCCCGGGAATCCCCGCGCCGGCGGGGTGGTCAATCCGCGTTATCCCGGCACATTCGTTTTTGACAACGACTTTGCCGCGCTCAAGCCGGGCGCTCGCGACGACCGCGTCGATCTGGAAAACCGTGGATTGCTGGTCGCCGAAGGCGAGCCTGGACTTTGTCGGGTCATCTGCTTCTCCCCGCGCCACGACCTCACCCTGGCCACCATGTCGCCGAAAGAGATTGAAAGTGTGATCCAGGCTTGGACCGCCCAATTCCAGGAACTGGCGCAATTGCCACAGATCAATCACGTGCAAATTTTCGAAAATCGCGGCGCGATGATGGGGGCCAGTAATCCTCATCCCCACTGCCAGATATGGGCGACCCATTCGATTCCAGACATCCCCGGAAAGGAGTTGGTAGGCCAGGTCAGCCACCTCGACAGACATAACAGTTGCTTACTGTGTGAATACGTCCGTCTGGAGGACCAGCAGCAGGTTCGCCTGGTTTGCCACAACGAGGGTTTTGTCGCCCTGGTGCCCTTCTGGGCGGTCTGGCCGTTCGAAATTCTGGTTTGCAGTCGCCGCCATCTGGGGGCCTTCCCCGAATTCACCGAGTCGGAAGTCGTCCTGTTGGCCCAGCTGCTGCAGCAAGTGACGTCAACCTACGACAAGGTTTTTGATGTCCCATTTCCCTATTCCATGGGGTTTCATCAATCGCCCACTGACGGCGCGCCGCATCATGAATGGCACTTCCACGCGCACTTCTATCCTCCGCTTCTGCGCTCTGCGACCATTCGAAAATTCATGGTGGGATTCGAGATGCTGGGGATGCCGCAACGCGACATCACTCCGGAAAGCGCAGCCGCACACTTCAAATCACTGAGCGACAAGCCATAACTCCCGGGAAGCTGTCATCCTGAGCGCAGCGAACCGACAAGCTGCGCTCAGGCTGACAACCGGGACTCGAAGCATCAGGTCGGCAGGTAAATCTCGTTGACAAAGTTGCAGCAAGCCTGCAATCGTTTACACCGCCCGCCGAAAATAACGGGGTTTCCGTCCAGCTCAGCCGATCCACGAAGGAGAGCTATTCATGTTGAGGACCATCGATTGGACCATCATGATCGTGTATTTCGTTTTCGTGCTCGGAATCGGCGCGGTGCTGAAGCGCTACGTAAAGACCAGCACCGACTTCTTTCTCGCGGGACGCTCCATTCCAGCCTGGGTTGCCGGCCTGGCCTTCCTTTCCGCGAATCTGGGCGCGCAGGAAGTGATTGGTATGGGCGCTTCCGGCGCGAAATACGGGATCTCGACCAGCCATTTTTACTGGATCGGTGCGATCCCGGCCATGGTCTTCGTCGGCGTGTTCATGATGCCTTTCTACTACGGCTCGCGCGCGCGGTCCGTGCCCGAATATCTCCGCCTGCGTTTTGATGAAAAGACCCGCGGACTGAACGCTGTTTCGTTCGCCATCATGACCCTGTTTTCCTCCGGCATTTCCATGTACGCGATGGCGAAACTGATTCAGATTCTGCACATCTTCGACTCGCCTTTTGCCTGGTTGGGACTGCCCCAAGCCTGGATATTTCACTTCTCTCTCGTGATTTCGGCCCTTGTGGTTTTGGGGTACATCCTGCTCGGAGGGCTGACCAGTGCGATCTACAACGAGGTGGTCCAGTTTTTTCTGATCGTCGCCGGATTCCTTCCGCTTGTCTGGCTGGGCCTGAAAAACATCGGAGGATGGCAAGGCCTGAAAGCCAATCTTGATCCCAGTTACACGCACTCCTGGCTGGGCATGAGTAATCCGTACACCAACCGTCTTGGCGTGGAATGGTTTGGCCTGACGATGGGGTTGGGTTTCGTGTTGTCGTTTGGATATTGGTGCACGGATTTTCTTGTGATCCAGCGCGCCATGGCGGCCAATTCCATGAATTCCGCCCGCTGCACCCCGCTCATCGCAGCTTTTCCCAAGATGCTTTTTCCTTTCCTGGTTATCCTGCCGGGATTGATTGCGATTGCGCTGCCCACGCAGAATCTGGCACATCTGGCGGGCGCGACCACTACTATCCAGGGCCAGGCCGAGGGTCGAGGATTGATTCCGGCGAAGATGAGCGCCTCAGGCCAGCCCATTCGCGACAAAGATGGAACGATTGAGCTCGACTACGACCTGGCCACTCCTAACATGCTCCTGCATTACTTCCCCACTGGAATTCTCGGCCTGGGTCTCACCGCGCTGCTGGCCAGTTTCATGTCGGGCATGGCGGGCAACGTGACCGCATTCAATACAGTGTGGACGTATGACATCTACCAGTCGTACATCAACAAGAAAGCCAGCGATGAGCATTACCTTTGGATGGGCCGCATGGCCACCATCTTCGGCATTGCGCTGTCGGTAGCGACGGCCTATATGGCGACGCGATTCAACAACATCATGGACATGCTGCAACTGGTGTTCGCCTTTGTGAATGCCCCGCTGTTCGCGACTTTCCTGCTGGGCATGTTCTGGAAGCGAACCACTGGCCACGGCGCCTTCACCGGATTGCTTGGGGGCACCATGGCGGCCGCACTCCACCACGCGCTGACTTTGCCGCAGGGTGGCGTGCCGGGCGTGAAAGGCGGATGGATCGCCACCATGCACGTTTATCCCAGTGAGATGGCGCAGAATTTCTGGACCGCGATTTACGCCTGGACCACTTGCTTCGTGGTCACGATCGTTGTCAGCCTGCTGACCCGCGCGCACCAAGAGAAGGAACTGGTCGGCCTGGTGTACTCGCTCACCGAACGCCCCACGCAGCACGGCCTGCGCTGGTATCAACGGCCCGCGGTGCTCGCGGTCGTGGTTCTGGCGGCCACCGCGTTGCTGAATATTATCTTCCGATAGGAGAAAAGATGGGACTCGACATTCGACTGCCAATTGGCTTCCTTTTCACCATCTTTGGTGTGCTGCTGATCGCCTTTGGCGCGCTGAGCGACAAAGCGATTTATGCACGCTCGCTCGGCATCAACATCAATCTCGAGTGGGGAGTCGTCATGCTGCTGTTTGGCGCGCTAATGCTCTTCTTAGGCAGGCGTGGAACAAAGTCTGAACCAGACCGCCGCTAATTGTTCATCCTCTTAACCAGGAGCATCCCATGGATAACGTTTGGTCGTTTCAGAGGTTGAAGTTCGCCATCTGGCTCGCCCTTGCCGGCATTATTCTGCTGGCAACCACTCTCCCCGCCCAGACGCCGCCTCCTCCGCCCATCATGCTGGGAACTGCCTGGTACCCGGAACAATGGCCCGAGTCACGATGGGACGCCGACCTCACACTGATGCAGCAGGCGGGAATTCGCATGGTGCGCGTCGGCGAATTTGCCTGGAGCCGCATGGAGCCGAGCCAGAGCCAGTACGATCTCGACTGGCTGGATCGGGCAGTCACTGCCGCCTCGAAACACGGCATCTACAGCGTGATTGGCACTCCTACAGCGGCCCCGCCGGCGTGGCTGACGCAAAAATATCCTGAGACGCTGCGCGTGGATGAAGAGGGCCATCGCGCCGAACACGGAAATCGTCAGCAGTTCAATTTTGCCAATGGAAGATATCGCGAGCTGGCACGCAAGATCGCCGAACAGCTAGCCATGCGTTTCGGTCACAATCCATACGTGCTTGGCTGGCAAATAGATAATGAATATTCCGACATCTCGTTCGATCCCGATACCAAGGGGCAATTCCAGCAATGGCTCAAGGCGCGTTACGGCACGCTCGACAATCTGAATACGCGCTGGACCACCGCCTACTGGAGCGAAACCCTTTTTGCCTGGGACCAGATTTCGATCCAGACGCAATATGGCAATCCCGGCCTGTTGCTCAGCTGGAAACGGTTTGTCAGCGACACCTGGCGCAGCTATCAGAAGAACCAGTTGGAGGTCATTCGCGCCAACTCCGATCCCAAACAGTTCGTCACCACAAATACCATGGGCTGGTATGACGGTTTCGACCACTACGTCGTCGAAAAAGATCTCGACCTCGCCGCGTGGGACGACTATGTAGGCCAGGGACACCTCAACCCAGCCAAGAACGGATTTGCGCATGACCTGACTCGCGGATTCAAAGGCAAGAATTTCTGGGTCATGGAAACCCAGCCGGGCTCGGTCAACTGGGCGCCGATCAACAACTCTCTCGACCAAGGAGAGGTGCGCGCCATGGCCTGGCACGCCGTCGGACATGGCGCCGACGTCGTGAGCTACTGGCAATGGCGCAGCGCCCTGAATGGCCAGGAGGAGTACCACGGCACGCTGCTGGGAGCGGACGGCACGCCCGTTCCTTTGTATGCCGAAGCCCAGCAGATCGGCCGGGAATTTGCCAAAGCCAGCCCGGCGCTGGCGGGAACGTCGGTGAAATCCGAAGTTGCGATGCTGCATTCCTATGACAGCCGCTGGGCCATCGACTGGCAGCGTCACAACAAGAACTACGATCCCATCGACGAACTCGTGAGCTACTACGGGCCGCTACGCGCGGTCACTCAGTCCATTGATGTGGTCGAGCCCATCGCTCCCCTGAGCCAATACAAACTTGTCGTCGCCCCGGGACTGAATGTGCTTTCAGACGCAGCCGCTAAGAATCTCATCGAGTATGTCCGTCAGGGTGGACACCTGGTGCTGGGCCAGCGCTCTGCGATGAAAGATGAGGACAACGGTCTGCAGCCGCAACGCCAGCCCGGCCCGCTGGCAGATCTTCTGGGTGGTCGAGTCGAGCAATACTACGCGCTGATTGATCCGGTAGCGATCGAAGGAAGGTTCGGCTCCGGACAAAGCAAGCTGTGGGCTGAGTTGCTAAGTGCGAATGATAAAGACACCGAAGTCCTTGAGACTTACGCTAAGAGCAACGGATGGCTCGACGGCAAGCCGGCAGCCATCACTCGCAAAGTGGGCAAAGGCCGGATCACTTACATCGGCGCCTGGCTCGATGGCTCCGCCATGACTGCAGCCGCGAAATGGATGGCTGACGTAAGCGCCGTGAAACCCGCACTGGGCGCGGTTCCGGACGGAGTTGAAGTGTATCCGCGCTACGGCAATCATGGCACGGTCTACATTCTGGTCAACCTTTCAAAGACCGAGCAAACAGTTTCGCTTCCGTCTGCCATGAGCGACGTGCTCGAAGGTGGATCGAAGCAATCGATCAAGCTCCCCGTGTATGGTGTAGCGGTCTTGTCGAGGTAGTGTGGGGCGGACACTCCTGTCCGCCACTCTTGACTTTGACTTTGCGGGCTCAAGACTGCAGGCAAGAAACAAAGACCAAAATCAACCTCAAAAGCGGCGGATAAGAGCGGCCGCCCCACACGATCGCAACTAGATGGCCCAGGTGAGCAGTTGCTTTAGATTGGTTGGACTGGACGATTCGGTTCCCCTCGGCATCGCCGGTCCAATTGCGAGGGCTTCATTGTGGCCTTCGAACCACACCAGGAAGGAAGATTTCTCCGCTCCGGACAGCCGCTGCTGGTTCAAGTACGTGTAATAGGCGCCCATGTCGGCATCTACCAGGGAACCCGCTGGATCGAGGTCGGCATTCGGCCGAAGGCCCGATAGCAATTCGTTCATGGGCCGCTGCCGCTGTCGTGGGGCGAAGCGCACCAGCAAAGTCACTGGCTGGGCCCGGCGCAAGGTTTCGCGTGCTGCCCACTGGGCGAAGGTGGTGCTGAAAATCTGGGTCCCTGAACCCTCGGTGAGCAGCTTGACCTGAAAGCGATCGAGCACCTCATCTTCTGCTTTGCCCATGCCGAGGTCCGCCGGACGCATCTGCGCCAGCCGTGTACGCAGCATCTCCGGTCCCATTCCGGCCCTTCCGATCTCTCCGCTCATCTTGCGCAACAGGACCGCGCGTGCGGGCTCCAGGGCGTTGTACGAAACACAGGTGAGTGCAGGATCGTGGTTCGCTTCCCGACCTCCGTCGATGTACCAGTGACCGTAGGGAATGGCATGAGCCTTGGCCCGAGCGGCAACCGCGTTCAGCAGTGTCTCCAGTCCGTTCTCCGGATTGACCCGGCTGAAATATCCGCCATGGGCGCGGAGTTTGCGGAAGAGAGGTTCGTCATGTGTATCCGCACCCTGCCCGATGACGGCAATCCCGAGCCGGGGCACTGGAGGCGGCTCTGGCGCCGCTACGGCTTGCAGACGGCTCGCGTAATTCATCGCCGCCTTGCGGAAGGCGTCCAGTTGATGGGTGGCCCAAAGGTGCGCCGACAGCTGTTCGACAAACAGACCGGGCGAGTTTACCCAGTCAACGTTCTCGAGCTTCGTGGACACCTTTATCTCGGCGAATTCCTGGAACCATTCCTTCATTTGCTCCGGTGAAAGAGAGCTCAGATTCGCAAGTTCATTCTCTATGGCCTTTCGCTCGGGAGGAAATTTGAAGTCGTACTCGATTACCTCTCGCAGCAA